>JACCDN010812316.1_pt1 | contig 13169 bp, 6 predicted proteins | sample 7441691 | NCBI WGS metagenome assembly JACCDN01 (sample SAMN15323439, study PRJNA562643) | freshwater metagenome | isolation source: river surface water | place: USA:Blue River Watershed | collected 2017-08-16 | reverse complement strand
TTATTGATCGCTTCGTTGATCGAGTGCAGATCTGACATAAGTGAGCCCCTAAACCTCTAGGAGTTCGACCTCTTTGTGCTTGAGCACCTTGGTATTTTTTATCTGAAATCATATTTTCCATTAGGCGTGAAACAGATGTGAAGTGGAATATCTTCCTTGTTGAGGTCACTAATTTCCACAAATTCATCAAATAAGTTCAAACCAATAAACAAGCAGTCAGGCTTGCATTTGGAGAGGAGTCGATCATAAAATCCTTTACCGTAACCCACACGGTGTCCCTGGTGGTTGATGGCCAGTAAAGGAACAAAAACAAAATCTAATTTTTCTTCTGGAATTTCTCGTCCACTTTTCGGTTCTGGAATACCAAATGAAGATAGGGACAATTGGCTGGTTCCTTCGTATAAAAATAAGCTGAGTGAATGATCGGAGAAATTTGATTTAGATAGTACAGGGAATCCTCCTTTCAGGACGATTTCTTCTAAAAAGCCGTAAGTATTTAACTCATGCTGTTTTTCAATTGGCAGGAAAAGACTGACGTATTTACCCTTAAACGAAAAAGAATCCATCACAAGTGCTTGCACTTGTGATGAGATTCTTGATATATCGAATGGACTAAGTCCATTTCTTTTTTCCTTTATAAGGGACCTGATCTCAGATTTGAGCATCAATTTTCAATCGTTATAAGCGCAATCCAAGTGCGTTTAATTTTCGGTTGTCAACAACATCTGCTTTTTTACGTAAAGCTCCGATTACCAATCCTTGGAATGATCCTTTCAGTGTTTTCACCATTTCATCCCTTTCAACTTTGTAATTTGTTGTAGCAGGAGCCTTGGTTGTTTTCATGATTTGAATCATGTATACGCCACTTTTACCTTTCAATGGAAGCGTTCGTTTTCCATTTTTCATGACAGATGAGAACAACATACCGATGATTTCTGGTTCGTATCCTACATTCGCAATTTGTGGATTCGCAAAAGTTACTTCTGCTGTTTGCGCAACAAGGTTGCAATTTTTAGCAACGGCTTTTAAAGAATTTCCTTTCGACATTTGGTTCATGATGCGTTTTGCTTTTTTCTCCACCATCAATTCCCTTTTCATTTCATCTCTCACATTCTCATAAGTAGGCTGACCTTTTTCTTTAATGGAAGTCACCATTCCAATCACATATTTGTCTTTGTCTTTGATTGGATAAGAAGTTAGTGATCCTACTGCGACACCATCGCTGTATGCCAATTCTAAAATTTTATCTGCCGCCATCGATGTCATGAATCCGTAAGCTTTTGGAGCGTTGTCTTCCAACACAATGGACCTTGAAACGTAATTTGCTTGACGAACAATCGTGTCAAATAAGCTAACCTTTTTAAGGTTATCGGTCGTTTTACCAATTTTTCTATCCAGTTTATATAGGATGTTATTGATTTCACTTTCTTTATTTCCGATCGTTTCCTCTGAAGCCTTGAACTGTTTAGAAATCGAGGCAAGTACTGGGAATTGTGATGCATCTCTTTCCATTACTTCAACAATGTGAAAACCAAATTCTGTTTTCACCACTCCGAATTTATTGAGTGGAGCTGTAGCACAATACGACCCAAATTCAGGAACCATATCGCCCTCAAGGAAATTATCAATTACGCCACCTTCTTTTTTAGATTGTGCATCATCTGAGTACTTGTCTGATAAAGCAGTAAAGTTTTCCGCATTAATGATTTTCGCTAAGCTATCAGCCATTTTACGTTTCGCCTCAATCACTTTATCGTCTTTTGATCCATTTGTTGCTAACAAGATATGTCTTGCTTTAATACGAGAAGGTGTAAAGCCAATTACTTTCGAAATAATCATGCTTTCTTTCATTGCATACGGACCAACAACTTGACCAATTTTTGCCAACTTGAAAATGGTGTCGTAAGACATCGGATAGGATTGGTATTGATTTGCCTTTGGATTTCCTTCTGGAACAGCAGTTGAACGTTTACTGTTAAAATAAATTTTAACGTCACTGTTTCTTAATACGTACAATGAATCATTTGTTGAAGCGATGAATCCGGTTTTTAATTCATTCAATAACTTGTTCATTTTACTCGTATCTGCTTTGGATGGAGCAACAACTACATCAAATACTTTCACCTCTCTTGAAGAGGTGCGAATAGTATATTTTTTATCTTCCTTATGTTTTTCATAGTATGCTTTGATTTCACTTTCAGAAACTTTCACATCTGCATCCGCGATATCTGAATATGGGCGAAACAAGAATGAAATGGATTTCGTCTCCTTCGTGCCGTAGTATTTATCTTGTGCTTCTAAGTTGGTAACATACGCCGCTTGATCGAGTAGGCCAAAGTACTTTTCACGCTTTCTTGTATCTGTATAATATTGTTTCGTGCCATTCCATTGTTGCACTGCTTGTGGCTCTTTACTAGTTTTTAGTTTCGTTAATGTGGCTTGTAATTTTTTTCTACCTTCCACCATTGACTGTGGAGAAACGGCACCGGTTAAGGAGTCAACAAAAAATTGATTTAAATCCTTATTGATTCCAAATCCATCCGTTGCCATTAAATACGCGTTGAATTCGCGATCTGAAACAGAAATACCTAGCGCTTCATACTCTTTACTTAAAATGGTTGAATCGACAAGGTAATTCCAGCTATTATCATTTGCAGATTCCATATCAGCATCTGTAAACTCTTTATTGTTTTGCATTGCCTGGTTTCTACCTTGCTCTTGGAATTTAGCACTCGCTACGTTGTAATCTTTCGGATCTACTTTCTCTCCATAAACGGTTCCAATTCCGTATGCTCCTTCGTTTATCCCCAATAAATGTTGGTAATCTGAAAGGATAAAGGTTACTAACGCAAGTCCTACAATTCCAACAAGTAATCCTGATTTTGAACGAATTTTTCCAATAATTGCCATTTCACTAATTTTTAAGATTGCGAATATAGCAAGAATTGATGAATTTCCCTACTAAAATGAAGAAAAAAGGAGGCTTATTTGCCTCCTCCTTTTTCGTTCGAACTGCCTTTCGGATTTTCCGTTTTTGGTGGATTTTGTGGCGTTTGTTGTGTAGGTGTTGTAGTAGTTCCACCACCAGTAGTTGGTTTCGTTGGTTCCGGTTTCGTAGGCTGCGTTGGTTTTGTAGGTGTTTGTGTTGGATTAACCGTTGGTTTTGTGGTTGTAGGGGTTGTTGGTTGCGTTGGTTTAGAAGGCGTTTGCGTTGGATTTACTGTTGGTTTATTTGTTGTTGGTTGCGTCGGCTTCGTTGGAGTAGGTGTGGGTTGAACCGGTTTGTTTTGCGGCGTAGGTTGCGGGGAATTCGTTTTGTTCTGAATTGGCGTTTGATTTTGTTGGTTCATTCCTCCTGCATTTCCTGGTCCATTATTTTGACCTCCTTCAACAAAATTTAAGTTGTACAATTCGGTATCTGAACCGCAAGCACTTGTCGCAGTTAATTGAATATCATTGTTTCCAGGAGACAAGTTAAGTGCTGCACTAATAACCCCATTCGAGTTCGTGAAAGAGGTCTGTTCCACACCATTTACCAGCAATTGTAAAACCGTTGATGGCGCATAATTGACAACTGTTGCCGTATAAATAACGTTGTTGAATGTTACGGTGCTTCCCGAACCAAGGTCCGTTGTATTATTGATTTCAGGTATCAAACAACTTTCATAGCGTATCGTTCTTGATTGTGAGGCCGTACCACACTCGTTGGTCGCAGATAATATGATGGTGTTGACTCCTTCCGGCAAGTTTAACGTGGCACTTAAAATCCCATTGTTGAAGGAGAAATTGTTGACTGGATTTCCGGAAACACTTAAGTTAATTCCTTGTGCATTAGCCATGTTCTGCACAGATGCTTGGAAAGCAAAAATCGGACTGTTTACACCAAAAAATAAATCCATCGGATTTGAAATCGTAATAACCGGAGGTATACATGGATTGTAATTCACGGTGATGGTTTGACTATCCGAACCACAGTTATTCACCGCAGATAATACAATTTGATTGACACCACTTGTCAAGTTTAAAATGGCTGTAATTTGACCATTGACATAACTTGCATTCGGAATGATATTTCCGTTCAAGGTCAAGCTAATTCCTTGTCCATTCCCTATCGCTCCAATATTTTCTATGTTTCCACTGAATGAATAGGCAGCATTGGTTACGGACGATGATGACGAATTTGGGTTCGTGATGCTCACTTGAGGAGCAACGCACGGTTCATATTTGATGGTACAAGTTTTGAAGTCCGTTCCACAAGCATTTACTGCTTTTAACATGAGTTCATTGTTGCCGTTTGATAAGCTGATGTTCGCACTAACGTTGCCGTTTGCATAGGAGAAGTTTGTAATTGGACTTCCATTATGCGTTAAGGATATTTGCTGCGCACTTACATTTTGTACTGAGCCAGAGAACGCATATTGCTGGTTATTCACACTGATGATTGATAAACCTGGGTTGGTTATCGAAACGGTTGGCGTAGTACAAGGCGTATAGGTGATGGTGATTGTTTTAGAATCATTCCCACAAGCGTTAACAGCCGATAATACAAACGTATTTATTCCCGCTAGTAAATTGACGGATGTGCTTATTTGTCCATTTGAATAGTTGAAATTCGAAAGCAAAACGCCATTCAATGTTAAACTTATTCCTTGAGAAGAGGACAAATGTTGAACTGATCCAAGAAAGTTGAAGTTTGCGCTTGTTGTTGATGTGCTATTGTTCGAAGGATTCGTTATTTCAACACTTGGAGCGGTACAATTTAGGTATGTTAGCGTGGAGGTCTTCATGTCCGTTCCACAGTCATTAGTTACACTTAAAACAAACGTGTTGTTTCCGGGTGCAAGGTTCACTTGTGCAGACAGTACACCATTCACTAAGTTGAAATTAGTGATGGCGGTTCCGTTTAAACTGAGCAGAATACCTTGTGCATTCGTGCTGTTTTGAACGGTTGCCGTATACGTGAAGGTGGAATTGCTAACACTGTTCGTTGTGACTGATGGACTACTTACGGAAATCGTTGGAGCCAAGCAGTTGTTATAGAAAACGGTCATGGTCTTGATGTCCATTCCACACGCGTTGGTACCTTTTAAAACAAGCGTGTTTAACCCATTTTGAAGATTTAAGGTCGCATTCAAATTCCCGTTGGAGTAGGTGTAATTTGAAATGGTATTTCCATTTAAGCTTAATAAGATTTCCTGTGGACCGCTTATGTTTAATAAGCTAGCTTGTAGATTTAAGCTGGATGAATTTACCGTCATACCACTATTACTTGGACTAACAATCGTCACAGTAGGAGCAGTACATGGTGTGTATGACATATTCCAATTGTGTTGATCGGATCCACAGTTATTACTAACGGTTAAGACAAATGAATTAGCGCCAGTAGTCAAGTTGACTATGGAACTAAACTGACCGTTTGTAAAAGTAAATGGTCGTTGAATACCATTTTGTGTAAAGATGATGTTTTGCACTGTAGCATTTGCAATTGTAGCGGTGATGGTCTGAGAAGCATTGGCTGATGCAACAATCGATGCAGTATTATTTGAAGCATTTGAAATTGCTGGAATTTGACAATTGTCAAAATTAACCGTAATGGTTTCCACATCCGCACCACAATCATTGCTTGCATTCAAAATAATCGTATTAACACCTGGACTAAGTGTTAAGTTTGCCACGACTGCACCATTTTGATTTGAAAATAGTGTAGCCGTTCCATTTAATTTCAAACTAACGTTTTGAACACCTGCTCCTAAAATTGTTGCATTGAATGGATAGCTTGCGTTAGTAACTGTTGCTCCTGACAAAATGGATGCATTTAATTGAATCGTTGGCGGAGTACATTGCACATAATTTACGGAAATGGTTTCTGCATCATTTCCACACGCATTGCTCACCGAAAGGGTAATCGTGTTTATTCCACTGCTCAGCGTAATGCTTGCCTCAATCAATCCATTGACAAATGTGAATGGAACCTGTTGTCCATTTTTGACTAATTGAATGTTTTGTGATTGCGCGATATTCGAAGCATTTGCTTTGAATAATAAGGTACTCAGATTTGTAGTTCCACCTGTTGATGAAGGTTGAATCAAGGTAATTTGAGGCGCAATGCAATTGTTGTAGTTGACCGTTAAGGTTTTTGTGTCTGATCCACAAGAAATACTAGCAGCGGTTACAACAAAGGTATTTACTCCTGGCTGAAGTGTAGTCACCGCATTGATTTGTCCAGCTGCTTGTGTAAAGGCAATGGGTGCGCCATTTTGAGTAACCGAAATTGTTTGGGCACTCAGTGGGTTAGTAGCGGAATTCGTACTTGCAAATAAATTGTAAATCGCTGTAGTTGTTGTTCCTCCAGTGGATAAAATGGAAACAATTGGTGTCTGTCCCGTACAATTAATGTTGGTGAATTGAATGGTTTCCACATCTGAACCACAGTTGTTGGTTGCCGTAATGGTGATGCTGTTACTTCCATTTATTGGGCTCAACCCTAATTCGATTGCTCCAGTCGTTGCATTGTAGGTGAAATTTGTTTGCTCAATGCCATTCACAATGATTTTTATGTTTTGCTTAGAACTGATATTACTCACGATGGCCTTCAAGCGTAGGGCATTGCTTGTTGAGGTATACGATTGATTTTGAGTAGGACTTTGAATCGTGATAGCTGGGGCAACACAATTTTGAAAGTTGATGGTAGTGATTTCTGTATCGCTTCCACATCCGTTACTAACAGTCAGATTAAACGTATTGAGTCCAGGACTCAAGGTGACAGGTAGTTGAATTTGTCCATTTGATTGAATACTGATGTTCGGGAGTTGAATGCCATTTTGAGAAACAATCAATTTTGCATCAGTAAGGCTTCCGCTAATGCTTGCATTGAGTGTAAACGCTGCAACATTTGTCGTTGTACCAGAAGCACTTGGATTTAACAATTGAACCGCTGGTATGATGCAATTATCATATTGAATGGTTGTGGTGTACGTATTTGTTCCGCAATCATTGGAAACGGTTAATTGAATGGTATTCACTCCAGGAATCAAGGTAATGGCACGCTGAAGCAAGCCATTCGTTGGATTATAGGTTGCGCCATTCAAAGCCATCCCGTTCATTTGCAAAGTGATGTTACTAGCATTGACAGATCCTTGAATGACTGCACTAAAGGCGAAATCACTTGTTTTAACGGTAATAGAGCCACTACTCGGACTTGTAAATTGTGCGGTTGGAATGATGCAATTTACGTAGTTTACGATAAGAGTCGCCGTTTCCGTTCCACAATTATTATTAGCCGTTAGGTAGAAGGTATTTTTTCCTAGATGAAGTTGTACAATGGCATCAATAACTTGAGTGGAAGCATTGTAATTAAATAATACGGGTTGATTTAAATCATTGAGTAAGGTCACCCCAGCGGAACTAAGTAGGTTCGTTACTTTGAATTCCATACGGTATTGACTATTCGTTACCGTTTTGTTGTTTCCAGATACTACGGTAACAACGGGTTTAGGACAATTCGTATTGGTCGTATAGTTGGATACATTATTGACATTGTTTTCACTAACAGGTCGGTTACCCCTGGATTTAAAATGGATTTGCAGGTAGCCAGAAGTATAATGATACCAATCATTTTTGCTGCGCGGGAGGGTAGACATATACCCGTCAAAAGAATCACCTTTTGTAAATGTGGTTTTATGTTCAATTCCGATGCTGACACGTTTTCCAATTTGATAACCAAGACCAAATCCCAAACTAGGCATCCATTTCACGTTGTAGGAATTATTCGCGCCGCCATCCAACCTTGTTTCATAGATTCCATCCAGAGTGGACGAAAGTTGAGGAGAAATGGGTCCATTTTGTAGCAAGGATGCATAGTCATACAAGGCAGAGGAGTCAAGTCCATTTAACAAATCTCCATAAGTTTGAGTCCAAGTTAATCCAATCCCCCCGAAGATATAAGGGTCGAATCCAGATCGTTCATGAACAGAGTTGAGGTGTAAGACGAGTTCCATACTCAATCGTTTCACATCGGTTTGAAAATTATTTACATAAACAGATGAACTATCCAAGTGATACATGGTGAGTGGTCCACCTGCATAATTGTTTAAGGAGAAGGTATCGATGTCTTGTCCAACCCAAGAGCCTGTTAAAAAGCGTCCTCGGAGGTCAAAGCTTATGCGTTTACCGTAGTCATAATTGAATGAACGTCCAAGCGTAAGTCCATATCCAGAACTATTCACATTCTTAACATCGTTCGTGTTCCAAGTCACGCCAGCATTTAAGCCCCAAAACCAGTTCGAGTTGAGGTCGTATGCAACGTGTTGTGCGTGCGTAAAAGAAAAACTTAGGAAGAGTATGCTTAGAACGTACCATTTTTTCATAATCAGCTTTTTTTAGGGTCTTTACCTATTTTCATGCCAAATTTCCGAATTTTTCAATGAGAAAAAAAATCTGCTTTTTTAGCGATGAAAATTCATGGTTTTTTGGGGAAATAGGTGTACTTTTTGAAGCGTAATATCAATAGTAAATCCGTTGGGACATCCCGTTGAATTGTTGCGCCTAGCAATTGGGTTTTTGTATCGTAGATGACCTGAAAATCCTTTTGAAATTCGCCATAACGGTAAAAATGTATTTGCATTAAGTTTCCATATGAATCATAGGAGTATTTCCATTCTTCATCGGCCAATTCTTCGTGATCGTTGTACTGTGCTTTTGAAGCAAGTAAGCCACGTTCATTGTACGTAAAGATAGTCTTTCGTTCTTCAGAGCTCACCCTAAAATGCGTTGTTTTTGCAACTAAATAATGGTCCTCATTGTAACGACAAACAATATCTAGATAGGGAAGACGGTAATTATTAAAACGAATTTGTTCCACCTCGTTTGCTCGATGGAGGTATTGAAAATATTCAATGTTCAATAAATTAGATTCAATTACTTGGTCTAATTTATAGGAGTACACTTCTCGGAAGGTACTTTCTGATTCAAGTTGATGTAAGGTGTCGTAGGTGTATTTAACCGTTGTATACCCGCAATTTTCCGACTTGCGATGCGAAAGAAGTAGTCCATCATCAGAGAAGGAAAATTGATGTAAAACGCTGTCTTTTTTTCGTTGAATGGTGCGAATATCGAGCGTTTCGATCAAGTGACCGCTTTCATCAAATTTGTACCGAAACCAATCATTGGTTTCATGTACAATATCATTTGGTTTTTTTGTGGAATAATTTCCTTCAATGGATTTGATGTGATTTGAACGTACAATTTCCTGATTGAAAAAAGGCACATCTGTGAATGCTTCTCCTTCTCGATTTAACAAAAGTTGTCCCCAACCATTCAATGGAAGAAGAAATAAAAGGAATAAATGAAGGATGTACTTCAATCGTATTTTACAAGGTGCTTAATACGCTCTTCCAACTTGCTTTTTTCGCAAGTAGCGCATCAAGTTCATTAATGGAAATTCGGATTTGTTCCATGGTGTCCCGGTCTCGTACAGTAACGGTATCATCACTCAGGGTTTGGTGATCAATCGTGATGGAGAATGGTGTCCCAATGGCATCTTGTCTACGGTATCTTTTTCCAATAGAGTCTTTTTCATCGTACTGTATGGAATAATCAAACTGAAGAGCCTTCATGATTTCCCTTGCTTTTTCCGGTAATCCATCTTTTTTCACAAGTGGAAGCACTGCTGCTTTATATGGAGCTAACACTGGTGGAATGCGTAAAACCACACGTTCTGAGCCATCTTCTAATTGCTCGTTTTGATAGGCGGCACTTAATACCGACAAAAACATACGGTCTAATCCAACGGAAGTTTCTACAACATATGGGACATAACTTTGATTTAACTCAGGATCAAAGAATTGCAGTTTTTTACCAGAAAAGTGTTCGTGCTGTTTTAAATCGAAGTCTGTTCTAGAATGGATTCCCTCTAATTCTTTGAATCCCATTGGGAAATTGTATTCAATGTCACAAGCCGCATTGGCGTAATGAGCGAGTTTTATGTGATCATGGAATCGGTAAAGTTGTTCACCAAGTCCTAAGTTTTTGTGCCATTTTTCACGTGCATCTTTCCAATAAGCATACCAAGTCATTTCTTCTCCGGGACGAACGAAAAATTGCATTTCCATTTGTTCAAATTCGCGCATGCGAAAAATAAATTGACGCGCAACGATTTCATTTCGAAAGGCTTTTCCAATTTGTGCAATTCCAAATGGGATTTTCATGCGACCTGATTTTTGCACGTTTAGGAAATTGACAAAAATTCCTTGTGCGGTCTCTGGTCGTAAATAGATGGTTGATGCGTCACCAGCTACGGACCCAAGTTCTGTTGAGAACATCAAATTGAATTGTCGCACTTCCGTCCAGTTTTTAGAACCCGAAACCGGACAAACAATTTCCAAGTCAATGATGAGGTTACGCACTCCTTCTAGGTCATTGTTTTCCAACGACTCGCGCATACGTCCTTCGATGGACTGAATTTTCTCTAAGTTGCGCAGTACATTTGGATTGGTTGCTCTAAACTGTGTTTCATCAAAATCAGCTCCAAAACGATTTTTACCTTTCTCAACTTCTTTTTCGATTTTTTGTCGGATTTTCTCCATGTGATCTTCTAACAACACATCTGCGCGGTAGCGTTTTTTGGAGTCCTTATTATCAATTAAAGGATCATTAAATGCATCAACATGACCAGAAGCTTTCCACGTTGTTGGGTGCATAAATATGGATGCATCGATTCCGACAATGTTCTCATGCATTTGCACCATTGCTTTCCACCAATAGGTTTTAATGTTGTTTTTCAACTCAGAACCTAATTGTCCATAATCGTAAGTAGCAGCAAGCCCGTAGTAAATTTCTGATGAAGGGAAAATAAATCCGTATTCCTTTGAATGCGAAATGATGTCCTTTAATTTGTCTTGATTTTGATCCATGCCACAAAGTTAGTCCTAATTGAGATTGGAGCGATAAAAAGTAAAAACAATTTCAACAAAGCGTTTTTGAAAGATTGGTGCGATTGCTTACTTTTACAACATGCGTTTGTATCTAAGCCCTAGTGAATTTATTGAGACAAGTGAAGCCATTGATATTTCAATGACACTTGAAGCCTCGGAAGGAAATGTGCGTGCTTGGTATGTTGATTCTCCAAGAATGGAGATTGTACGTGCCAATGGATTTGTGGGAAGCATTGAAGAAGGAGGGAGTGTAAATTTTCGTGATGTTTTTTTCAATCCGCATGGACATGGAACCCATACCGAATGTTGCGGTCATATTACAAAGGAAGTGCATGCGGTGAATGATGTCCTCAAGGAATATTTCTACCGAGCTACGGTGATTACCGTTGATCCGATAAAATTGGAGAACGGCGATTTTATTGTTCGAAAAAGCCAAATTGAGCCTTTTTTAACTGCTGATTTCAGCAGTGCGGTTATCATTCGAACCTTACCAAATCACCCAAATAAAAAACATACAAACTATTCGGGAACGAATCCATGTTATTTTGACTTAGATATAATTGAGTTGCTGAACCAATTTGATGTCAAACATTTTTTAGTGGACCTTCCTTCGGTAGATCGGGAAGAAGATGGTGGAGCATTAGCTTTTCATCATGCTTTTTGGAATGTACCCGAGCAACCAGATTTTGATCGCACCATCACTGAATTAATTTATGTCCCATCGGAAATCCCAGATGGAAACTATATCTTAGAAATTCAAATGGCTGCTTTTCAGAATGATGCTAGTCCAAGTCGACCAGTGCTTTACCAGATACAATAAAAAAAGGGCTTTTCAGCCCTTCCTAGTAGTAGACATTAAAGTCTGAGTGGTACGTTTTAGTTATAAGGACAGGATCTTCTTACATATATTCCCAAGGGACGTCGACAAAAACTATTAAACTCTTATCAAACTAGAAAATGAAACTGCCTCTCCAAGCAGCCTGTCAACTTCTATATATAAGAAGGGTCCTGTTTCTCTCCTTATTTCATTATAAATATAGGTGGTAAGTTTGAAACATGTTTGGTCAAATGAATATCTTCCTCCTAAGAATGAATATTAAACCACTTTTTGTGAATATTCACATCAATCTATTTTCTTTTCAGCGCGTATTTACCTCAAAACACATAAAAAAAGGCACAGACAAACTGCACCTTTTACCTGAATGTTGAGGATAGAGATTCTTATTGAATCACTATTTTTTTCGATCCGTTTTGACCTTGAATTTTGACATGATAAACCCCACTGTACAAAGTGTCCGTTTTGAAATAAGCAATGGTGCTTCCTTGAACGATTTGTTGCGATTGAATGAGTTGGCCCAATACGTCGAACAGTTCTATGGTGTAGGATTGATTGTTTAGGTCATTGACTTGAACCATAATCATATCACTGCTTGGATTTGGGTAAACGGACCATTCATTATCTTTTAATTCTGTTAACGAAGATGTTGGGTTATACGTTGTTACGGTCTCCGAGATACTGGTCACTTTTGCAGCCGTTTTCATCCCATAAAATGTTGGACCAACAACATACGGATAAGCAGAATTCCATTCAGAATCCACCGTTGCAAAATAACAATAAATCCCATTTGGATATTCTGGTGTAACACAAACACGTCCATTATGAATATCTAAATAATCGGCTTGTCCTCCATGACTCACAAATTCATAATCTTCACGAAAGTATCCAAGTGGATAAGTTGTACTTACTGCGGGTCCATCTGGAACGTCTGTTCCATCCGCCCAAATCGTTCGTGTGGTGATGTTGCGCAACTGGTAACCGGATTTCATGCGTGTGATCCCTCCGGTTCCATCCGTATTCGCATAACCATAGGCACCATAAATCGGGAATCCGTCATAAGCATAACCAATTAATGGTGAGTGAACGGTAGAATCGATCACGTAAAGTCCATCGGCATCATATAAATCACAGACGTTCGAAATAACAGTCAAATCAAGTTTAAAGGCACTTGGATTTTGGTGATGGTGGTAATTTCCGTTTGCTGGATGTCCCTTTGAGCAATCAAAACCAATTTTTTCAGCCGGAATGGCATCTCGATTCCAAGACATCGATGCAGTAGGCCCACCTGGACAAGGAGACATTCCAGGAAGTCCACCGCATAAGGTGTTGGAAGTAGAATTCCAAGCAACACCATCTCTGTAATCAAATAAGGCAACGCCATTTACAAAAATCCCGATATT
>JACCDN010212330.1_pt1 | contig 13170 bp, 12 predicted proteins | sample 7441691 | NCBI WGS metagenome assembly JACCDN01 (sample SAMN15323439, study PRJNA562643) | freshwater metagenome | isolation source: river surface water | place: USA:Blue River Watershed | collected 2017-08-16 | reverse complement strand
GGCCACTCACCGAAGCCATTCCCTGCAGCGAACGCGCACCCGAACCGCGGGCCAAACCAAGCAACACGGTTTCAGCCTGGTCATCAATGGTGTGCCCCAACACAATCGCCGTGGCGCCGAGCTCATCGGCTGCACTGCTAAGTGCCGAATAACGTGCCTCGCGAGCAGCGGCTTCTGGGCCACCGCTATTGCCAACCGCAACAGTCTTGATGACAACGGGAGCAAGCCCGAGACCAGTTAGTTGAGACTTGACTTGTTTAGCAACTTCGGGAGATCCCGCCTGCATTTGATGGTCAACAATCACAGCCCCGGCAAGAATGCCCGCCCGCGGCGCCTCAAACGCAACCGCGGCGGCTAGAGCAAGCGAATCGGCACCACCCGAACAGGCAACCAAAACAGTTTGACCTTGGCTAATCGATGCGTTAGCAAAAGCATCACGAACGGCACGGCGAACATCGGCAATGGCCGGCGTAAGTCTTGGACGTTCTGGCACTTGTCTCTCGATTCGGTAATCTTTTATAAGTTAGCGAGATTTGGTCTCGCCTCAAGCCTATTTAGGAGAACCATGGGTTACGAAGCAGTAATTGAGATTCCTCGCGGAAGCCGCAACAAATACGAAGTAGACCACGAGACTGGTCGCGTTCACCTAGACCGAGTTCTATTCACCCCTTTTGTTTACCCGGTTGACTATGGTTATTTCGACAAGACCCTTGGTGGCGACGGCGACCCGCTAGACGCACTCGTGCTTCTTGAGTTCCCTGTGTTCCCTGGAGTTGTGGTTGATGTTCGCCCGGTTGGCGTTTTGCCTATGGAAGATGACGGAGGCATCGACGAGAAGGTCATCTGCGTGCAGACCAAAGACCCGCGTTGGGCGCACATCCAAGACATCAACGATGTTCCAGAGCAGACCAAGAACGAGCTTCTTCACTTCTTCTCTCACTACAAAGATCTTGAGCCAGGCAAGTGGGTAAAGGTAGGCGAGTGGCAGGGCAAGGATGTTGCCGAGCGTCTAATCAAAGAGGCTTACGAGCGCTTTGAAAAAGAAGGCCACTAATTTGAATACATTGACCTAAGCCAAATAAAAAGACCCCGATTCGTCGGGGTCTTTTTATTTAGTCAAACTTTAGGCGCTTGGTCGGCCGGCATATGGGAACAGCTCTCCATAACGCAGTGGCACGATACGAACCGTTCTGGCAGGGTTCGGAGCCTCAAGCATCATGTCTCCGCCGAGGTAGATCACGACGTGATATTTATCGCCGTTGAATGAGCTTGACTGTGAGTACCACATGAGGTCACCTTTGACCGCTTGGCTCAGAGGAACCAGCTTTCGCTCGGATGCCATGGTGTTGAACTGGTTGGTTGCAGAGTGGGTGCCGATGTAGATTCCGGCAGATGCATAACTTGCCTTCGTAATTCCTGAGCAGTCCCAAACATCGGGGCCAATTCCACCAAGCACATAGCGCTCGCCCAACTGGGCTTTAGCAAAAGTGAGCATGGTCTCAACTTTGCCGCTGTTTGCTGGACCAACCTCATAGAGTTCAGGGGCAACCGGCTTGTCGGTGCCTGCGTTCTGTCGGGCCTCAGCCGCAAGACCCTCAGCTCGTTGTTGCTCAAGGCTGGCCGCCGTGTTTCTAAGCGATGCCAATTGCGCATAGAAGGTGGCATTGAGAGATTTATTCTCGTCAACTTTGGCCTGAACCTCGTTAGCTGCGGCTACTGCCTCGTCAAAAGCATCTTGGGCAATTTTGGCTTTATCGGCCAACTGCTGCTTGGCAACTTTTAGTTCATCGGTGACCGATTGCGCATAGCGCTGGTCTTCAATTGCCCGGCGATAAATTACATCGTTCTGTTGTGCGACTTTTTCTTGAGCACCAAGTTGATACAAGAGGTCGTCGGCCTCGCCAGAATTCAAAAGTAGATTCAAAGATGTTCCGCCGGTGCCCTCGCGATACATCTGAGCGGCAATCTGACCAAGTTGCTCTTGAGCCGCCTCTGCCTTGGCATTTGCTGCGTCGGCCTGGCTCTGCAAAGTGTTGACCTTTGTGGTCATGATGTCGACTTCATCCTGGGCCTGGTTGAAGGTTTCGCCCTTGATCTGAGCCAATCGGCCTAGTTCATCGGCCTCAGCCGCTAGGTCAGAGATGATCTGCTCGATGCGCTCGATCATGGCTTTTTTGTCTGAAACGTTTTGCTTAGCAGCTTCTACTTCAGCTGCCGTTGGGTATGAAGGCACAGCCCAGGATGGGGCCACGGCAAGGCCTGAAAACAGCAATCCACCAACTGCCGTAGCGGCAATTAGGGCGCGCGAATACTGCTTCTTCATAGTCCGAAAATAACACGGCTACCCGCCTTTAAGGCTGAGGCGTCGCTGTGAATGAATACTCAGGTTGCAGGTTCACAAACATCCGACTATTCTTTTCTCTTGGTGCTATGAAGTATCCGCTTTGTAGGCCCCATCGTTTAGAGGCCTAGGACACCGCCCTTTCACGGCGGCAGCACGGGTTCGAATCCCGTTGGGGTCACTATAAGGCGAGGTACACAAGCACTAAGTAAGGTCCTGTAGCGCAGTTGGTTAGCGCGCCGCCCTGTCACGGCGGAGGTCGCGGGTTCAAGTCCCGTCAGGATCGCTCAATAAGAGCCCTTCTTTTAGGAGGGCTTTTATCGAAAAGGGAGATTTATCTCCCTCGGCTCTGTAGCTCAGTTGGTAGAGCGAACGACTGAAAATCGTTAGGTCACCGGATCGATGCCGGTCGGAGCCACGAAAACCCCTGACTTCTCACGAGCAGGGGTTTTCACTTTAAGTGCGACTTAGGCTAATTCAGTGCTGACAATCATCCTTGGCTTTGCGACCTCGCTGGTCTATGGCTTCGCCGATTTCTTTGGTGCCCTGGGCAGCCGAAAAATCAGACCGGTCATTGTGACCATGGTCAGCGGATTCGCAGGCCTTATCTTTGTTTCATTCATCGGCATCTGCATTGGTGCGAGCTTCAGCGGTGGGGTGTGGCTTTGGGGAACCATCGCGGGTCTAAGTTCAGCTATTGGCCTCAGTGCGCTTTACGCCGCCTTGGCAATAGGCCCAATTTCGATTTTGTCGCCGCTATCAGCCGTGGTCTCGGCAGTTGTGCCAATGCTGGTTGGTTTTCTTATCGGCGAGCGCTTCTCTCCCCTGGGCTTTGTTGCCTTGGGCGGCATTTTGCTTGCAGTATTTTTAGTTGGGTTCGTTCCAGGTGACGACGTTCGTTTGCCCACTATCCGCGCCTTGGTGCTAAGCATCATCGCCGGCGCTGGAATCGGTGTTGTGCTTATCGCAATCGATCAGGCACCAAGTGATTCTGGCCTTGGCCCAATCATTATTGTGCGTGCAGTTGCCGCCGTCTCACTCGCACTGTTTCTCGCTCTCAGCATGCTTCGAAGAAACACGGATGCTCCGAAACCAGCGCCGGCTAAACGTTTTTGGCTCGCCGTAGGTCTGGCTGGAATCTTTGACGGGTTGGCAAACATTTTGTTTTTACTAGCCTCTCGTGAAGGATCGCTAACCGTGGTTGCGGTGCTTACCGCACTGTATCCGCTTGGCACAATCATCCTGGCAAGAATCTTTATGCACGAACGTCTTGCCAAGAGCCAGATGGCCGGAATTTTGCTGGCACTCGGAGGCAGCGCGCTGCTTGCAATTGCCTAGAACCAGAGGGCAATAGTCAGTTAGCCTTGGTGAATGACTAAAACTAGAAACCGCTGGATCGGCCTTGTCTTTATTTCGATGGCCATCTCACTGGTAATCATCGATGGCACCATCGTCAATACGATTTTTCCGAACGTAATCAAGGCACTTGACCTAACCTCAACACAGGTTCAGTGGGTTCAAGAAAGCTATGTTCTAGTCTTTGCATCTTTGCTATTGGTCTGGGGTTCGATTGCTGACCGAATTGGTCGTCGTCGACTGCTAGTGATGGGTTTGGCAATCTTCATTGGCGCCTCGGTTTGGGCTGGTTTTAGCAACGATGCTGCCTCAATGATTTTGGCTCGCATCGCTCAGGGCATCGGTGGCGCAATGGTCTTGCCAACCACCCTTTCGTTGGTAAACGCTAACTTTCAGGGAAAAGAGCGCGGCATTGCATTTGCCGTTTGGGGTTCGACCATCGGTGGAATGGTGGCCCTTGGCCCAGTTCTAGGTGGTTGGCTAGCCACTGACTTCGGTGCCGACGGTTGGCGCCTAGCTTTCAATATCAACTTGCCACTTGGTTTGATTGTGATTGCAGGTTTGTTGTTCTGGGTTCGCGAATCAAAGCAAGAGCACCGCGACGGTGGCATCGACCTAGTTGGTGCTGGCATCTCAGTAATCATGTTTGCCACTTTGGTGTTTGGCCTGATCGAAGGTCGCATGTATGGCTGGTGGCAGGCAAGCACCACCAACATTTTCACCATCGGTGATTTCAGCTGGCCTACCGACGGGCTTTCAATAATCCCGGTGTCACTTGCCATTTCAGTTTTGTTCTTTGTGATTTTTGTTCTGTGGGAGAAATCTCGTGAGAAGGCCCACAAGAACGTTTTGCTTGACCTTGACCTTTTCAAGGTAGCTTCGTTCCGAAATGGTTCGATTGCCGCAACCATCATTTCAATGGGCGAGTTCGGCCTGTTGTTTGCCATTCCACTTTGGCTGCAGAACGTTGAAGGCCTAACCCCGGTTTCATCAGGCATGGTTTTGCTTTGGCTTGCCGGTGGCGCTTTCTTGGCCTCTGGTGTCGGCGGCGCGATGAGCGGCAAACTGCCTGCTGTTCGCGCGGTTCAGATTGGTGTTTTGTTTGAGCTAGTTGGTGTTGCCGGAATCGCACTAGTTGCTACCACCGGTGGCGGCTGGTGGCCAGTGGCTCCGTTCCTACTTCTTTATGGAATCGGTGTCGGTTTGGCCACTGCTCAGCTAACCGGCGTGATCATGGTTGATGTTCCAATGACCAAAATTGGTCAGGCCTCAGGCTCACAGAGCACCGTTCGCCAAATTGGCTCTGCGCTTGGCATTGCCGTATTGGGTACCGTGCTGTTCACCGCAACGCAGGCTTCAGCAGAGGCCCGTTTGCAAGACACCGCTTTTGTTCAGCAACTGCCAGAAACCGCCCAGGATGAATTCATCGCCGGTCTGACAGACGCTGTCGTTGACAGTGCCGGTGCAGCGTTGCCCGGCATCGGCGAGTTTGCGAAAGCTAACTTTGGTGCAAGTGAAGAGTCAGCAACTGAGATTCAGACCGCTGCTAACGATGGATTCACCGATGGTGTGAAGGCAACCGGATGGGCAGCCGCTGGTTTCTTGGCGCTAGGACTTATCTCTACCTTCTCGATGGGCTCAAACCGTCGTCGCAATAAGGAGTAGATTTATTCCTCGTGAATGACTCGCAAAATCCAAAAAGATGGTTTCTAGGCAAACGCCTTTCAACTAAAAATCTCGAAGGCCAACTTCTACCGAAGACCATCGCGCTTCCTATCTTCTCGAGCGACCCTTTGTCATCAGTGGCATACGGCCCGCAAGAACTCTTGATGATTCTTACTCTCGGTGGCGTTAGCTTCTTGTCATTTGCTCCAGGTATCGCATCGGTTGTTGTTCTGCTTTTAACCGTCATTATTCTTAGCTACCGCAAAGTCATTGCCGCCTACCCTTCAGGTGGTGGAGACTATGAAGTTGCGATGAAGAACTTGGGCAAGAAGCCCGCGCTGGTTGTTGCCTCGGCTCTATTGCTTGACTACGTGATGACCGTTGCAGTTTCGGTTGCCGCTGGAACCGACAACGTCATCTCTGCCTTCCCAGAGATTGCTCCCTTCCGCGTTGAGATAGCTGTTGGCTTCATTCTTCTTCTAACCGTGATTAACCTTCGTGGTGTTCGCGAATCTGGCACAGCTTTCGCTATTCCGACCTACTTGTTCTTGGCCAGTGTTTTCTTGATGATTGGCACCGGTCTCTTCAAGCTGTGGAATGGCGAGACTCTGTCGGCGCCTTCAGCTGCCTACGAGGTGCACATCCATGACAGCGTGGTTGGAACATCACAGGTGGCCATGATCTTGCTGCTGCTGCGTGCATTCGCATCTGGATCGGCAGCACTAACCGGTATCGAAGCTATCGCCAACGGTGTGCCGGCGTTCCGCAAGCCAAAGATCAAGAACGCTCAGATCACCATGGCACTGATGGGTGTTGCCGCAATCACCATGTTCGTGGGAATCATCACCCTCGCACTTGCCTCGAATGTTCACTATGCCGAGTTCCCTTGCGAACAGTTGCCAGACTGGACCAGCTGTGCAACCGCGCCTCAGCTCTCGGTCATGGCTCAGATTGGTTCGGCGGTTTTCGGCAACCAGACCTTTATGTTCTTCGTCATTCAGGCCGGCACCGCAGCTGTTCTTTTGCTTGCTGCAAACACCGCATTCAACGGGTTTCCGCTTCTTGCCTCGGTTCTAGCCAAAGACAAATTTGCACCAAAGGCTTTGATGACGCGAGGCGACCGCTTGGTTTACTCAAACGGAATGCTTTCGCTTATGTTGGCCGCTCTTGGTCTGATGTTGGTTTTCCAGGCCTCGGTTACCGCGCTAATTCAGCTTTACATCCTGGGTGTTTTCACATCATTCACCATCGGTCAAATCGGTATGCTCAAGCACTGGGGTCGCATGCTTCAGCCAAAGAAGCGCCTCACCGACGAGCAGAACCAAGCCAATCGCAAAGAAGCTATCTCTGGAATCTTGATCAACGGTCTTGGCGCTGTAATGACCGGTTCGGTATTGATCATCGTGACTCTTACCAAGTTCACCCACGGCGCTTGGCTAGTCTTCATCATCATGCCAGTTCTATACACGGTGATGTTCTACACCCACCGTTACTATGCGCAGGTTGAAAACGAGATTCGCATGGATGGCGAAACCACCTTTGGTTCAAAGGGTGACTATGCGGTGGTACTGATGAACAAGTTGAACAAGCCTCAGCTGAAGGCCTTGGACTACGCGCTTTCTAGCCGCCACACTCACCTTGAGGCAATTCACATCGCGGTTGACCCGGCTGAGGCTACCGCGTTTGCGAAGCTCTGGAAGAAGTATGAGAAAGAGCTTGGTCTGCCGCTTCGAATCATCGAATCTCCATACCGTGATTTCTCTGCCCCGCTAATCGAGTTCTTGGCAGCTCACCGCGCAGCAAATGGCTCAGAGCGCATCTCGGTTTATCTACCCAAGTACGTTGTTGGTCACTGGTGGGAGCACATCTTCCACAACCACCGTGCCAGCCGAATTCGCAAGCAGTTGATGTATCTGCGCGGTGTGATGGTTACCCTGGTGCCTTGGCGCTTCGAGTCTGCAGAATACAAAGACATCTTTACCCGACGCCCACTCCCAGGTGACGCTCGCCGCGGTGATCAGGTTCGCCCTGCACCTCGCCGTCACCGAGGCAGTGAGAACGCAGTTTCGAAAGTGCGCCACAAGCGCATCGACGAAGACTAGGCCGGCATGCAGCTCGACAACAAAATCATTGGTCTCACCTTTGCCGGTGGGGCCCTCGGATCGATGTTGCGTTATGGGCTAGATTTCTTGACCCCTAACAATTTGGTCCTTTTGTTTGTTGTGAATATTCTTGGTTCGGCACTCCTAGGTTTTGTTGCTGCCCGAGGCGACAAATTCACGGATGCTGCCCGCAGTTTTTGGGGTACCGGAGTAGCCGGCGGCTTCACCACAATGAGTGCCGTAGCCCTTTGGTTTGCTATTGAGGGGGCATTCGCTCAGTGGGCCTTTAGCCTGGTTGCAACAATGTTTATCCTCGGCCTGCTGGCATATTTTGGTTCCCATAAACTCACTCAGAAACTGAGTCGCTGATGGAAACCAACTTCTTGCCCTTTCTAATTGGCGTTGGCATTTTTGGCGGCATGGGCGCGGTGATTCGCGGGTTGGTCTCAAACTGGTCGGGCCGTTTGCCATACGGTATCTTGGCCGTGAACTCGGTTGCCTCGCTTGTCGCAGGTTTTGCCGCAGCTGCACTCTCGGCAGCACCTGAAAATGACCCTAAGGCCCAGTTAATTTTTGTTGTGGTGGTTGCCGGCTTTTGCGGTGGACTCTCGACCTTTAGCAGCTTTGCTGCAAACACCGTTGAACTGATTCGCCAGAGTCGAATGATCGCGGCTGCGGTAAACGCTGCCTTGAACTTCATCTTGCCGTTTATCGCTGTGGTGATTGGGGTATTGCTGGCTTCTTCCCTGCTAAAATAGCGGGAGGTTTTCTCTGTATCCCACTCACGTTAGGGGGGTCTCGCCATGGGGCGTGGCCGTCAAAAAGCAAAGCACACCAAGGTGGCTCGCGAGCTAAAGTACTTTAGCCCGAACACCGACTTGACCGCACTCGAAAAAGAGATTGGCCACATTGCGCCAGCTTCTACCGGGTTTGCTGGCGACGCTGAGCCTGAATACGAAGACAAATGGGCAGACCTTTACGAGGATGAAGATTCAGAAGAATCTGACGACGAGGACCAGCGCTAACTAAAGTGGGCGTAATTCTCGTAGGCACCGATCACCGCGAAGCCTCACTTGAAGAGCTAGACCTTCTAGCTAAAAACTTTGATGCAATTCGCCAGGGTATTCTCGAGAAACTCGATTCGGGCTTAATTCAAGGCTTTGTTGGCCTAACCACCTGCAACCGGTTCGAACTTTATTTAGAGACCTCAGACGCTCATTCGGCGGCAGCCGAAGTTCTGAAGGTAATTGCCGATAATTCTGAAATAGATGCAGACTACTGCGGGCAAGTTTTTCAAGTTGCTGGCGAACTAGCTGCGGCTCGCCACCTTTTTTCGGTTACCGCCGGCCTCGAATCGATGGTCATCGGCGAAGAAGAAATTGCCGGCCAGGTGAGAAAGGCCTTTGCCAGCGCCCAAGACGGTGCACAAACCTCAGCAGCACTCAACCAGCTTTTTCAAAAGGCCGCCTCTGTCGCCAAAAAGGTCACCACTCACACTGGCCTGGGAGCCGCCGGCCGGTCGACCATTACGGTTGGCTTAGACATTTTGAGGGCCCAGCACGGTGAGCTAGCCGGCAGGCAGGCATTACTTATAGGTACTGGCGCCCACGCTCGCGTTGTGGTGGCGGCTCTGATTCGCGCTGGCATCAACGAAATTTCGGTTTATTCGCCCTCAGGTCGTGCAGCAGAGTTTGCAAATTCGCGCGGATTGCAAATTAGCGAGAACCTGCAAACATCACTTGCGCATGCAGATTTAGTTGTTGCCTGCAGCGGTCACGGCAGTCAGTTGATTGGCCAGAACGAACTTCGCGCCGCAAGAGCATCCGTGTCTAAAGAATTGATGATTATTGACGTTGCGCTGAGCCACGATGTTGCCGCCGACGTTGCCGAACTTGGTGGCGTGACTCTGGTGAACCTTGAAACCATCAAACATCACACTCCGCACGAACACACAGTGGCTGTGCTTCAGGCCCGCGAGTTAGTGAACCAAGCCACGGATGAGTTTCAGGCTGAACAACTTGGTCGAAACCTCGACCCGTTCGTAACTGCAATCAAGCGCAAGCTGAATCTCTGGATTGACGAAGAGGTAGCTCGAGTTGAATTGCGCGAGGGAGCAGAGACTGCAGCTGAGGTTCGAACTTCGCTAATCAGCCTGGCAAATCAAATGCTTCACGAGCCACTCACAACGGCAAAGGCTTTGGCGGCAACAGGCGATGATGAAAATTACCGCAAGGCGCTAATGGTTCTTTTTGGTGGCCGCGATGAGTAAGCGCATCTTCAGAGTGGGCACTCGAGGCAGCAAGCTAGCACTGGTGCAGGCAAATTTTGTAGCCGATTGGCTTCAAACTGCCAGTGGCCACGAAGTTGAATTACAGATCATCAGCACCGAGGGTGACGAAACTCAGGGCTCACTCATGAACCCACTACGACCAGGAGTCTTTGTTAGCTCGATTCGCGATGCCCTGCTTGCCGAAACAGTTGATTTGATTGTTCACTCTTTTAAAGATTTGCCTTCAGCACCCATCGAAGGTTTGAAGTTGGTAGCAGTGCCAGAGCGCGAAGACAACCGCGATGTAATTGTGTCGAATGGCAACCTTGGGCTGATGCAGTTGCCGGCTGGGTCGCGCGTGGGCACGTCTTCGCCAAGACGTGAGGCTCGAATCAACTTTTTGCGACCAGACTTGGTAACTCTGCCAATTAGAGGAAACGTTGATACTCGAATTCAGAAACTTCGAGATGGTCAATATGACGCAATCGTCTTGGCAGCGGCTGGAATAAATAGGCTTGGCCGCCAGAGAGAGATTTCAGAATATCTAGATTCAGAACAGTTACTTCCTGCTCCAGCCCAGGGCGCTTTGGCTATTGAAATTCGCACGGATGACGAGCAGCTGAGCGAACTGCTAGCCCCGCTAGACGATGCGCAAACCAGACTCATCACCACCGCCGAGCGAGCAGTTCTAGTTGGCATCAATGCGGCCTGCACCACGGCCATCGGTGCGCTGGCAGAGCTAAATGGTGACCAACTCACTGTTACCGCTGAGCTTAGTGACCCCGACACCAATACCCACAAGCGGGTTAGCAAAACGGTTGGCCCGGTTGAGGTGGGCATGACATCCGAGGCATTTCAATTGGGAATGTATATAGCCAAGCAGTTGATGAGCGATGACTAAACCGGTTTTGTTGGTGCGCGCTGACGGCAACCAAAACGACGCAGATGCCCTCGCAGCATTAGGCATCGAATCGGTTGTCGATCCTTATATTTCGATTGAAAAGGCTACCCATGCGGCTGGTGCTGTAAAGCTGATTGCAGCGTTGGCGAATGCCGCAGAACCCACCTGGCTAATTGCAACATCGGCAAACGCAATTCGACTGTTTGGTGAAATTATCGGCATTGAGAATTTACGAAACGCTGTGAAGAACCCGAACCTGCGATTCGCTGCGGTAGGCGAGAGCACGGCCAAGGCGTTGATTGAGGTTGGTGCTCGCATGGTGTTGACGCCTGAGGTTGCCGATTCAGCAAGCCTTGCCGAGATGCTGCTTGAACAACCGATTGCAACGGCGGTGATTCCATCAGGGCAGTTAGCCATGAAGCAATTGCCGAACGCGCTCGAGGCAGCTGGATGGAATCTGATCACCGGAGTTGTCTACACAACCGTGCCGGTTGCCACCGAACCAACAACAGTTGCCGGCGTCGCCAGAGGCGATTTTTCAGCTGTGATTTTTAGGTCACCGAGCGCAGCACGTTCATTTTTATCATTCAATTCCGATGCAAAACTTCCGATGATTGCTGCCGGATTTGCTACGGCAAAAGTCATCGAGGATGCGGGGCTCGAGGTTGCTTCGATACCCTTGAATCCGACGCCAGAAGCTGTTGCACTGGCAGTGCAAAAAGTAATTAACACCAACGAGGTTTAGCCATGATTCAAAGACCCCGCCGATTGCGCGCAAATGCCGCCATTCGCAACTTGGTCAGCGAAACCCAGGTGCGGCCAGAGCAATTCATCTTGCCGCTTTTTGTTCGCGAGGGGCTTGAATCACCCAAACCCATCAAGGGGTTGCCGGGCGTGGTTCAGCACACCAAACAGTCTCTTCATGCCGAGATTGACCGCGCGCTTGCCGCCGGCATCGGGGGCGTGATGGTGTTTGGAATTCCAAACCATCGAGATGCCAACGGATCAGAGAGCTGCAACCCTGATGGAGTTTTGGCGGATGCCGTTCGCGCAATACGCGAGCAGGCCGGCGATCGACTTGTTGTGATCGCCGACCTTTGCCTAGACGAATTCACTAGCCACGGGCACTGCGGAGTACTTGCCGAAGACGGCACAGTTGACAACGACCGCACTCTTGAAATCTATGCACGCATGGCTGTGGTTCTTGCCGAAGCCGGCGCACACATGCTCGGCGCCAGCGGCATGATGGACGGCCAGGTTAGAGCATTGCGAACTGCCCTTGATGCCTCAAACTTCAAGGATGTTTCGATTCTCGCCTATGCAGCCAAGTACGCGTCAGCCTTTTATGGCCCATTCCGGGACGCGGTTGAATCGGCTCTCGAAGGTGACCGTTTCACGTATCAGCAAGACCCAAGAAACATCCGTGAGTCGATGCGTGAAATCAAGCTTGATGCTGAAGAGGGCGCCGATATCATCATGGTAAAGCCAGCACTTGGTTATCTCGATGTGGTTCGCGAGGCCAGCCAAATTGTTGACCTACCGATTGCGAGCTACATTGTCTCGGGAGAAACGGCAATGATTGAGGCCGCCGCCGCGCAAGATCTGATTGACCGCGAGCGTGCAATTCTCGAGGCGCTAGCTTCAGTTCATCGTGCTGGAGCAAACATAATTTGCACCTACTGGGCTATCGAAGCCTCAGTGCTTATTTCGAATCGATAAATCTTGACTCAAAACATTGACGGCTCAACCAACTGGCATCAGCGTGCCCAACAAGTGATTCCCGGTGGAGTCAGCTCGCCGGTTCGCGCATTTAAGGGTGTCGGTGGAACTCCACGATATTTTGTTCGCGGTGAGGGTTCACACATCTGGGATGTTGATGGCAACCAGTACCTAGATCTGGTTGGTTCGTGGGGGCCCATGATTGTTGGTCACGCGCATCCTGAGGTTGTTGCAAAAGTTACTGAAGCTGCCGCACTTTCTGCTTCGTTCGGCGCACCAAGCCCTAACGAAGTTTTGTTGGCCGAAGAGATAATCTCTAGGGTCGCGCCAATTGAGCGTGTTCGCTTTGTTTCTTCGGGAACCGAAGCCGTTATGACTGCGATACGGCTGGCTCGCGCCGCCACTGGCCGCAACATCATCGTCAAATTTGCCGGGTGCTACCACGGGCACAGCGATGCCCTTTTGGTTCAAGCGGGTTCTGGTGTTGCAACTCTTGGTCTACCAAACTCACCGGGCGTTACCGAGGGTCAGGCCCAAGACACTCTGGTCTTGCCTTATAACGACCTCGATGCCCTCGAGAGTTTGTTCGCCGCCCGAGGATCTGAGATTGCCGCAGTAATCACTGAGCCAGTTCCAGCAAATATGGGTGTTGTGCCGCCGGTTGAAGGTTTCAACACCGCAATTTCTAATTTGACCAAGCAGTCCGGTGCGTTGTTCATTCTTGATGAAGTCATGACTGGTTTCAGAATTTCTCGCGGTGGCTGGTGGGCAAAATTCGCCAAGAATCAAGGCTGGGCACCGGATCTCTTCACCTACG
>JACCDN011141838.1_pt1 | contig 13173 bp, 11 predicted proteins | sample 7441691 | NCBI WGS metagenome assembly JACCDN01 (sample SAMN15323439, study PRJNA562643) | freshwater metagenome | isolation source: river surface water | place: USA:Blue River Watershed | collected 2017-08-16 | reverse complement strand
GTACCGACACCCAGACCAGCGCCGGTGGCAGCGGCATCGGTTCGCAGGCCGCCGGCCGCGTGACAGATCAAGGTACCGGACCAGCGACTGCGGCAACTGCGGCAGCCAACCGCCCGGTGTTCTACACCAATGTGTTGAGCAGCTCGCTGGTGGTACCGCCGAGCGGCAGCACGGGCACGGGTACCGGCATATCGGTCTATCGCCCGCGCGACAAGACGCTGACCTCGGTGGTCGTCACCAGCGGCTTCACCAGCACCGGTGCCGCAGTGTTGCAAGGCGCGCCGGATGCGACCGGACCGGTGGTCGCAAACATGCAGGAGATCAGCGCCGGTTCCGGCATCTGGGTATCACGCGCAACACTGACAGATACACAGATCGCCGCACTGAACGCGGGCAACCTGTACTACCAGGTGCTGTCGGCTGATTTCCCGAACGGCGCGATCCGTGGTCAGATCACGCGCACCTCGGGTGCCACCGCACCGACCGCGCCCACCACCCCACCGGCATCGACCACGCCTGCCACCGGTACTACGACGGGTAGCACCAGTGCGACGCCGACCACCGGTGCGACCACGGGTGTGACCACGGGCACGACGCCGGCGACGACCACCACCCCGGCCACCGATACCCCGACCGGCACGACAACAGCAACGACGCCTGGCACCACCACCGGAACCACAACCGACACCACCGGCACACCAACGACGGGTACGACGGGTACGACGGGTACGACGGGTACGACGGGTACGACGGGTACGACCGGTACGACGACTGGGACGACGGACACCACCGGCACGACTGACACCGCGACAACGCCCGCCACATCGACGGGCTCACCCACCGGCACGGGCACCACGGCGACGACGGGTGCCAGTGGCGCAACGGGTACCGGCGGCACCACGAGCACCGGTGCCGGCGGTACGACTGGCACGACGGGTACCACGGGTACGACAGGCACTGCGGGAGGAACCACCGGCACCGTGGGAGGAATAGGCGCCACCGGTGTCGCAACGACCACCACCGGCATTCTGGACCCCGGCACCGGCAGCACCACGACCACGACAACCACCACACCGATCACGACCGTGACCGGCAGTGGCACCAACCTGCCGGCAATCAGCAGCATGGCGATTGGGGGCTGAAGGTAGCTGGCGGTAGCTAGCGGTAGCTGGGGGGAGCTGCGGGGAGCATGCGACCGCTGAGGGCTTGAACGCCGCAACCGCAGCCGCCCCCTGTCGCGACAAGCATGCAAGCGCTCCGGCCAATACCGGAGCGCTTTTTCATGCGGGCAGTTCGGTGCGGGTGGTCGGTGGCAGCGGTGACGCTTGCTGCAGGTAGCGCTGCATGCTTTCCTCGTCCATCGGTGCCGCGAACAGATAACCCTGGTAGGCGTGGCAACCGTGCGATGCAAGGAAGTCGCGCTGACGTTCATCTTCCACACCTTCGGCGATCAGGTCCAGCTTCAGGCTTTGCGCGAGCACGACGATGGTGCGCACGATCGCGGCATCGGTTTCGATAGTCAGCAAATTGCGGAAAAAGGAATGATCGATCTTGAGCTCATTCAGCGGCAGGCGACGCAGGTAGGACAGCGACGAGAAGCCCGTACCGAAATCATCGAGCGAAAAGCCGATGCCGGATGCCTTCAGCGTCTTCATCTTCAGGATCACTTCATTGACATGATCGACCAGTAGGCTTTCCGTCAGTTCCAGCGTCAGGTGGCGCGGGTTGATCCGATGACGGCGCACGACCTCCAGCACATGATCGACGAATTGCTCATGCATGAACTGCCGCGCGCTGACATTCACCGACAGCGTCAGCGCCTGATGCGCCGGCTCGTCGGCCCACACCGCCAGCTGACGGCAGGCGCGATCGATTGCCCACATGCCAATCGGCACGATCAGGCCAGTCTCTTCGGCCAGCTGGATGAATTCGCCCGGCGGCAGCAAGCCCAGCTCCGGATGCTGCCAGCGCAGCAAAGCCTCGAAACCCAGCAGCTTGCCCTCGTCGTTCACTTGCGGCTGGTAGTACAGCAGGAATTGCTGACGACGCAGCGCGGTGCGCAGGCTGGCCTCCAGCACCGCACGGCGTGACAGCGTGTCCTGCATCTCGGGCGCAAAGAAGCAGATCGCATTGCGGCCCGCCGCCTTGGACTGGTACATCGCGAGGTCGGCGCGCTTCAACATGTCGCTGACGCTGTCCACTGCGGTATCGAATATATAGATGCCGAGGCTGGCGGTGCTGTGGTGCTCATTGCCACGCAAGCGATACGGCTTGTCCATCGCGGCGCGGATTTTTTCCGCGACCATCTCGACATTGCGCCGGAAGACCTCGGCCGTTTCGCGTCCGCCTTTCAGCAGCACCACGAATTCATCGCCGCCAAGGCGCGCCACCAGGTCATTCTTGCGCACTGCCGACTGCAGACGATAGGCCGCTTCTTTCAGCAGCAGATCGCCCATGTCATGGCCGTGGGTGTCATTGAGGGTCTTGAAATTGTCGAGGTCGATGAACACCACCGCGCCCTGCTCCACGCTGTGCGGGCTGGCATCGACCAGCTTGTGCAAGCGGTCCAGCCACAGCCGCCGGTTCGGCAAGCCGGTCAGCGGGTCATAGAATGCGAGATGCTGGATTTCGGATTCGGCTTCTTTGCGCTGGCTAATATCGAGCAGGATGCCGCGCATCGCGCCATGGGCAGGGCCGGGCTCCTCATCACGCGCAGCGGTGCCAATTTCCTCGACCCACAGGTACTCACCATGGCTGTTCCGCAGACGGTATTCAAAGCTGTATTCGACGCCGCCGCCGATGGCTTCGTCACGCGCATGCTGCGCGCCGGCCAAGTCGTCCGGATGCACCGCGCTGGTCCAGAAGCCGGGCTCATGCCAGGCCGATACCGGATGCCCGAACAAGCGCTCGACCTGCGGCGACACGAAGGTGTAGTTGCCGTCCGGCAGACTGGCTTCCCACGACACCGCATTGGTGCTCTCGATCAGCATCCGATAGCGACCGAGCAAGCGATTGCGGCGATCATTTTCCTGCCGCAGCTGTTCATGCTGCTCGTGCAGGCTGTCGAGCATGTGGTTGATGGAACCGGCCAGGCTGGACACTTCATCGCTGCCGCTGACTTCGGCACGCGCATGGCCAAAGCCCTGCCGCACCACGTCGCGCGAGAATTGCTCGAGCTTGCGCAGCTCGCCCGTCAGCGATAGCGCCAGCCGTTCGCCCAGCAGCAGGGTCGCCACGGCAATCAGCAGCACCAGCATCGCAATCAGCGTCAGTTGCAGCGGCCCTGCATGCAGCTGCGGCACGTTTGCTTCCTGCATGCTGACTTTCAGGCCCAGCTTGTCAAACGGCGGCGGCAACTCGAGGGCTGCCTCGATGGCACCGGAGGCCGGCGGCGGCAAGCCGGCCGTGGCTGCCCAGCCGAGGTCGGTGGTTTTTGAATACAGGGTTGATGCAAGCCCGAAGCGGTACACCAGCGCGCCCTCGGGACGGCCGGTGCTGGGCAGGGTGATCAGGCGGATCGCGACCAGCTCCGGCCCTTCGCGGCCCTCTTCCAGCATCGCCGCTTCGGTGCCGTCGGCGAGCTGACGCCTGATCCATTCACGGTCAGCACCATCAAAGCTCGGATAGTCATTGCTGGCAATGTCATTGCCAGCAAAATCGGTGAACAGGATTGCGACCGGTATCGCATTCACATGGTGGATGCTGGTCAGGTAGGTATGCAGGTAGGTGTCGCGCCCGGTGGAGTCGGTCAGTGCGGCGGCAAGCACGCTGCTGTCGGCCAGTTCGGCCATGCGCAACATGATGCCGCGCATCGTGGTCGCTGCCAGCTGCGCACTGTGCTCGGCCTCGCGCTGCGCCAGCATGCGCTCTGCGGCGCGCCCCTGCTGCGTGGTCAGCCAGCCGGACGCGATGGCTGTCATCAGCAACACGGCGGTCGCCAGCGCGGCACTGCCGAGCGCGATTTTTTTGGCGAGACTGGCGCCGGCGAGGGACGCGCGCACGCGGGCGATCCAGGCGTTCATCGCGGCACCATGCTGCCGTCGGCACGGAAACGCATCATCTGCAAATCACTGCGCGTAAAGGCTTCGTGATTGGCGACGGTGAAGGCCGGTGCGTAGTTTTTCACCAGCCCGCGCCATGCCGGCAGGCGCTCAAGCGCATTGCGTATCTTGCGGCGATCGGTACTGCCGGCGATCGCCAACGCTTTCGCGAGCAGGTGCACCGCGTCGTACGCATGCGCGGCGCCGACGGTGGCGCGGATATCTTCGAAACGCCGCACACCCTGCGCGCTGGCGGCTTTCAGGAAGCGGGCGCGCAGCACGGGGTCGGCCTTGTGCGGGCTGAAGGTCTGCAGCACCGACACATCGACCTCGTTCAATGCCGCGCCGGCTTTTTCGACGAACTCGCCGCCCGTGACGCCCCAGTGCAGAATCAGCGGTACCCGCTGCGCTTTCGGCAGTGCGGCGATTTCGCGCACCAGCAGCGCGGCTTCATCATTGGCGACCATGATCACGGCTTGCGCGCCGGCCTCGACCATGCCTTGGTATTTTGCGATCAAGGTGGTATCGGCCCAGCTGAACCAGCTGCTGCGCACCACGCCGATGTTCCTGCCCGCTGCGGTGCGCAGGTGCGCATCGGCAGCAGCGAGGTTGCTGCGACCCCATGCGGTATTGCTGAGCAACAGACCAACGCGCCGCAGGCCACGCTTTGCGGCTTCATCGAGCATGTAAGGCATCGCGAGGCTGTCATGCAGCGACACGCGGAACACATAATTGGGTTGCATGCCGTTGCGCGTGATCTGGTCGGCAGAGGACCACACAGCCATGAACGGCAATTGCTGTTCCGCGATCAATGGCAGCTGTTCGATGATGACCGGGCTGAAGCGCCCGCCCAGCACCGCAATCAGGTCAGGCATCGCGGCCAGCTCTTTCAGGTTCTGCACACCACGCGCCGGCACCGAGCGATTGTCGCGCGTGACCAGCTTCAGTGGCCGGCCGCCGAGTACGCCACCCGCCGCATTGATTTCATCGATGGCGGCCGCCGCACCCAGCTCGATCGCCTGTGCCGAGGTGCTGCGCAACACGCCGAATTCGGCATCGATGCCTATCCATACCGGTGCCTGCGCCGTCACCGATGCAGCGGGCGGGGATGCGGTCTGTGCTTTCGCTTGCGCCGACAGTGTGCATGCGAACACAGCGGCGAGCAGCATCCTGCACCCGTTGTGCCAGCGTGATTGCCGCATTGACGATTGCGAATGAAAGCGTGCCATGGTCCGAACAAGCAACAGGCGTTGGTACTGCCAAAGCACCAGGACTTTGACGGAAAGAACTCTTGCCGAAAGGATACATGAGTGATGGGGCTTGAAAAACCGAAAATTACTGCGCGGAAATCGATTTGAAGAAAATATTTCCACCGGGTCTGTTAAATGTTCCTTCGAAGGAACTTATTGAGGCTTTTTATTACTTCTAGGGAATATTTCAACGTCCATTGCCGTGGGTGACTGACCATGTAACGAACCATGTGACCGTGCACTTGATGAAGCGCCTGGCGAATTGCCTGGCGAAGTGCCTGGCGAAGTGTCTGGTGCATTGCCTGAGGAAGTACGTGATGGCGTACGTGATGAAGCGCTGCCTGCACTAGCATCTGCATGACCGACAGCGGCATGCGCAGCATCGCCGATCGCGAGCGGTACACTTGCATGCTGTGCATCACCTGCAAGTGTCCCAGCAGCTGCCGCTTGTACGCATAGCGACCCCACAGCAAATGGCAAGCGTGCGCACCCTGAGCGATGCAATCGCAAATCGCCCAATAGCACGCGAGGAAGCCTAGCCGATAGTGTGCGAGCGCCGGGTCGGCGGCCGACAGCAACATCACATAATGATCGCCGAAGCGGCAAGCCAGCGAGCCCGCGACCAAGCGGCCATCTACGGTCGCGATGCCGAACAGCCCGCGTTCCCGCGCCATCACCAGCAGGCGCGCGGTGTCGCGGCGGTCGATCGCTGCACGCTTGCCGCGCTCCTGCATGCTGTCGCACTTGTAGCGCTGCAAGCAGCGTACGACCCGGCGCTGCTGCAGCGCGCTCAATGTGCCGACCGGATAGCAGCGCCATTGCAAGCCCGGCAGTTCACGCGCGACGCGATTGCCATAGCCGGTGAGAGTCTTGCGGGTGGATTTGCCCAGCAGCGCGCGATACGCATCGACGGCCGGCGGCAGCGTGATCACATGATCTTCGGTACAGGCATGACGCAGCACTGGCCAGTCGGATGCAAGCTGCCAGCGCCCGTCAGTCACATCGACCGCATGGAACATGATCATGCCGACCTGCGGATAGCGGTCGTACACACTGCGGCAAAAGGCATCGACCAGGTGGGCATCGATCGTGATCATTTCGCTCAGCACCCGCACGCGTGACTGCGCGATACGAAACAGCAGCGCACCGACCACCTCGCCGCGTCGCCATGCCAGCCACGCATGGGGCAAGGCCTCATCGGCTGCACACAACTGCAAGTGACGCCATGATGCATGCATGCTGCCATACAGCCGATCGAGCGCGTCGGCGACGAAGGGCGGCACCACCTGCTCATGGATCTCGCAGGTGAAGCCGTGGCTGGAGACGCGTTGACCCAGCTGCGCATCGCCGATGGGCACGAATGCGTCGAGGGTGTGCGGCAGCGGTGCGTCGGGCAAGTGCGCCATGGCTCTCCGTGACAGTGCGAGCACGGATTGTCGGCGCAGCGCAGTGCGTTCGGATTGCGGCGGCCCAAACGCTGACGCTGCCTGGCTGCGTCAGCACAAGGCTTGCGTTACCCGGCGACCGACAATGGCGGCACAGGGGAGAGTCCGGTGGGGACGGGCCGGTGTCCAAACCGGCCGGCGTGGTTCGAATCCATGCTCCCCTGCGAAATTCAAACCGACAAGGTCGGGCCGAGAAGTTCGTGCCGTGAAGTTCGTGACGAGAAAATCAGGCGGTCACGCGCTTGTCGACGATGCGCTTGGCCTTGCCGACCTGGGTGCGCTCGACGCCGCGCGGGGGCAGCACGTTCACCTTGCAGCTGATGCCAATATAGGACTTGATCATCTGCTCCAGCGCAGCGCCGGCGCGCACGCCATCGCCATGGCGCACATCTTCGCGTGACTCGACCAGTACCTCGAGCTGGTCGAGATGCATCTCGCGCGTGAGCACCAGCTGGTAATGCGGCGCCAGCGCACCTTGTTGCAGCAGCAGCTCTTCGATCTGCGACGGGAACACGTTCACGCCGCGAATGATCAGCATGTCATCCGAACGGCCGGTGATCTTGCCCATGCGGCGCATGCTGCGCGAGGTCGGCGGCAACAGGCAGGTGAGGTCGCGCGTGCGGTAACGCACGACCGGCATCGCTTCCTTCGACAAGGAGGTGAACACCAGCTCGCCCAGCTCACCATCGGGCAGTACGTCGCCCGTGACCGGATCGACGATCTCCGGATAGAAATGGTCTTCCCAGATCACCGGACCATCCTTGCTCTCGATGCACTCGTTCGCGACGCCGGGCCCCATCACTTCGGACAGGCCATAGATGTCGACCGCATCCAGCCCTGCGCGCGCTTCGATCTCGGCCCGCATCGCATCGGTCCAGGGTTCGGCGCCAAAGATGCCGATTTTCAGCGAGCTGGCCGCCGGATCCATGCCCTGGCGTTCGAATTCCTCGATCAGGTTCAGCATGTAGGACGGCGTGACCATGATGATGTCGGGAGCAAAATCGCGGATCAGCTGCACCTGCTTCTCGGTCTGTCCACCCGACATCGGGATCACCGTGCAACCCAGTCGCTCCGCACCATAGTGCGCGCCGAGGCCGCCGGTGAACAGCCCGTAGCCATACGCGACATGCACGATGTCGCCGGCACGGCCGCCTGACGCATGGATGGAGCGTGCGACCAGCCCGGCCCAGGTATCGATGTCACGCTGCGTGTAGCCGACCACGGTGGGCTTGCCGGTAGTGCCGGAAGATGCGTGCACACGCACCACCTGTTCGCGCGGGACCGCGAACATGCCGAACGGGTAGTTCTGGCGCAGGTCGTCCTTGCTCGTGAACGGAAATTTCGACAGGTCAGCCAGCGTCTTCAGGTCGTCCGGATGCACACCTTTCGCATCGAAAGCGGCGCGGTAATGCGGCACCTGCTCATACGCATGGCGCAGCGACCAGCGCAGCCGCTCCAGCTGCAGCGCCTGCAGTTCGTCACGGCTGGCGGTCTCGATCGCGTCCAGCGCGCCTGACCTCTGGCGGGTCTCGGTCATTGCTGCCTCCTCCTGGGATTACTCGGTACCTCTTATTCGGGCAGCACGCTGCCCTTCCATACATGCGACTTGCCCCGCATCAGCGCGACCTTGCGCCCGGACGGGTTGGTGACGGTCACATCATAGACGCCCGTCTTGCTGCCGCGCGACTGCTCGAAGGCTTCGGCGACCAGCAGTTCGCCCTCGAAGGCCGGTGCGAGGAATTCGATCGCACAGCCGGCAGCGACGGTCGTCTGGTTGTAGCTGTTGCACGCAAAGGCGAAAGTCGAGTCCGCCAGCGTGAATAGATAGCCGCCATGGCAGGTGCGGTGACCATTCAGCATATCGGCACGCACCGGCATCTGCATGCGCGCATAGCCAGGCCTGACGTCAAGCAGAACGATGCCCAGTGCGCGAGTCGCCGCATCATTGCCATACATGTGCGCGGCACATGCTTGCGCCAGCTGCAACGCGGCTTCCGCGCTGTGCGGCACGTGTTGGTCGAGGCGCTGGTCCATGTCATCCATCCTGGTCAAAGTCGAGCACCAGCGTGTCGCTGGCGGGGAAAGCCTGGCAGCTCAGCACGAAACCGCGCGCGATCTCGTAATCTTCGAGCACATAGTTCGCATCCATGTCGACCTTGCCATCGACCACCTTGCAGCGACAGGTCGCGCAGATGCCACCCTTGCATGCATAGCGAATGTCAATGCCGTGCGCGAGGCCGGCGTCGAGCACCGACAGACTGTCGCGCTTCATCGTGAACGACTGGTGGCTGCCATCGATCACCAGCGTGACCTCGCAGTCGCCGGAAGGCACGACACCCGATGCGCCGTGACGACGCGCATCGCTGCGCTGCGAACTACCGGCCGCAAACAATTCGGCCTTGATCTGCTCCCTGCCCAGCCCCAGCGCCTGCAAAGCCGCGGATACGTCATGCATCATCGCTTCGGGTCCGCAGATGAAGGCCATATCGATGTCCGCCACCGGCACCCACTGCCGGCACAGCGCTTCGCATTTGGCGCGGTCGATGCGGCCATTGAACAGATCGAGGTCTTGCTTTTCCCGGCTCAGCACATGCACGACCGACAGCCGTTCCAGGAAGCGGTCTTTCAGGTCGGCCAGTTCATCGCGCAGCATCACGGTGGATGATGCGCGGTTGCCATACACCAGCGTGAAGCGGCTGCCGGGCTCGGTCTCGAGCGTGGATTTGATGATGGAGAACAGTGGCGTGATACCACTGCCCGCAGCAAAACCGAGGTAATGACGCTGCTGTTCGGGCGCCAGCGGCACATGGAAGGAACCCATCGGCGGCATCACCTGCAGCTGCATGCCCGCCTTCAGGTGTTCATTCGCCCAGGTGGAAAACAGGCCGCCGGCGACTTTCTTGATGCCGACTCGCAGCTGCTGGTCCTGCACCGATGCACAAATTGAATAGGAACGACGTACATCGTCACCATCGATCAGCGCGCGCAGTGTCAGGTGCTGGCCGGGCTGGTAATGGTAGGCCACGACCAGATCCTCCGGCACGTCGAAGGTGACCAGCACCGCATCGCGCGTGTCACGCGTGACGCTGGCCACGGTCAGGGTATGGAAATGATTCATCGTCTGCAGGCAGGTCGCGCGCGTCAGTGTGGCTTGAAGTAGTCAAAGGTTTCGAGACAATCCGTGCAACGGTACAGCGCCTTGCACGCGGTCGAACCGAACTGGCTGACCAGTCGCGTATGCCGTGAGCTGCACTGCGGGCATGCGATGACCTCATCGCGTCGCGCGAACAGGGCAGACGCGTTTACCGGCTGCGGCGCTGCCGCTTGCGGCGGCGCAATGCCATACGCGCGCAGCTTGTCGCGGCCGCTGTCGCTGATCCAGTCCGTGGTCCAGGCCGGCGACAGCACGGTGCGCACCGCCACTGCCAAGCCATGCTGCTGCAACACCGCCTTGATATTGTCCTCGATGACTTGCATCGCCGGGCAACCGGAATACGTCGGCGTGATCGTCACTTCGCACGCACCATCACGCCACGCGATCGCGCGCACGATGCCGAGATCCGTGATCGACAGCACCGGAATTTCCGGATCGCTGACCTCGGCCACCCAGCCCCACAGTTGTTCATCGGTCGGCTGCATGCGTGTCGGCTCCATGCGTGTCGGCTCCCTGCCCGGCGGCGGCGTACTCATCGATGTTGGCTGATCCGCAGCGCCCGGCGCTCACCACTGCGCGCCCGGATACGCACGCTGCAGGAACTGCATCTCGGCCAGCAGATACCCCAGATGTTCGGTGTGCCGGCCTTGCCTGCCACCCGACTGCATCCATGCATCGAGCGGTGGCAACGTCAGCGTGCCCTCGGCGAACACATGGGTGACATCGGCCAGCCAGTGCGCACGCAGCGTCGACGGCAGCGCTGCGATGCCGGCGTCTGCCGCTTCCCGGTCGAGGTCGTCATCAATGAAAGCTTCGCCGGTATAAGCCCACAGCCGGTCGGCTGCTGCCTGCATGCGACGATGGCTTTCATCGCTGCCGTCACCCAGGCGCACCACCAGGTCGCCACTGCGGCGCAGATGGTAGGCCACTTCCTTGATTGATTTCGCTGCAATGTCGGCCACGCGCGGGTCGGCCGACTGCTGCAGCGATTGCAGGCGATGGTAATGCCAGCAGTCGAAAAAGAATTGCCGCATCAGTGTGTCGGCATAATCACCGTTCGGCTGCTCGACCAGCAACAGGTTGCGGAAAGCCGCGACATCGCGCAGGAACGCGAGGCTGTCTTCATCGCCACCCTGGCCATCGGCTTCGGCCGCATACGACAGCCAGAGTCGCGCCTGCCCCATCAAGTCGAGCGCGACATTGGCCAGCGCCATGTCTTCTTCCAGCACCGGGCCCTTGCCGCACCACTCGGTCAGGCGCTGCGACAGCACCAGCACGCTGTCGCCCTCGCGCAGCAACCATTCCGGATTCGCGGAGGCGCTCACAGGTTGCCGACCTCGGGCGGAATCGCAAAGAAGGTGGGATGACGATAGACCTTGTTGTTTGCCGGCTCGAACAGCTCACCGCGCTCACTCGGACTGCTGGCGCTGATGGCTGCTGCCGGCACCACCCAGATCGACACGCCCTCGTTACGCCGGGTGTACACGTCGCGCGCATGATTGATCGCCATCTCGGCATCCGGTGCATGCAGGCTGCCGACATGCTTGTGCGCGAGTCCGTGCTGGCTGCGAATGAAAATTTCCCACAGCGGCCATTCCCTGCTCATGCGTCGTCTCCCCGGGTGTTCAGTCGGCCGCTCATCTGCTCGCTGATCTGCGCGGTCCTGCGTTTGGTCGTCTGGTCGATCATCTGCGTGCTCATGCCGCCTTGCGGGCCGCGCGCTGCGCCTGCTTGTCGGCATGGGCATTCAGGCCGTCGCGGAACCACGCGCCGTCTTCCCAGGCCTTGCGGCGGGTGTCCATGCGGTCGCGGTTACACGGGCCATTGCCCTTCAGTACGTTGTAGAACTCGGACCATTCGATCGCGCCGAAGTCGTAGTGGCCGCGTTCCTCGTTCCACTTCAGGTCGGGGTCGGGAATGGTGAGGCCAAGGTAGTCGGCTTGCGGCACGGTCTGGTCGACCATGCGCTGGCGCAGCTCGTCGTTCGAGAACAGCTTGATCTTCCACGCCATCGATTGCGCACTGTTCACCGAAGCATCATCGGGCGGCCCGAACATCATCAGCGCCGGCCACCACCAGCGGTTCAGCGCGTCTTGCGCCATTTGTTTCTGCGCGGGCGTGCCCTTGCACAGCGACATCAGCAAGTCATAGCCCTGGCGTGCATGGAAAGCTTCTTCCTTGCAAACGCGGACCATCGCGCGCGCATAGGGACCGTACGAGCAGCGGCACAGCGGGATCTGATTGATGATGGCGGCGCCATCGACCAGCCAGCCGATCATGCCGACATCGGCCCAGGTCAGCGTCGGGTAATTGAAAATGCTCGAGTACTTGGCCTTGCCGGACAACAGGTCCGCGGTCATCTGGTCGCGCGATATGCCGAGGGTCTCGGCTGCGCTGTACAGATACAGACCGTGGCCGGCCTCGTCCTGAATCTTGGCCAGCAGGATGGATTTACGTTTCAAGGTCGGCGCGCGCGTGACCCAGTTCCCCTCGGGCAGCTGGCCGACGATCTCGGAGTGTGCATGCTGGGAGATTTGACGGATCAGGGTCTTGCGATAACCGTCGCTCATCCAGTCCTTGGGTTCGATTTTCACGCCATCATCGATGCGTTGCTGGAACGCACGCTCTTCCGGCGACAGTTCTTCCAGCGCGCGCAGCTTGGCGGCGCCGGTCTCGACCATTTGCGCATACATGATGCGGCCTCCTCAAGGTCTGCTGGCGGGGCCCGGAACAGCAGGGCCTGCCGGGTGATTTCCGGTTTATGATACGACAAATTTCACTTTTCGTGAAAATCCGTATCATTTCAACGGCCATGACCCGACCTCCCGCCACTGCCGTCCAGCGCTGGATTGCCCGCGCGTTGAAACAAGACCCGCCGCGCGCGAAATCGCTAGTGATGACGGTGTTTGGCGATGCGATCACACCCTACGGCGGCGCAGTCTGGCTGGGCAGCCTGATCGCGTTGCTGGCACCGCTCGGCATCAGCGAAAGGCTGGTACGCACCGCCGTGTTCCGGCTGGTCGAGGAAGGCTGGCTGGAAGCCAGCCGCGCCGGCCGCCGCAGCCAGTACCGGCTCAGCGCACAGGCGGAGCGACGCTTCCTGCGCGCGCACCAGCGCATCTATGCACCGGTGGCGCAGCACTGGGACGGGCAATGGACGCTGGTGCTGACCGGCGCCGCACTCGGGCGCAGCGAACGGCTGGCGCTGAAAAAGGCGCTGTTGTGGGAAGGCTACGGCGAGCTGGCGCCCGGCGTGCTGGCGCGGCCGGGCGGCGATGACGCGG
>JACCDN010541537.1_pt1 | contig 13174 bp, 9 predicted proteins | sample 7441691 | NCBI WGS metagenome assembly JACCDN01 (sample SAMN15323439, study PRJNA562643) | freshwater metagenome | isolation source: river surface water | place: USA:Blue River Watershed | collected 2017-08-16 | reverse complement strand
GTGTTCGAATCAGCGGTACATCGTTGGCGTCTAGCGCTAGGCCCAAGACGGCCAACTTGCCTTGCAGCTCGGGCCAAGGCAAAAAGTCTTCATGCGCTTTCATAATGCGCGCATGGCTGGTAGGCAGCGGGTTGTCGCCAATCAGTAATTCTTCATACAGCTTTTCCCCGGGGCGCAAACCTGTTACTTGTATTTCTATGTCGCCATTGGGGTTGGCTTCGTCCTTCAAGCTGAGGCCCGACAATTCGACCATGCGTTTGGCAAGGTCTATGATTTTGACGGGCTCGCCCATGTCCAACACAAACACATCACCACCGCTGGCCATCGCACCCGCCTGAATGACCAGCTGCGCCGCCTCGGGAATGGTCATGAAATAGCGGGTAATCCGTTCGTCCGTCAGCGTAATGGGGCCACCGTCATTGATTTGCCTGCGAAACAGCGGCACCACCGAGCCAGATGAGCCCAACACATTGCCAAACCGCACCATGCTGAAACACGTTTTAGCGCCTGCCTGCTGCGTGGCGGCCGCCTGCGCCTGCAACACCATTTCGGCCAAGCGCTTGCTGGTGCCCATCACATTGGTGGGGCGCACGGCCTTGTCGGTGCTGATCAACACAAAGTCATGCACACCATGCTTGGCCGCCAACTGGGCTGCGATTAAGGTGCCTAGTACATTGTTTTTCACGCCTTCGGCTGGGTTGTGCTCGACCAGCGGCACGTGCTTGTAGGCGGCAGCGTGGTACACCGTGTGTGGCCGCCATGTGCGCAAAATTTCATCCATGCGCGAGGTATCGCGCACATTGGCCAGCAGGGGAAACAATGTCACCTGCTCACCAGCCGTAACCATTTGGCCTTGTAGCTCTTGCTCGATGGTGTACAGCGCAAACTCTGTCAGCTCGACCAGCAACAACGCTGATGGAGACAGCTTCACAATTTGCCTGCACAGCTCAGACCCGATAGAGCCACCAGCCCCCGTCACCATCACTACCTTACCCGTGATGTTTTTGGCCAGCATGGCGCGGCTGGGTGGCACTGGATCGCGGCCTAGTAGGTCTTCAATGTCTAGCTCTTTCAGGTCGGACACCTGTACACGACCTTGGGCTAGGTCCATCATACCGGGCAATGTGCGCACCTGCACATGTGCAGCGCGCACCAGCTCTAGTATTTGGTTGCGCCGTGCGCGTGATGCTGATGGCATAGCCAAAAACACCTGCGTGACACGCAGCTTGGCCACCAACGCCACCATGGTTGACGGGCTGTATATCTTTAAACCATTCAACACTTGCCCGTGCAAGCGCTCGTCATCATCCAGCAAGCCAACTACCACCAGCTCGGGGCTGGTTTTAAGTGCAGCAACTAGCTGCCGCCCTGCTGAGCCTGCGCCATAAATGAGCACGCGGGGCAAACTTTCGCGATTCAAAATGCCCTGATAGACCCCGCCCAACCAATAACGCACAAACGCCCTTGATAAGGCTACCCCCAACAACAGCAGCATGGGCTGCAAAATTCCCACGCTGCGCGGCACACCTGGCACCCCTATGGCAGTGAACGCAAATGCATAAATAAAGGCATAGAGTGCAACAGCCTTCAACACCGTCATCAGCGCTGGCAGCCCCGCGTAGCGGAAAATTGCGCGGTACAAACCAAACACAATAAACAACGGTAATGCAAACGCCATGGCACCCACAAATGCCGTGAAATGCGCGGGCGACCAAGCTGTCCACGACTCAAACCGAAGGTTAAAGGCCGTCCACACAGTGATGGCACAAATGAACGCATCGGCCCCGAGCGCCATGGCGCGTTTAAGTGGCCTTGGCAATAACAATAAGAAATTCGTTAAGAAAAATATTTTCATTTTTACAACGCAACACCTGGCTTTAGCACTGCACCATCTGGCAGCTGCACACCATAGCCAATGGCTGCGCCCGCCTGCATCCAAGCCAACGCACCCAAAATGCTTCCGCCTGCCATGCAGGCATTGACACCTAAATGGCCAAAGTCGTTCACGTGTGCGTGGTGGTCTACTACCGCGCCGCAATTCACGATCGCCCCCTGCCCCAATACGGCTTCGGTGCCCACAATGGCACCAGCCATCACCACCACACCTTCAGCCAGCTTTGCACGGGGCGACACCATAGCCCAAGGATGCACCACGTGGGGCAGCGTAAAACCATCTGCCTGCAACTGAGCACATAACTTTTGGCGCAAAGCATTATTACCAATAGCCACCACAGCGTGCGAAGCACGTGCAGCGTATGCAGCAAAGCCTGTAGCTGGGCCTATTACAGGCAAACCCCACACGTCGACACCTTGGGCAAACGCACCATCGTCTAAAAAGCCCACTAACGCGTACTCACCTGCCATCAACACGGCCTCGGCCACAGACCGTCCATGGCCACCAGCACCAACAATCAGCAAGCGCGGCTTACCGTCCGTCGGTTCAACACGGGTCAATGCGACACCCCATCACGCCGCAACACCTGTACAAAAGTCAGCCACAGAATACGAATGTCAAACCACAGTGACTGCTGCTGCAAATACTCCACATCAAGCTGCACTTTGTCGGGAATGGGCAGCTCATCGCGGCCATTGACTTGGGCCCAACCGGTCAACCCCGGAACCAAAGTGTGCACCCCGTGCGTCGTGCGCAGGTCAATCAAATCTTGCTGGTTAAACAAGGCGGGTCGGGGCCCCACAAAACTCATGTCGCCTTTGAGGATGCTCCACAGCTGAGGCAACTCATCCAAACTGGTTTTACGCAAAAAACTGCCAATCGGCGTCAAGTGCGAAGCCGCATCCGCCAGTAAATGGGTGGCCACGGCAGGTGTACCTACACGCATACTGCGGAACTTTGGCATTTTGAAAATTTTGTTATTGCGCCCTACACGATCACTAAAATAAATTACACCCCCCTGAGAGGTCAATCGAACAAAAATCGCTACGATCGCAATAGGTAACCACAATATTAAAATCGCAGCAAACGCTAGCAACAGATCAAACAGTCGCTTCACATATACCCCCAATTAAATAAACCAAAAACTTTGAGATGTCGAGTAATGTCAATAAAACTGAGGCTAATCAATTTAGAAAATGCAGCGAATTGAGCGCAAGCACTTAATTAGGAAGTTTTGCGCCAAACGGTTCGATTAATATAATCGGTGTAGCTAAGCACTATTCGTAAAAGCTTGTTAGAAACAGACGGAGCTTCATAGTCCTCAACTGGAACAACTACGCGTTCATTACGCTTGTGTTGAGCGATGATGACTCGCACGGCATCAAGAACACGCTCTTTCTTAAGCCCAGTCATGATTAGCGTACCGACATCCATTCCTTCTGGACGCTCATGTGCATTACGAATAGTCACAGCTGGCAAATTAAGAAGCGAGCCCTCTTCGGTGATCGTACCGCTGTCGGACACGACGCAAAGGGCTTCCATTTGAAGCTTAACATAATCACAAAATCCAAAGGGTTTTAAAAACTGTATGCGATCGTTTAAATTACCCAAATTAAGTTCGTCCAAACGTTTTTGAGTACGTGGGTGTGTCGATACGATCACAGGAATTTCATATTGATCTGCAAGCGCATTCAAAGTTTCCACCAAATCGGTTAGATTCTCAGGCGTGTCAACGTTTTCTTCGCGGTGCGTACTAACAATAAAATAGCGCCCTTGCTCAAGCCCCATACGATCGAGCACGTCTGAAGCTTGGATTTTTGGCATGTAATAGTCCAGCACCTCTCGCATGTGAGAGCCTGTTTTGATAATAGTCTCAGGCCTTACCCCTTCAGCAATAAGGTACCTTCTTGCGTGCTCAGTCAGTACAAGATTGATATCGCTCAAATGATCAAGAACTTTTCGATTCAGCTCTTCCGGCACACGTTGATCAAAGCAGCGATTACCAGCCTCCATGTGGAACACAGGAATCTTACGTCGCTTTGCAGAAATAACAGCCAAACAAGAGTTGGTATCTCCATAAAGCATCACAGCATCAGGTTTTTCCTTTTCCATTACGGCATCAGATTTTTCAATCACGCGCGCAATGGTTTGCGCGGCATTATCACCAACCGCCTCAAGGAAATGGTTGGGTTTACGAATGCCCAAATCATCGAAAAATAATTGGTTTAACTCGTAATCGTAATTTTGTCCTGTATGAACCAAAATATGATTCGTGTGGGTGTCAAATTCCGCAATAACGCGGCTCATCTTGATCAGCTCAGGACGCGTCCCGACAATAGTCATTACTTTAAGCATTGAGTTCTTCCTTGATGTAATCCAATTTCAATAACAAACTTTTCACTTGCTCCACATCTAATCTATGTGTGTTGTGTGACGTGTAATCATCGAGACACGAAATTTTCTCTTCGCCCTCGCTAAAAAACTTTGCATAATTCAAATCTCTGTTATCAGCAGGTATACGGTAATAACCGCCCATATCCTGCGCATGCGCCATCTCTTCACGCGAAATCAATGATTCAAAAAGTTTTTCACCATGACGCGTGCCGATGATACGCACGGGACTGCTACTGTTGAATAGCTCTTTTAGCGCCTGTGCCAGGTCAGCCAGACTTGATGCAGGTGCTTTCTGCACAAAGATATCACCTTGTTCGCCATGCTCATACGCATACAAAACCAGATCAACCGAGTCTTCCAAAGACATTAGAAAACGCGTCATATTCGGGTCGGTCAAGGTGAGCGCCTGTCCCCGCTTGAGCTGCGATACAAACAGCGGAATAACCGAACCTCGAGAAGCCATCACATTACCGTACCGAGTTGAACAGAATACAGTATCCGTTTTAAGCTGCATTCGTGATTTAGCAACCACCAACTTCTCTGCCATGGCTTTAGAAATTCCCATTGCATTGATGGGATAGACAGCCTTATCCGTGCTGAGTACCACCACACGCTTTACACCGTTTGCAGTAGCTGCATTCAGTACATTTTCTGTACCCATAATGTTTGTTCGTACAGCTTCCATCGGATAAAATTCGCAAGATGGCACTTGCTTCAGCGCGGCTGCGTGAAAAACATAGTCCACACCTCGCATGGCCTGATGCACGCTGTCATAGTCACGCACATCGCCAATATAAAACTTTAACTTACTATTATTCAGCGCTATGCGCATGTCCTCTTGCTTCTTTTCATCGCGGCTGAAAATGCGAATTTCTTTCACATCCGTTGATAGAAATCGCTTGAGCACAGCATTCCCAAATGAACCTGTACCACCAGTAATCATCAAAACTTTTTCTTTAAACATACATTACTCTAGAAAATGTAATTCAAATTAAATAGAAAGCGACCCAAATGAGTCTGCATAATCTCTATTTATACGCATGCATGAATTTGATCAAATCAAACCATTCTGGCGCCACATACCCAGTTGCCTCTTGAAAACGTGACGCATTCAAAGATCGATCTATTGCCACCCTATCGTCTAGCTCAATCTCAATCTCTTTCCCATATACGTTAGCAATCAAACTCAAAAGGTCAAATTTATTGATTGGGCTTGCAGCTACATGATAGAGACCGGACAGCTCTGTATTCGGAATAACAAAATCACGCACAACTTGAGCGAAAACCACCGTTGGCAAGCCTGAAAAAATAGCTTTATTGTAGCCCTTGCAGTGACCTTCCTGAGCCAAAAACCACTCTAACAAGCCATATTTTGTTTCAAACTCATGACCGATTGTTGACGTACGTAAAGTCACGGTATGTGGATAAATCACTTCGCCCAAGGCTTTGGATTGGCCATAGACATCACGCGCATCAGCAAAATCATTTTCACGATAATGGCCTTGCTGCCCCGAAAAAACACAATCTGTACTTACATGAATCAACCGTGCCCCTGCAAGCTTACATAGCGAAGCAAGTCGGTGTGGAACAAGCGTATTAATTGGAATCGACACCAGCGGATCTTCTGCGTCTGGCTTGTGTTTTGTTAGCCCTGCACAGTTAATTACGACATCTGGCATCATTAAATTCAGCAACTTAGGTAGAACATCAACATGCTCAATATCAACGCCTGTAACTAGCCGCTCAGCTATATGACCAGCAAAAAATCTTTTGCAATCACCATTGCGAACGGTACCACTAACTTGCCAGTCCTTTTTCTCACTTAGCACACGCAAAACCGTGCTACCAATCATGCCACTTGCTCCGATGACTAGAACCTTCATTCAATACGTCCATTCTTCTGCGCAACAACACGCAATTCATTAATTAACTGATCAACCAATCGGTCATGATCAAAATGCTCATAAAAATAGGCACGCCCATTTCTACCCATTTGTTCACGTTCAGATTCAGACATGCGATAGAGTGTTAACACAGCCTGGGCTAGTGCCTCGCCATCTTCCGCCCGAACACTTATACCAGCCTTTGCCTCAACAACAAGCCGAGCTCCCTCACCGGGCAAACAAGCAATAATCGGCCGCCCAGCAGCCATATATGCCTGCACCTTGTTAGGAACCGTTGCTGCAAAAATTTCGCGATCAGCCAAAGTCACCAATAATGCGGATGCCCTCTGCATAAAGCTCGGCATAGTTTCTACAGGAAATCGGCCAGGCAAATATAAATTAGTAAGTCCGCGATCAATAACTTCTTTTTGTATGCAAAGCTTACTGCTACCATCCCCCAACACAACAAAATTAATATCCTTGCAATCTTTCAATAAAGTTGCAGCTTCTACAATGACACCCACCCCTTGAGCTGCACCGATATTACCAGCAAAAACCACAGAAAAACCATCACCAAGTCCTTGCACGTTAGGCGCAAGCACCCGTGGTGATTTTGTGAAACTAGCATCGACAGAATTTGGATAATACTTTATAGGGGTATTAGAAGCAAGCGCCTCCACTGGCTTTATAAATGCATTTGATTGAACCAACAGCAAGTCTGCACGACTATAGATATAACGAACAACAACCTCGACAAAGCGCAAAATAAATCGATTACGAACATACCCTGTTGCCGACAAACTTTGCGGCCAAAGGTCCTGCACCCAAATTACCACTGGTACTTTTTTCAACCAGCCCAAAAACAAAGCTGGCAAAGCAAGAAGCAATGGTGATAACCCATAGACGAATATTACGTCATACTTCTTACCTCGCTTTAACCATGGCCCAAAAAATAAACCACACACGATAAAAGACAAATAGTTAAAAATCAAACATATGCGACTGTTTTTGCTGCGTGGAATTAAAGGAACACGACTAACATTAACGCCAAAATAGTCTTCTACTGACAATCCAGTAATTTGGTACCCTTGAAAAATTTGCCCCCCTGGATAGTTCGGCTTTCCAGTCAATACATCTACTTTAACGCCCTTTTCAACCAATGACTTAGCAACATCATTAATTCTAAACTCTTCGGGCCAAAAATACTGCGTTACAATTAATATATTCATTTCAAATTCTTGCTCGTTTATTTATGAGCCCCACGTAGACATTTAAGATTTCTGAAGCTGCACTTGCAATGGAAAAATTTTTAACAGCCCAAACACTAGCCGCATTGCCCATTTTAAATCTCAGTTGCTCATCTTCAACCATTCTTTGAATGGCATCGGCAATTAGTTTAGGATCAGGCCTGGGTATTGCCAATCCTGTTACCCCATGCAAGATAGCATCAGGCAAAGGATTATCAACAGCAACAATACTAGGCACACCATAAAATGCGGCCTCAAACACAGGCCTACCTGCCGCATTTAAATGCGAAGGAAAACACAGAATATCAAGTGTAGAGTATATTTGATGCACATCCGAAACAAACCCCAACAACTTAACATTATCTTCAAGCTCGTTATCTATAATTAGACTCTTTAAATTTGCACGCACATCATGGTAAAAACCAAAAATATTCAATAACCACGCACGTACTCCACTTAAATTTCTTGCATTTTCACCGACAATTATGCATTCAACGTCTATGCAACGCTTCTTTAGAATCACAAACGCATCCAACAGCTCGTATACGCCCTTCAGAGGAATTAGAACCCCCATAAATCCAACACGAATTTTTCGATTTGGGTTAATTAATTTACAAGCTTTTAGAGAAGAATTTGTTTTCATCACCAAGCCATTGTGGACTACCTTTATGTTTAATGATTTTTTAATTGTGTTAGCAACACCATAATCAATCGGAATAACGACATCAGCAAATTGACTCAAGCAATAATTAATAAATCTTGATCTTAAACTAGCTTCTGGCATACATTGCAATGAACGAACATGAACTACCATCGGCAATTTAAGTAACCACTTTGCCACCAGCGCCAATGGCAGCAGCGTGACTTCATTAACATGCAAAATATCAAATTGCTGACTACGCAAAGCCCAAATAGATCGCAATGATCCAGGAAGAAATACTAATTCACGCAATAGAATTAACCATCGTACACCACGATAATGTCCATAAAGAGTACTATCGAATTGCGACAAACCCCAACTTGTTTTTACATCAAGCCCCGCATCCAAAAAAGCACTTACAGCAGAGCCTCTAGGCGTCAGAACCGTCCCACCAACACCCCTTTCTTTTAATTTCTTATAAAGCTCAATTAGACTCTTTGAAGCTCCACCAAACGCTCCAGCAGGATGCAAATATAAAACTCTCATTGCTAACAACTTGCCTTTTATCGCCTGAATTTATTAAACCAAAAAGCCAAATATGCACGCTCAGATTTTGTCATCAGCAGATATGCATATGCCACCCCCGCTAATAAAATAAGGAAACTCCACCAATGCACCGTCATATCAGACCATGAAAATACCGTCGCCAAAACAATCATTAAGCAACCTATCAACCATTGCTTCAAAACCAATGAATCAACGCTAAATAAACCACTTGAATAAACACGCCAAGCATGCATTATGAAATAAACCATATATGCGCACAGATACGCTACCCCTACAACCCAAACTCCATATGGCATTAATAAGTAGGCAGTTACAACAAAAACGAAACACCACACCATTTCTCTAATTAAAAAAGCAAGCATATCTGCACGCGCAATTAAAATGGTAGCAAATACAGAACCATACGAACGAAATAAATCGCCAAGCAAGGTCCACCGCATTATTTCAAGTGCAGGCAAAAACTCATTGCTGTATAAAATATTAATTACCAAAGGCTTAAATACAATCAAACACAATAAAACTGGTACAACGGCAATAGTTGAAAAACGTAACGCCATTGACAAATGGAGAGACGAAGTAGCTTCTGTTGTTTTTGCACTAGCAGTTGGCAAGAGGTATGTTTGTAATGATGTTAAAAATAATGTTAAGTATATTGCCCCAATGCCCCATGCAACATCAAACCACGCCGCTGCAGATATACCGTAACTTTTGACAACCGCCATTCTGATGTAAAACACACTAGCCATCCCTACGAAGGATGCCACCATCGTAGGAAGCGCGATATATACCACGCGGATACCAGCGTGTAGAGAATAATTAGTGAATAAATCCACCATCCTAAAATTGAAATTAATTTCTCTTTTTACAAAAAAAATTGAAGCCGCCGATCCAAATAGAAATGCACCAAATAAAATAAGAATTAATCCTTGGAATAGACCTGCACTGTACGCAATATAAGCCGGATATATAAATATCACAGCCCCCAATGCAGTAATGACATTCACCCACGCCACAGATGCTATCTGAACATAGGCATTCAACACCCCACGGAAATATACCATTACTGAACTTAATATCACTGGCGGGATTAACCATGGAAGAATAGTGTCACCACTTTTGGAAATTAAAACCTCAGTTAGCTCAACAGGAACTGTTAATATAGCAGCAACTACAAGCAAATTAAATAAAACAAAGATCCAAAATGCTGTAACTAGATATTTCCCGCGCTCTGGAGATGGCCAACTAGCAACGCCTTGAACAATCGCATTCCCTCCACCGCCAAGTGCTGCGACAGCTGTTAATGACTGTTGCGCATTGCGTATGATTGAGAAAAGACCAACACCTGACGGCCCTGTCAGGACCGCCAAAATCTTCATACTTATTAAACTAAGCAATAAAACAACGGCTTGCCCCATTCCAGACTTCATCGTTGCAATTACCATTGCCTTCATTCCGATTTTCTCACTCATTATTCACATCACTTTCAACTCCGTCGTGCTCATATAACAGAGATATCAACATTAGGAAAATAAGACCGCCACTTAGCAACGTAGCAGTTAGCGGACTTACAGTTGCAGTGAAAAAGCTAGTTACGCTTGCAAATTTTACAACTACATTTCGAGATGAAAAAATAACAGCTGAACAAAATACAAATACAACACAATAGAAAATAACACCAATCCAACCAAATGCCAATTTGGCATCGACTAAAAAAACGGTATTTGACGCGCCTGCCCCCCCCTCTGGGACACCAAATTCATACTCATAAACCATCTTCTCAATTTCCATTTTCGGCTCACCAATCAACCAAGCATAGATACCTATCGACCGCCCTAGTGTCAGCTTAGAATTCAATATTTCATCACCAAAGCGCATCCAGTCATATGCTGTCACATACGGTATCCAGAATGTTCTATTTGTCATAATCATTAATTTACCCTTAGCACCAGTGGGATCAGTTACAGTATCAAACGGCACACCCATAGAGTTTATGAAATTAAAAAAGTAATGTCGCTGAGGATCTCCTCGTCGTCCGATTCCAAAACCTTTAATTTCTATTTTTCCATTTGTTGTTTCTGTGTTTTCAGCAACTGACTGGTATTGGTTAGCATTTCGATTAAGCCCGCCCATACTCAAAAAAGTCCAAATAGAAATGCATGCCATGCATATTGCCAAATATTTGATACTGTTCGCCCATTCGCGTCGCGATACTGAAATTAAAATAATTGGAAGAAATGCAAATAACGACGATGCTTTCTCTAGTGAAACTCCGTAACAACACAACAACCCCAACAATACCCAATATCTCGAACCGCTTTTAGTCCAAAATAAATATGTAACGATCAAAGGCATTACTGTTCGCCCCAAAATAACATATAAATAACGCAATAATGCATCCGGCCCTTGTCTATTAACAAATAAATTAGCTCTTGCTGTCGCTATATCGAGCCAATCAGCTCCACGTAATGCAGCCTCTATTGGGGTCTCAACCACCGTAAGAGCAGCAACGACTAACACAGTCAAATATACTAACAAACACAGCCAAGATATTAGCCGCCAATTTATCGAGCCACCCAACTGCAGTAAAATTTTCCTTATTCTGTGATTATCAAGTAATTTTTCAAAATACTTATACAAGCCATAGTAGGCAATTAAGAATGTAGTTAATAAAATTAATATCTCTATCGCATATATATCGCGAAATACAAAAAGACCTAATAAACTCGCAGGTAAATATATTGCCAACATTAGAATGACAGGCAAATGAAAGAAATTTTTATCAGTTATCAAATTCATGAAGATTAAACCTGGCTTTTTCTTACTTAAAAGTATAACTATACCATTTACAAAAATTAATCCACCGCCATACCTGTGGAGTAAATGGAGCATTTCCACTAACGATTTCATCAAAACTTTTAACCATCTGCTTTTGGTCAATAAATGGTAATTGCAACTCGTCTTCCAACCATGTCCTAATTGTATCTGCCATAGTTAGCAACCATTGCTTTTCAGGTGTTGCAAAACCGATTTTATCCTTCCGATAAAGCACATCATCGGGAACAATCCCTTTCATTGATGCTCTCAATAAATTCTTACTTTCTCCATTTATAGATACCAAATATTCCTCAGGCAAACCGAGCATAAAATCCGCTAACTGTGGCGTAAGAAATGGAACCCTACTTTCAATTGAAAAGCGCATAGAGTTTCGATCCCCATGACGCAGCAGAGCTGACAAACCTTTTTGACTAATTGATTTAGCCAATCTTGCCATCATGCGCCGGCCCTCTGCATTTCCTTTATTTCTATCTTGTGGATACCTTAACTGAACCCCTTCTTCCAATAAAGGCCCCTTAATTAGCCATTCAGGAACGTTTTTCATTCCGTTTAATTCACGAAGCGCCTGATATACAGTGCCAGAACTATATTCTTGCACAAGACGCTTAAATGCGTCCACCCTGCTCCGCCCAGGCCATTTAGACCATTCGTTAAAAAAAGTCCAAGCATCAATGTATTTTTTATTTTCAATCAAGCTACGTATCCGCTCTCCCGGATAAGCGTTATAACCACCTTGCAACTCATCCGCCCCTTGCCCATCCAAGGTTACGGTCATACCATGTTCTTTAGCCAATTTAAACACACGGTATTGAGCGTATATGCTTGTTCCACCAAAGGGCTCTCCTTGAGTAATAATTAAATCTTCAAGGTCATCAGCAAGTTCATCTGGCGTAACTTGTAATTTATTAGGCACAGCATGTACATAAGCATTGATTCGATCAACCCATAACTCTTCTGACACCGTTGAGTCTGATGCAATATAGCTAAATGTATGTATGGGCGCATCTGGCTCTAAATGCCTCATAATACAAACCAAAGTAGATGAATCTAGTCCACCCGATAACGCGGCACCTAACGGCACATCACTTCGCAAATGCAGTCGTACGCTCTCAACTAACAATTTCCGCAGCTCTGATGCCGCCTCATCAAACGGGATAATTTCACGTTTTAATATAGATGGAGCCCACCACTGCGAGACATAAGGCTTAGAAAGCTCGTCTAACTTAACTGTTAACATGTGCCCAGGCGGCAGTATATTAACATCCTTTATAAAGGTATCACATCCCGAGTCATATTCGCCATGCACCAAGTAGTCATATGCACGTTGCCAATTTAGTTGACTTTTGTCATTTTGCATTTCTCGTAATGCATTTTGTTCTGATGCAAATCTGAATCCATTTTCATCAGTCGAAAAATAAAAAGGCTTAATTCCAAAATTATCTCGCGCAGCAATTATTGTATTTTCAAACTTATCAACTATTACGAAGGCAAACATACCCAGCAACTTAGGCAGTGAAGCAGAACCCCACATGCTCCATGCAGCAAGCAACACCTCTGTATCAGACTTTGTTTTAAAAGAAACTCCTTTTCGCTGCAACTCAGACCTTAGCTCAATATAATTGTATATTTCTCCATTGAAAACAATTGAATATCGACCATCGCGTGTATGCATTGGTTGATTCGCACTATCAGACAAGTCGATAACTGAAAGTCG
>JACCDN010776260.1_pt1 | contig 13175 bp, 9 predicted proteins | sample 7441691 | NCBI WGS metagenome assembly JACCDN01 (sample SAMN15323439, study PRJNA562643) | freshwater metagenome | isolation source: river surface water | place: USA:Blue River Watershed | collected 2017-08-16 | reverse complement strand
GCCAATGGCTGTCATGACTTCTTTTTCTTTGCCTCTAAAGCCGTGTTCGGTAAATGCCTTGCAAGCATCTCCACTAAAACCACTGCCCCCAGTGACGGTGATCAATGGGCGTTTGTATTTTTCTGCGATGGACTTTGCCCCTGAATGAGTGGTCAGCGTATCTGGATCTTTACTGGCAGTTTGCGTAAACAGGAAGTTGATATTGTGCATAAGTAAGTGAACTAAGTGTCACTTACTGCTTAACTTCAGATTAGAATTTGGGCGACCTGAAAATTAATTGACAATTATTTCACTCAAATCACATTCAAAATACTCAGCAAATTTTAAATCTAGCTCTAAAACAGATTCTTCATAGGCTTTACCACTACTAGATTTAATTTTATTTACCAGCCCTTCAATCTCTGATCGAAATTTCTTATCTGTAAATTTGGGTACAGGGATAGTTCTTAATTGAGGAGCTTGAAACTGATAACCCTTTCCCATCCTCAGTGCGCCAAAAAACTGGTTATAAAAAAACATAAAAAGTAATGAATTGGAGTAGCCTAACAAGAAGGTTAAACTCAAATCACCCTTAGGTTTATAAATACAGTTGATATTAAGTCCTGCATACTCACCATTTTCATCCAAAAAGGCTTCTGCAGTTGCAGCCATTTTTGCAAATAAAATCTTGGGTGTTTTATATAAATTAGATCGTTTTGAACTAACCGACTCACTTGATAATCCAGGTCTCAACCATTTTGTACCCTGATGGGTTAAGTTAGAGCTCCCCCATTTTGAAATATAGGGGTCAATTGTTCCAGTATTTATAACCTTGAACATGCCAGGTTTAAAATCCATAATCTTTGCACCATACTCATCTGCTTCACTTGCAGTGGTAGTTGCATTCACATCAGCACATGAAATCATTGGCTGAGTCTTAGCTAATAGCTTTAGCAATATGTCTAGCTTGTCAGATAACAAAAATCCCCAAATTTTGTCAGGCAAAATATTTAAATTAGACTTATCAATTTCAATCTTATAAAAGTCATAAGGTGTGTATCTATTTTTATTGATATTCTTTGGTAATCTGCATAAAACTGGCTCCTTGTCATCTAATTCTTTGCGAAGAATAGTAATAACTGGATAAACTGCGGCACTTTTAAATACTTCTAACTGACTAACATCAACAATTTGCTTTAAACTGACCTTTGAAGAGATAAGCGCTCTCAAATCAATTGCATAAGAAGCTGCCAAATATTTATTAGGCGTAATAAAGCTGAGAACTCCATCAGTTTTTAATAAATTTATGCCCAGTTCAAAGAAAGGCACATATAAATCCCAAGCGCCAGTTGCAGATTGATAAATATGCTTTATTTCATCTCTCTCAGAAACTGGTCGGGTTCGAGTGAACTCTAAGGCGCTAACATAGGGCGGATTACCTATAACTATGTCAAATCCACCGTCTTTAGCTACATCTCCAAAATACCAATGCCACAGAAAATAATTTTTTTCACCATTTTTTGTGTTCAATCTCTCAAGGTTAGATTCAATTTCTTCAATCTGAGCACTATCAGCTTTTCGAAGATTCCTATTTCTCAATTTAGAGGATTTTAATAATTCAGAGTACTCTAGCTTTAACTTTTCAATTGCTTCATTTTCTAAAGTTTGGATTTTAGATAAGAGCTCTTTTTTTTGCGATCCATATGACGAGTAAAAACTAACCAGCAAATTTTCAAGTGGTTCATGAACGTTAGTATCAGATGTCAAACTAAGTGATATTTGAGCATTTTCCTGAGAATTTATATTACTAAGAAAATTTTCCGACTTAAACGCACTGCCTATTCCTAATAGTGAATTGCCTTGTAACAATGTAAAATCAAGATTTGGCAGTGGCTCAGGTTTGTCAGCATCAACTATTAAACTCAACCAAAATCTGAGCTTTGCAATTTCAATTGCATTTGAGTCAATATCAACTCCCCGCAAAGAGTTAAGAATCACAGACTTTTTAATTTGATCAATTGATCGATCATCTCCCAAATCAATTAACATCCAAACAATTTCATTAAGTATGCCAATCGGGAAAGCGCCAGAACCCACTGCAGGATCACAAACTTTAAGTTTGTGAAGTAACAAAATCATTGCTTTAGAAACCTTAGAACTTGGTCTCTGTCTGATACTGTGCTTACCCCTTATAAATTCTGTAACATGAGATTTTTCTTCAAGAGAGATGTTTAATGACTTATTAAAATATGTTATCAGAGCCTCTTTAACCATAAACTCAACGACTAATTTAGGGGTATAAAAAGTACCTCTATTTTTATTGTCCTCAAGCATATTTTCAAAAATATGGCCCAACATTTCAGGATCAATTCCAATATCGCTTTCATCGGGTGAATTTTCATCAACAGTAAAGTTATATTGTTCGAGAAAACTTAAAAAATTTTCAATGTCTAATCTTGGAATTGAGATCTCAAGATGGTGATCAACTAACTCTTTGTAGTCACCTAGAAATAATGCTTCTGGCTCAAATAATCCGCTATTTAGATATGGCACTTTTGAATTAGTTAAGTGACATAAATCATTCTTTTCAAACCTAGGAAGATTAAGAACTTCAAAAAATAATTTAGCAAATATTGTATAGCCATTGGGATTCGAAGAATCAATTTCAAAAATTTTTCTTAAATATTCTGATGACCCATTAAGAAAAACGTTTGGCCCAGCTTTTATATCCGCACCCAACCAACCCTTCTTTTGGACGAAAAAAAGAAAAACAATTCGCCCCATAAATTTCTTAACGAAACTTCTTACAGCCTTATACTCATCATTTGAAATTAAATCTTGAATGTCATTACTTCTAGATACTTGAAATTTCTGAAAGTTATTAGAAATTGTTGCGAAGAGCAAATTTTTATACTGCTTAATATATCCATCAAAAAATTCACTATTCAATTTTTCAACCGAGAATGCAGAAACCACATCCTCGAATGAGTTTATTTGACGCTTATCAGCTAGCAGCATTAATCTTTGAACAGCAGTTACACAAGACTCATTTGGGCCAAGAATAAATGAAAATCTCCGTGTTGGTGACTCCTTGGCAACAACATTTCCTTGGATCAACTCCCAATCAACTGATGCAAAAGTAATTCGATAATCTGAAGATCTGTCTCCGTAAAAAATCGCAATTACAGCTTCAATCTCTCCTGGCTTAATCAGCTTTGACAGAGCTTTACGAAGAGAAACTTTAGCTCTAATTCTGTCTGACTCTTTCAGCTTTACTTCAAGAATCCATATTTTTTTTGGGCCACTTTCTGAGGGTAAATTACATGCTCCCAACCAACTGGCCTCCTGAAAATCACTAGACCAATCTGATGAAATCTTAGGAGGTCTACTACTTAATTCAAGGTTAGAAAATAATCCCTGAAAAATCTCAAGCCAAACATGCCTTTGATATGTTTTTCTTACATTCTCTTTAAGGGAAATTGCGTTAAAAAATTTATTCATTGAAGCTTTCTGAAAGAATAATTTCAGGTAACAAATTTGCAACTAAATCACTAGATTTTTTATTAGATCTATTTATTAAGTGGTATGTATGTAATATAGACAAAGTACCATCAAGAATATCTATATTAGCCAATTTGTCTTTTTGAGATTTTAATTTGAATTTATTGATATCTCTGGTTAGTTTTTGATAAACGCCGAGCGAAATAGCATTTTCTGCTGCGGAAATTAATTCAATATCCGCTTCACTAGTTATATTAATTTTGCTCAATGCTTTTAAAAATGCAATGGCCTTTGAGTCGGCAGGTGGCAGACGCGTTGGAGGAGAAAAGTACTCCGAATTACTTTTTTCTGTGGCATCTTTAAAAACATCGATAGCATCACAAACTTGTTGATGATGTAATTCGTGCAAATCAATACCAAGCTCATCATCTGAAATTGGTCTAAATTCATTTGCCATTTCAATAATAGTTAGCTCACTAACACCACCTCCAGAATCGACTCTATAAAATCCATCACGTTTATTTGATTTAATATAGCTAATAGTGGAGAGAGCTTTGAGAGCATTTCGCCTACCAAGCCTTGCTCTTAGGGGCAAAGATTTTATTTTTCTATACTCTTCTGGGTGTTGCGATCTAAATTTTCGCAATTCGAGCAAAAGACTTAATCGCTCATCTCTTTCTGTCTCTTCTAGACTTCTCTCGAAAAGACCAAAAGTATCTACGTCCTCCTCATCGGAATATATTTGACTATCCTCTCCAAGAGCTGAATGAAATGCTTGTAGTTTTGTAACAGCCTTCTTTTTAAGCTCAATTAAATTGTCAACTTGTGATGATGGATAAAAATTAAATATATATATAGATTTCGCTTGAGAACCAATTCTATTTACTCGTCCAATTCTTTGCATCAATAAAATTGAGTTCCAAGGGGTGTCATAATTTACTATGACATTTGCGCGATGTAAGTTAATACCTTCAGCTAAGACTTGTGTGGTGAGTATTATTTCAAAATCATTTTTCTGTTTTTGAACGTCTAAATTTGCGTCAAAATTAGAAACAATTTTCTCCATTTGCTCTTTTCTGTTGCCACTATGCACTAGTAATGTTTTTTTATGTCCTGCTGCTAACAATGCCTTATGTAAATACTCAATCGTTTCAGTAGATTCAGAAAAAACAACAAGTTTATTTTTCTCAAAATTTATTTTAGGATCCATAAATTGATTTTTTAAATGGTTAATAAATTCATCTAATTTAGGATCGTCACTAATTTTCCTCCACTGATCATGTAATTGATTTAATACAGCTAAATCAGACTCCAAATGCTCAATGAAGAAATCAGAAAAGCATTTAGCCTCATACTGCCTTATTTTTTCATTACCAGGCTGGCTCAAAAGATCAACAATCTTCTCTTCCTCACCATCCATCAACATCCTGATTACATCAATATCGGATGATAGATATACAACACCACGCCTATACGTATCCACCATTACCTGCGTTGCCAATCTAAATCTTTCAAGTGACTTTTTAAAAGCATGAAAACTGCTATCAAGTCTCTTAACAAGGCTAGTCCTCATTATGAATGCGAGTTGATCAGATGCCAAATCTGCAATCGGCAAATCAGACTTAAACTCCTCTTTTAAATAACTTAGAGCTCTATATCGAGAGTAAAATAACTTTGCCTCGTTGGATCCTCCCGAGAGAATCTTAACTGTTTCATCATATAGATTTTCTAATGTTGGTGTTAATGAGTAGTAAACAGGGATCGGTGGATTTATTGCAGGGAACTTTATTCCCTGCTCATCCAAGTCTCTTTTATACTCTTCATTACCAAGTAAATCCGTTCTAGTTCTTCTGACAATTATTTCAGAAAGAATTTTTTCCCTAATTTCACTATACATCTCCTTAATAGCCGAAATACTAGCGTCTCTAGGTAATTTTTTTAAATCTTTATATAACTTTTCTTTTTCATTAAAAAATCCCTGAAGATTACTAATCGCTAACGTAGAATCTCTCATATCTTGAAAAAGTGAGATTAAATTTTTTAAGTCTGAAGGAGAGTTGTTTAAGGGAGTAGCAGAAACCAATATAATTTTCTTTACTGCTACAGATCCCGTTTCGTCAACACGCTCCGTTGGCGATTTACAAATCCGTTGCAAGTCTGCAAACTGTCCCGTAGCATCATTTCTAAATCTATGTGCTTCATCTACTATTACCAAATCATATTTTTCAGGTTTTTTAATAGATGCCAATTTCCCAAGTGACAATACTGTCACGTTATCTAGCTTGAATTCTTCAGTTGTTTCTAGCCAATTATCCTCAATGTGTGGAGGACAAATAACCAATGTTTTTGATCTGTGCTCAGGAAACCCATTTTTAAAAAAGAATTTTTTAGCTATTAGAGTTGCTACTATCGTCTTACCCAAACCAACAACATCCGATAGAAAAAATCCATGATGCTTTTCAAGTAGGCGATAGCCAGAACTTACTGCGTCTGCTTGATAACTAAGGCTTTTATAACCTTGGGGCATATCTGTAACAGAGTTTGGATCATAGTCAATTGAAGTCCCAAAATATTCAATTAATAACTTGTAGTAGAGTTCTGCCGGAGATAATTTTGAACCCAAATAAGTTTTATTTTTTAGACCTGATATAGACTCAGGCAATACATTTATCGACTCACCCCACAATCTCTCGAATTCAGATTCAGCAAATTGCACATCATCATAATCATGCATTAAGACATTAAACTCATAATTTGTCTCCTGATCTTCTGCCCCTAAACCTGCTGCTGTTAAATTTGAAGATCCAGTAATTACTGCACCAGCTTTATGCTGATTAAATCCGACAGGTAAAAATATGTATATTTTTGCGTGAAGCCTTCTTTTTGGATGTGCTCTTAACTCAACCTTACCAGTAGAAACATCATCAATAAATTGCAAAATTCCATTCTCAACTTTTGGATCATATTTTGCAGATTGAATATCATTCCTAAATTGTTTATCTACTTCGTCAAGTATTAATGATTCATTAGGAGAAAACAACAACCCCTTCTTTGCATAGTCGGCAAGCAATTTATCTACGTCAATGCCAACAATTATTCGTACTTTTTTTAATCTTGTTAGGTGCTCATGAATAGCAAAATACCCAGACGTTCTTAAGTACCCGATTAACGCATCAAATTGGACAATATCTGGATTGTGCTCAAAAATTCCACGAAACTTCTCTATTAAGGTATTACTATTTTGATTGGTAAAAAACTTTGTGGTCATTTTTAGCACCTTGGTTATATATTATTAGTACATCCTAATTGAGGCTATATTTTTCATAGTACTGATTTAAGTAAACACATGAAGTATAAGATAAAAATCTTCTAATTTTTCTTACTATTTTCAAGATCTTTATAGAAAATAGCTAAAGTCAATTTCCAAAACATGATCTAATTATCAGCATCAAATAGCCAATAAAATATATGTTTACTGAAAATTTCCAAGATGATGGGCGTGAAGAACAGATGCGAAGTTTGTTCGGCATGCGTAAAGATCAAACTGAAGGAAGATCGGGAATTGATGCTTATTTGGATATTGACGACTTATCAATTCCATTCGAATTAAAAACAACATCAGACAGAAGAAACTCTGTTACCACTGTAAGAGACTTTGGACCAGACCACGTCAAGAAGTGGGTTGGTAAACATTGGTTATTTGGCTTTTATAGTGGCGGAGAAATCTACTACAAATATGGCTCACCAGACATGATGAAGCCCTGGATAGATTCAATGGAAAAATACATTTCACCAGACTTTCAGTTAGCAGATATTTCTCATCGGAAGTTAACGTTAGAAGATTTATATAAAATTCTTCCAACAAAAAAAATCTACACGCTAGAGGATGCAAAATCTATACAAAAAAAACAATACAGGATCTCCCATTACAAAGAGCTTCAAGACTTTGAGAATGGCTACTCGCCCAATAGGATGCTTGAAATTCTCAGAGCCAGGTTAAAGTATTTAATTGAGCGTGGAAGTACACTAAATAATCCTCATATCTCTGGCTCATATTTTGAATCTTGGGAAAAAATCACAACTAATCATGCTGCAACTTTAAAAAAGTTAGTTCAAGACTATCTAAATAAATAACTTAAATTTTTAATGCCTTAGCTACATTAACTGCTACAGCATAAGCAACAGGCGGGCAGACCGAATTACCAATCTGTCCAAGTATTTGATATACAGCTCCCGCAAACCTCCAATCTTCTGGAAAGCCTTGAATTAAAGCGCAATCTTCAACAGATAAACGGAAGTGATCATTTTGCGCAGGGAATTTTGTGGCTGCAGATCTATTCAGCTGAACTCCATTAGGCCATATGTGTAAATCCCCCCATGACTTCTGCCCAGCTTTACTATTCAGAACAGAAGTTGTATTTCTTTTACCAGTAAAGCCACTGCGTATCGTCGGGGCAAAACTATCAAAACCGATACTCTTAAGCCCCAAAGATTTGCGAACACCCATAGTGTCTGGCAAATTCCTCTGGAAGAAATCATTAATATTTTTAGATTTATTGTCACTTATTGCGTTATGAGTTGGATTGGGTATTTCAAATCTATCAAAGCATTTTTTTGCCTTAAACCCAACAAAGAATACCCTTCGCCTAATTTGCGGTACGCCAAAATAAACAGAATTTAATTCAAACATTTTGATGTGGTAGTCGCTTAATTGATCAAGAATTTGCGATTTAACAAACCAATCAAATTTAGCCCCCAATAAACCTAGTACATTCTCAGCAACAAATGCCTGCGGTTTAATAGTATTGACAGCTCTATTAAACTCTCCCCACATATTCCGCTCGTCATTTTGGCCTAGCTGTCCACCTGCAATAGAGAATGGCTGACACGGAGGGCCGCCGTGCACAACATCGATAATTCCACGATAATTTCGCCAATCAACCTTAGTAACATCACCACTATCAGGCCCGCTATAAATATCCCATTTAGGCCGATTCAAAGATAATGTCTCGCCACATATTGGGATAAGTTCATATGATGCTACGTGCTTAAACCCTGCTCGATCAAAACCGAGATCTAAACCGCCTCCGCCACTAAATAGACTAATACTTGTTAACCCATTTGATCTTTTTTTAGGCATCAAATTATTAGGATCTAATTTTGGTTTATTAATCTTATGAACAGATTGGGTTTTACCTTGCTCGGCATCAAGTTTTGCTAGTCTAGATTTTTTTGAGATCTCTCTATATTGAGCTCTTTTTTCAGGTGTAATGTTATAAGTCAGCTTCGAGCTATTTTTATAAACATTTACCTTAGTGGACATAATTTAAAAGAGTTGAAAATGACAAACTGTAGTTTACAGGCTCTAGTGAGCAATTTAAATTAGATTGCAACATTCTGACTTTAATTTTTTAAAACATTTAGAGCAACCTAATATCTAAAACTCGGTTATCACGGCATGAAATGTCGGTTTTCCCGACAAAATTAGAGAAACATTCTTTAAATAGTTGATAGTCGCTCACGGTCAGCCAGAGTTTGCCAGCGTCAATTAGCCCCACTTCCATTAGGTCAGTTGATTTATGCAGGATTGACCAGTTAGGCACAATAGATACCATAACCAGACATTGAGCTAGATGAGAACTGGAGGCGGAATCCAGAATCGAACTGGGGTGCACGGCTTTGCAGATATGCCGATGATTTATAACAGTATTTTTTACAACGTCTAACCATGTGAGCAGTTCGATGTCCTTTTTGCACCGTCGAACTTGGGCTTGAATGGCGGTCATGTGGTGTCAACTGGCATCGACAAAGAATGTCGGGAAAAACGACAAATTAGCTAGGAGTAAGTGTTGATTAATTAAACGCGATTTTATGAATAAAACTGATCTAAATTAAATTCTTAATTGACCATAAAAAAGCTCTTCTTTGCCCGAGTCATAGCTACATAGACTAACCGCAAATCGGACTCCAACATTCTCTTATTTGAAAGCCCTTCAGTAAGCAAGGCTGCATTATCCGATTCTCCACCTTTAGCACCCCAAACAGTCATTAAACGAATACGAACTTTATCAGGCTCTACTACATCAACCTGTTGATTGGATAAAAAGTGAGGGATTTTTTCAAGTCTTAATAAATTAGAAAAGTCAGCAATTACAGAATTTGTTGCTGACATGACGAGCCAATCTCCTTTAGATGCTTTTATTTCATTCAGTAAGTCGATTGTTGACTTTAGTGTAGTAACAGAACCTTGAACATCTTCAGCATCATCTTCACTCTTGGGTAACCATTCCTTATGCTGTCTATTGGGGAATCGATAATTCATCCTATCTAAAATCCCACTCTTCTTAAATAGAACTTGATGGATTTTTTGAGGAACTCTATGTGAATATTTACAGCTTGTTGAGTCCGTTTCACACTCTATAGCAACAAATTGATTAGGATCTGCTCCCATTGACTCACAGATTGCCTGATCATCATCACCAGCTATATATGCAATATCACATTTATCAAGCAATATTTTTACTAGTTTCCACTGCAGTAGAGATAAATCTTGAGCCTCATCAACTATAACCAATTTATAACTTTCAACCCCAGACGGGTTATCTAAGCTTCGCTCAAGAATGCCTGTGTAATCAATTACACCTAAAGACTTTTTATAATTCTCATATTCATCAATATATTTTTTTAAAGCCTCAATATCACTAAAAGTAAATAAATCTTCTGAATTGCTTGCAGGGTATCCAAGCCACTTTTTAAGTCTGTATCTATCTGATGGGCCAATTGATACTAAATAATCATCGAAGCTAATACACCTATTGCGAGCAACAGAAGCTGCATCAACAACAATCTGTTTTGCTCTATAAACTAGAGAGCTTGCCTTGCCCTCACGCATAAAAACTTCTTCAATATAAAAATCAGGATCAAAAATTAACGCTTGCTGAGAAGTTAGTATTTTTAACCTACTGTTTAAAGACTGATAAGCCAAACTATGTAAAGTCCGAAACCCTGGAAAATCTTGCTCAACATCATATTGAGGAAATTCTTTCGCCATCCTCATCTTTGCCTCTTCAGTGGCTTTATTCGTGAATGAAAAATACCCAATTTCACTAGGATGGAAGCCTGATAAGAGCGCCTGTCTTACTTTCTCAATTAAACATGTTGTTTTACCTGTACCTGGAGGCCCAAATATTTTAGTAACCTTTTGATAATATGAATCTCCAGGATTTGGAACAACCACATTCTGTCTCTCAATTAATTTTTGATCAACAAAACCATCTTTAGCAAGCTGTGCAGGGAGCGTTTTTTTACGCTTCAAATCTGCGTAAGAATGTATTCCTCTGCCATATGAGGGGGCGCCACCTTTTGAATTAACAGACTCATCTACTGCATATACATTATCGAACCAAATTTTTGGATCATTACTGCCATATGTTGTGTGCCGAATTTCTTTACCAATCAGTAATCTACACTTTTGTTCAATGGCCTCAATGCCACGCCAAGTAAGCATGATTTTTCGATCACCTTCATCAGTATGTATGAAGAGAAATGAGTCTGTTTTACTGACACCCAATAATTTCAATTGATGAACCCCTGAATTTTCTTATCTTAAAACTGTAACAGAACGAGATTCTAGAAAATTAAGGTCGTTGAAATTGACTGTACAAGGTCTTAAATGACATATAGAACGGTCATGCTATTAATTATTAAAGACTTTTCTCTACGGTTCACGGCTTTGCAGATACGCTGATGATTTCAAACAGTATTTTCTTCAATGAGTAACCATGTGAGCAATTCGATGTCCTATTTACACCGAGGAACTTGGAGTTGAGTGATGATCAAATGGCATCAAGTGGCATCGACAGATTCGGAGCTGAATTGTCGGGAAAACCGACATTTCCAAATAAATAGTTAGCTAGTTTTTGTAATGCTGGCTAGCTTTAATCTTTCTAAGCCTAGCCTTTTCAACATCTTCAATTGATTTAGATTTTGAATTAAAAAGATTACGATCAAGCTCTTCAGATTTGAGAGATTGAGCGATTAACTTCAGTTCTTGCAATGACATTTTTAGATAAGCCAAATAAGGATGAACTTGCGGATCTTTGCTAACTTTGGATTTTAAGAAAATAAATATTTTTTCGTGGCCGATAAAACATACAAACCAATCGGGTAAAGTTGAGATTAAGGGCCTCGAATACCCTCTACTAAATAAAAAATTGGCTCCATAAGAAAATAGTAAATCAAATCGGAGTTTAGGTACGGAATTTAATTCATTTATTGTGAGATATTTTGGAACAAGAAAAAATTTTGCACTCTGATAAGCATGCTTTAAACGGTCTGCATCAGAAATAAGTTCATGACTCGAACCACGATCTAAGCGTCTATCAATCAAAACTTTCTTTGTGGTTGTAGCATTTTTATACATAAGATGAATTATGAATTGGCAATAAACAAGATTTTTTGGAATCTAATGAAATTATTATTTCGCTAAGTATTTTTTATGAAAATTAGCTAGTAATATTTAAGCTAATTATTACTATGCAAAAAGTAGTCCAGCTTATTAATTTCGATATTGCAAGCCTCAAGTATCCCGCTTACATCACAACTTGAATCACTTACCCATATATTATCTTCTCTCCATTCGTTATAGCTAATATCTTTTTTAGTCATACAATATATAGTCCACCATTTTTTTAGTTGCTTTCTTTCAACAGGCTCATCTTTTTTAGTACGTCTAACGATGAATAGAGAGTACCTCACTTCAATAAATTTATAGTCGCAGTCATTTTTATGAATTGCTATTGGCTCACAATCAAAAAGTGAAAAGTAAAATCCACTTTGATTTAGATCGGAATACATAGCTTTAATACTGTTTGAATATTCAATACTACTCAGATAGCGCATCATCCTATAAATCCTTATCGCATCTTGCATAGTTAAATTATTATTAAAGTCCAATCAAATCACCTTTTTCATGTGAGTAGTTATTGCTCCAGCCAGATCAAAATATATTTCTAAATTTAAGAAATCTTGATTACTAAATAGATAGGCCTTTACTTACCTTTTGTAACTGCGCCACTTTTTATGTAATCCATATATTTTGGTCATATAACTATTTAATAAATTTTTCATGCACCAACACTCCAATTAAAAGCCTCATCAATCAGTTGGGATGCTTCAACCGATAAGAATCTAGGTGATGGGATGATGCCTACTCTACCAAGATCTAAGCGATCAGCGTCCCAACAGCTTTGTATGGTTGGATTGGTCGATACCTCACCACCAGAGTGGTGACGGATGGCGTAACAGAGGTTGTCTAGTTGTTGGCTATTTAAGTGATAGTGTTGGCCATTAATACCGTGGGCGAATTCTGCGCCCCGCTCTCCATGCAATGGGTCTTTGTAGTCATCGAAGCGGCAGCTGTCATGCAGAAAGGCAAATAGCTCTACAACCAGTAAGTCAGCTTGTCTTTGCTCAGCAATGCGGTGGCCGTGATGAAGAACTCTAGCCCAGTGATTAGCTCCATGAACACCATGCCAATCGATGACGAATTGGTCACGGATGTGTTGGAGGAGTTGTGGGCGGTGGTAGAGCATCTATATATATGGGTACAAATTGCTTAAATCTATTTCTTTTGGCGGGGAAAATAATTCATATAGTTTTTTATGAGTGCGACCCCAAATATTGTTTTGATAAGT
>JACCDN010387530.1_pt1 | contig 13180 bp, 11 predicted proteins | sample 7441691 | NCBI WGS metagenome assembly JACCDN01 (sample SAMN15323439, study PRJNA562643) | freshwater metagenome | isolation source: river surface water | place: USA:Blue River Watershed | collected 2017-08-16 | reverse complement strand
GTCAATGGTTACGATTACGCCTTCATTAGGCGGATCCGTAGTCAGAATATAACTATTAAGTATAAATAATTATACAATTAAACCCTCATAACATAGCGTATTCGCAAGCACCAGAATCCAAGTAGCGTATTCTTTGGTTGTCAATTATTTCCCGAAAAGAGGTCACCTCTAAAAGTCTCTCATCAAATTGGAACGTGTTTAACTCGTCAGTACCGATAGGTCCACGGGCAATAACATGCTTGGCAGGATTAGAAAAATCGATCTGCAACACTACTCTCCTCGCCTCACCGGTTTCGTACGTTCCTCTGTGCAGCAATTGCGTATCAAAGATATACATGTCACCTGTCTTGTGATCACATGATACTAACCCACGCGAGGAAATTGTCCTTACACCGAAGCCCACCCACCGACAAAGCTCGATGATACTGTAGCGAATCCACGTTGCGAACTTAGGGATGCGATCGTTACTTGTAACTACCTGCGTAGGTTGACTGCCGTCACCCTCGATGCAACAGAAAACTCTCAACCTATTACCAACATTGTCGGTGTGCCAGTGTGAAGAAATGGAATTGTCATTTCTAACACTTACATTCCAGTTCATCCCGTCCAAATAGCTTTCAGGGCCTAGATAATCACGAACTGTAGGCGTAAGAAAATCAAATAAGTCCCGCAGCAAAATTGAATCAGAAACTTCCCAAATAATGTGTAAATTCCCGTCGCACCCGCTATCTTGAAATTTATCTTTCATAGCATCTAAAACATCCTCAGATACTTTTTTGTAATAGACTCCGGTCTTTGCAAGAGGCCCTAAAAACGGCGCCTTACGATCAATCGGCGTCAATAAACACCGATTCCTTATAACACGGATAACAAACAGAATACCGTAGTAAACACCTTTTAGCGGCGGAAATGAGCTTAACCACTTGCGTGTAGATTTTACTGAGAGAGTTAACATGCTTTAAATTTACTCGCTGTTTATTGTTGAGATGCCTATTTAACCAAGTAACCAAGGCATAAGTTCGATTCTTTTTAAATCTACTCATGACCATCTCGGAGAAATATAAGCTCGGAAAGTTAATTCATATCCAAAATTAGAGAATTTTTCGTCTACAGACCTTGCGTAAGTAGATTCCAACACTCGGCCCAACTACCAGCTGCAGGCTTGGAAAGAAACCTACTGACCGTACGATCATAATGCGTGATCCCACGTTGAAAGTCAATGAAAGCATCCCTCCAAGCTTTCGGGTCGTCTACTTTGACGAATTTTACTAAATCGTAAGAACCAACTGTCTCCATCGCATATGGAAGATCTGATACAAGTATTGGAAGCCCAAATGATTTAGCCTCAGTAATTGGCAAACCCCAAGTCTCGAGTCGTGAAGGAAAAACCAGTAAGTCCGCTTCGCTGTATTGCTGCTGCATAGATTCATTCGACTGGTAGCCAATGAACTTTACACCAATTAGGTGACCGTATTTGCTGCGGATGGATCTCGCGTATCGGTTTTCAGAACCATCTATGGTCAACCTGAGTTCCATTAAGTGGCGAATATCATCGGGAAGCTGCGAAAATGCTTCGCAGACACACTCGATATTCTTAAAAACTCTCGGCACGGCAGGATAGAAAAGTACCGTTGGCTGCCCAACAGGCTTTGACTTCAACGGTAAAACCGACAAATCAGCCGTACCCGAAAGAGTCGGCGTTGAAACAATAATTCTTTGGTGGTGTGTTAACCGCCTTAACTCCTCGCGTAGCCATGACTGCTGGACTACAACCGCATAGTTCCGCAGCACTTGATGTCTATAAACCGCTTTGTAAAGAAGATAAAAAATGAAAAATCTTGGATCATAAAAAATATCTCGTATACGAATCCTACTGTAAAACGGCGCAGGGTTATGACAATACACCACTTGTCGTTTTGCTTTCACTGAGGGCGTCATGTCGTGCATCGCGCACCATAAATCAACAGGAAACTCTCGAGAGATATAACGACACGTTACGAGTTCAAACCATATTCGCGAAGTCCAAGAGCCCTTAATGTTCGGAAAGCACATCTCGGTAACCCCATCAACCGATAATAACCCTGGGCGATTGACTAACACGACTACATCCCAACCATGAAGGGTGGACAAAGCAGACTTAACAGCATCCTGCAAAATCTTAAGTGGACCGCCGTCCGTGAAATTTACAGCGGAGATTACTAATGTTCGCCGCTGCATCTAATCCACTTACCAGACTGTGCGTCAAACTGCGCTATTACCTTTGCGGGAACACCCACTGCGATGGAGTTCTCAGGTATGTCGTTTGTTACTATAGCTCCAGTACCGATCACCGATCCTTCACCGACTCTTACCCCCGATAATATGGATGCACCCTCTCCAATCCAAACTCGATTTTCGATAACAACTGCTGATGATTGAATCTGCCTTGCCGCGGGCATGAGTAAAGGATGACTGTGATTAAATGTGCCGGAGTAAACTCCATGGTCATGGTCAGCAATAAAAACTCGACTTGCAATCAGTACATCATCACCAATTGATATGGACTTGACGGCAGCAATGTGACAGTAGTCATTGATCTGTACACGCTCCCCGAATTTGATAGTGCCATTAGTCCCCAGAAAATCTATCCTATTGAGATATCCGCAAGTGAAGTTTCGGCCAAAGGAAATATTACGCCTGCCTCGAATAAATATAGGTATTCGTACCAACCGCGCTCCAGGAAAAAACAACCAAGTGGCGATCAAGCACACGGCAATCCAAATCCCGTGGAAAACACCGTATAAATAAATTTTCTTGCAAATTTCGATTAGGACTCTCATTGCATGATCATTGCTATAGTTTCATAAACTCGCGACAGTCTTTCTTGCTCCATCTTAGTGCAGCCGCAAGGTCAGTAGGCGCGCATGTTATCAAGCGCCACCCTCTATCAAAAAAAATATTAATCCAGCTTTGCAGGTTGAATTCATGCTTTTCCTGCATTAGCACTGCCTCCCTGAACTGCTGGGGTTTAGATGCGATAACCCCCGAGTTAGTTTTTGATGCCTCATGACGTCGAAAGAAAAAAGCGAACATTGAAATCCGCATCCAGTGCGCTTCAACTTCGACGAATCGTCTCCACATGTCCACATCCATTGCGTAATGGAAACGCTCATCGAAAAATCCAGCCTTCTCCAGCAATAATCTATGGAACACAGTGGTAGGAGATGAAACTTGAGGGCGATAGCGACTGTTTATAAATTTATTCCAAGGCGGGGCGCTGTGAAACCTCTCTATCCTACCCGACTCGTCGATGATTACCGTGCCTAGGTTGAACCATTGCACTGTGGGATTTTGACGTATGTGTCGGTTTATTTGGGTAAGCGCCTTTGGATGCAGTAAGTCATCTCCATTCACCCACAGTAGAAAAGCGCCTTGTGCGATCCGAAATCCTTTGTTTAGAGCCTCAGCTTGCCCCGAATCGGGACCATTCAAAACTACATCGACCGTGTCATAATAGCAACTCACAATTTCGAGAGTTCGATCTGTACTACCTCCATCGACCACTATCACCTCAAAAGAATCGAAGTCTTGAGACCGGAGGGACTCGAGAGTTTCAGATAAAAAGCGCTCCGAATTGAATGTCGGAATCACTATTGAGAAAATCATTAATCAATCTCCTTTTATTGCTGGCATAAAATAGATACCATCACGTTAGTTAATGTCTATCTCCAGCCTTGTAGCACCGATTTTTTTCCCAATAAACTCACTAGCAACAAAAGAACGCATGATTTCATACTCCTCACCCTGAAGAAATTCAATAACCTTAATATTGTATTCGACACCAATGTTTTGTAAAAGTGAATCATAGTCCGTAAGCGTCAATCTATTTGTATAAAGGTACCTATTATCCGACAATAATGTCCATACCAAGCTTTTGTAACGGTAGTTATGCAATGGGTGAAGATCCGGCATTACGTCCGCAAAATGATCCCCGAGATCTACAATGTGCAATTGTTTCTTGTTAACGAATACACGAGACAAAGAAAGCAAAATTTTTGTAAGATGATTTGCTGGGATATGCTCCAAAACATTATTAGAAAATATTAAATCAGGGACTGGACATTCCAAGGCCGATACCGCACTAGTACTCCTTAAATCTACATTAGAGATGAATCTAATACCCAATCGATTAAGAAGTGATTTCATTGTTACTTCGGCTTCTAGGCTAGCGAATAGTGCTCTACCTTCGTCGACATCGGCCTGATGTGATCGAGCAAAGCTGATTAATTCGGGATTGTTTGCAATTGCAAATGCCATAGACTTGATTTGACCTATCAGCAACATATCTTGAGCATCAACAGTTGTGATTTCGCGCATTCCCAAAAATCGCAATATCAATGGTACGGCTAGATGCCTACCTGTTCCAATTTCTAATGCACTGAGGTATTGTATTTGTCCGGGCTCAAAAATTGAAAATCCGTTTAGTATTGCCTTTACCGTCGGCAAATAGCTTACAGGACTATCACTAAAATCAGGAACCGGTAGAAGCTGAAGAATTCGCTTCTCCAACGCACGACCCACTTTCGTAGAGAATATCACCGCTCGCAAATGATGCTTCAAGCTGTAACCCAAGATGCGCATTTCTTTGTAATAACTCATAATCTTTTAAATTAAAAATTTTTATATATTTTCTTTATATACATTAATTAAATACATATTTTAATTCATGAACATTTTACAATAAAATTCATAGACAATATTTTACATTTGAATCCACGCCCAAAATTGCAATAGTCAATTTTGCTCTTTAATTTTTTCAAACCTGATTTGCATTTCCAGGTAACACTTTCTCGAATATTACTGCAACACTGGAAACATTAGGAACAAGGCCAGAAGCAGAGTGCGAAATCTTAAGGGGCGCATCATGTGAAAAATATATGTTTCCAACCTCACCCTTGAAAAGCTCTAGTATTCCTTTTACTGAATTTACACGAATAGGTAGTCGCCCGAAATCCTGTAAGTTATATCCGATCAATTCCTCTTCTTCATCGGATGATAGGGTGGAATACTCAACAGCCACAGCTATAACACCCCCACTTTTTACCACCCTTCCAATCTCACTGCAGGCCAATTGGGGATCAGTGCTGTAACTCAATGTCCAACCGCAAACGACAGCATCAAATTCATTGTTATTAAATGGTATTTTATGCATATCACCTAGTCTGATGCGTGATGTATAGCTAATCAAATCAAGACCAACAATATTTTTTTCGTTAAATCCAAGTCCCATCAGCATAAAAATATCATTTTCGTTCCGGGGACCGATCACAAGAATTCGACTCTCTCGACTCAATGTTTCAATCACCGATATTGGATATAAAAGCATAGCCATTCTATTGTTAGCACCATAAATTGCCTTTATGTTGTGCTTATAATTAGCTTCAACAGTATGCTCACCAATTAAAGAAACAAGCCTTCCTCGTAATTTTATATAATATAGTGCACGGAGAACCACCCAAAAATATCTTATATTCGGCTCAATTAATAGATTTATATTTTTTACTCGTTTAATTATATTAAATATTTTCATGATAATTTTCATAATATATTCCTTTTGAACTAGTTATTAGAAATAAACAAACAAATGTTGATTTCCCTTAAATGAATTTGACCTTATATTAAATCAAGATTACATAGCCTCATTGAAGCCTTGTCTTTATTGCATTATATACCTGATCTGCTAATACTGACAAATTATTATCGCTTTGATTAAAATTAAGTATCCCCTCGTACGTACCCATGAAATATGCCGCAACAAAATCTTCATTTAATTGGTCATCAGCTAAGCTGCCTTCCGCCCAGCAGGATAACTGTTGAAAATATAGTGCGGGGTCATTCATTTTGACTACATTCGGATGATACTCATATGCATCCGCGCCCATTAAGAAAACACGCTTACCATAGAAAAGGGCTTCATATCCAACAGTACTTGTCTGTGTAATAACCGCCGCAGAAGCCTTTATAAGTTTTCTCGTGTTGAATTGATGGTGAATTAGGCGCACGTTTGGTAACCGAGATACCCTCTTATAGAATTCAATACTTTGTAAGCCGAAGGCACTAGGGTGATCTTTTACATACAGTTTCATACCGTATGGTAACGACATTGACAAATTTCTAACAACTGTTAACTCGTCAATCAGAAATGGAGACTTGACAGAAGTAGACGATTCCGGGTGATAATGCAGCGGGTAAAGGAAATAACACTCACCCTCTTTTGGCTCAGTGAAATATTTAATGCTAAATTCACTCCTTACTGTCCTTAGCATTTTCCTTTTGAACATTTCTATAGCAAGTAACAACGGGTTACCAGCCCCGAAAGACAAATTATGGTCATCTGCAACTCTCTTGAATGCATAAAATAGCTTTCTTATCTTTGATTTAGTCATATAATTCAATAAGCTTGAACTTGCGAGATCATTAAACTTCATATAGTCTGGTTGAATCTCGTCGAATTCACTTAGATATTTTTTAGTGTATTTCATTACACCATCAGATACTTTAATTGAATTACTTCTTATTTTAAAGAATATATCTCCATAGATTCGCGACTCACCTAAAGGATCATCAACAATCTCGAATCTGCCTGGCAAACGTGAGACATAAAGACCTATGTATTTAACTGACATTCTTCTCGCGACATACCATGCGGCATACGCAAAAGTATTAGAAACATTTTCGTATATAACAACATCTATTTTTTCTTTTCGATACAATTTTTCAAAATAACAATTTAGTGCCGCCAATAACCGATCATAATATTCAAAATCTCTTTTAACATTAAATTTGAATGCCTCTGCTCTCTCATAATCTGGCAAATGCATGATGTTACACGCAGTTCCTTTGAGCTGAGATGCAGCCTCCTTGTAAGCGATTACATCCATTTCAGCCCAAAAATCAGAAAATGTATAAACTCTAAAGCCATTTTCATCAAGTTTATTCAACTCACGCGAGTAATGTGTGTCAACTGCAAAGCATACTTCGTTGCCTCCTTGATTTAAAGCAGTTGCCAGCTTATTAAAAAAACGATAATATTCTGGCGCATTATTTGAAATAATTAATATGTTCATTATCAGAGCCTTTTATAAAAACAATAATTAAATTATCAACCCATATTGTAGATCGCTTTTGGCTTTTCTTTATTTACATAAACAATTATCATCGCAGTTGCCACTATAAAAACAAGCTCTCCCCTGTATCCCATTGGTGAAAAAAATATATTCCAAAGCACCAACAAAGAGTATGGAATATAAAATCCAGCATACTCCGAATCAATAGCCTTCCAAAGAGCTCGAATGATAATAATAATTATATAAATCCAGAACGGCACTGACAATACCCCAGAATAAACCCAAGCCCCCAGTATATGCGAATGATTTGGCATACCATCACGCGGCTCTATACTTGAGATTCCAAGCATATTATATAATTCTTGGACCATACCGCCATTGTTACTAGCATAACTACCGTATCCAACTATCGGATTTAGTAAAATAGCATAAATCGCCTCTATAAAATCAATACGCCCTGAAATAATACCCACACTCTCAGCTTCACTTTGCCATATATATTTATTCTGAGCCAACTCTCCAAGATATCCACTTAACGCTAGATATTTGTAGCTCAACCCCGAAATTAACAATCCAAATGAAACACCCATTAAGATGAGCAACTTTCGCCTACTGTTATCTTTTAAACGATTTGTTTTTAATGATACGAAGAGCAAAAAAACAGAGCATAAAGCAATTAAGAAATATGCTCTACTTCCAAGGTACAACACACCCATACCAGCCAACAATATCAATATTAAAGCCATTTTCTTTTTAGATTTATACCACAATATAGCTGCTATACTTATACATGGAAGAAAGTGCGTTATAGCAACCCAAGTTAATTTTACATCAATATTATCGTTAAAATTCGACGCATAATCCTCCGCCATTAACGGCGGAGGCAAGTAGTAAAATTGCAGCACATTTGATATTCCGTTTCCCATCACGAAATAATACGCGGATTTCGGGCTTGCCTTTAATATTTGAAATATTCCATATATATTTATTATTATCAAAAAAACAGAACCTGTTAATTTTAAAGTATCCTCCAGTTTAACTTGATTCATAAGGTCGGCTATAAATATTCCAGATAACCAAGCAATCGCTAATATTATTAAGGTACAGTATTCTTTGCTTAGCTTTCTAATGTAAATAAAATTAAATATAGAATATACAAATATACCTATCTCAGAAAATCCAAATGTACCTCCAAATTTAAAATATACTGAACTACCCATTCCAGCTAATAACATTAAATAATTATACATAAATATATTTCATTAATTTTATATCATCATTTCACATTTCACTATTCACATAACAGTTCAAGTTTAAATGGATTTCCCCTATTATTAATCACATACAATTTATAATTTATAATTTATATTTTTTGTAATGTTTCTTGTTTTTTCATCACCCTTTTTGTTTCATTTAACTTTTTTTAAAATCTATATATACACTTTAAATGTTATATTACTTTTCATACATGGGTATAGCTATGATCTTGCGGACAAATACATCATCCATTGCCCAAATTCTTGCCACATATAAATATCCTTTAGAAATCATTAATTGACGAATACTATCATTACCCATGATACCATTTGAATTATTTTCAATTAATACGATCTGTGGTTTCAAATAATCGAAATCAACTCCTTGAATTACTTCGTATTCATATCCCTCAACATCAATGCTAAGTATTCCAATTGACGAAAGATTTATACTTTTCAATAAATTTGTCAAGGTAACAACTTCAATCGAGTGTATGGTTTTATTGCTTTTTTCCATTTTGTTTGACATGCCTCTAACAGAAGAGTACATATCTCGCCCTGATTCGTCATGCTCTATCTCTTCAAATTCAATCAAGCCCTCCGCACTCCCGACAGCACTTACTATAAAATTCGCATCTGGTCGACATTTTTCCCATAATTTTGCATGCGTTGCAAGTGCATCAACAGCTACCACACGAAAATTCATATATCTCTCAAAAAAGTATGAGTTATTATGAAATGTTGGATGGTTACATCCAACATCAACATAGGTTTTTGTAAATTCTGGATCAGTAATCCATTTAAAATACTTAAATGCAATAAACGAATCCTGTCCTACTTGAGAAAATATGCCTTGTGGTTGCTCGTGCCTATTTTTAGTTAAGAATCGCAGAAATGGAGGCCCCCCCATTATCATTACACAGGGATATCTGTACATGAATTTTACCAATTCATATGCGGTATATAATTTTCTTAACATACTCATCTTATAATTTCAATTTCTTATTACATATCAAATAACGTTCATCTCTTTAAATTTATCATTTTAATCTCTGTCTTGTTAAGTATAGCTAGTATTAGTAGCGCTACAGCTCCATTCACAATATAAATACTAAGGCCGCCATCATTCTGCATAGCACTCCACGCGTAAGAAATAAATACAGCCATTATTCCCACAATTATATTTAGTATTGTTTTGGATAAATTAAAAATTTTAAGCGTTGCATTTAGACTCACTCCCACTATATTTATTGTTCCGCGAATAATAACATACGCACCTGCCATAAGCGCAATAGGCAATGCACTGGCTAGAATATAAAACTCATTGAAAATCACACCCAAAAAAGTGACAAAGAATAAGATTATTAATATTATTAAGTGTCCCAATATATTTGCACCAAGATTTGCTACCCCTATATTAACAAAATAAGCCGGCGCAGACATTGAGTTTACAAACCAACCAATTGAAAAAACTGTTACAAGCACAATAAAAGTCAACTCAAACTTTCCAATCCACAGCAACGATACGATCGGCGAACAAGCTATAGTCATAGCAAAAACTATGCTTCCAAATAAAGCTGATTGCCGCAACTGTTCTGTATACATTTCAGCCATGATTGATGGATTCGATAAATTAAATTTGGCATAAAGAGGAGTTATTACTTGGCTTGCAGCCGTTGGTACAGCTCTGACTTGGGTTACCAGTCGATTAGCTAACTCGAATGTTCCCAAGTTTGACAATCCTCCAAAATAAGATATAAAAAATTTAGCGAAAAAATCAGTTAACAACTGCAAAACAGTTGTTAACTGAAAACTGAGTCCGTAACGCCAAATTATCGAAAATTCACGTGTCGACCACCTATAAGGAATAATAGGTAGCGATATGATTTGAAATCTCAGCATTATCCAACCAATGATTATCCAAAAAATAAACTGGATAATTTGAGCGATCGCCAATCCTTTAAGCCGAAGCTCTGGCGTTAGCGATAACACTAGCATAAGGAGTACAGGTTGGCTAGCTAAGGTTGAAATGCTTCGTAAATCTGCACGGCAGCAACCATCTAACGCCGAATGCACAGCTGCACCTATCGCGTTTAGCCAAAGTGCAAAAAAGCCAAATGGCAATAATTCACGCGCATCAGCCAAAACATATGCTGGTACCACCAATTCAAACAAGTAATAGGAAATTATCCACCCAAAAATCGAAATAGCAGCAACCACAACAGCCAAAGTCAATAATATTGTTTCTACCGTAGAAGCCGCGGCGGCACTGTCACTTCTTTCCATATGTTCAGCTACATATTTTACCAATCCACCTGATAAGCCCAACCCGCCCAAATTTGCTATGGATGTCACGGCAAGTAACAAGGCCCACAACCCAAGCATATCGATACCTAGCTCCCTCACGAGATATCTATAAATTATGAAAATTATGAATGTACTTATTACTACTTGCAACATTGCGAATATCGCGTTTTTGGAGAACCCTCTTGCTTCAGTCTCCATTAATCACACCCTTATCCATGCATTCTAATTTTCTTTGAAGCAATACCATTCAATGTAAACATTTTCTTTTTATAAGACCTTCTCACCCGCAACTAACATCAATAATTTATATTACTATTCTTTTTAATAATTAATTCATCTATATTAAATTGACTTTTGAACTTAAAATAATACACTGCACAAACTACATATTCATATTCTAGAAAGCATCTCCAAATGCTTATGTTTTGTTTCATTTATTAACTATTTCTAATTTTTCTAGCTTATCAGATTTCTGATTATACCTCTGATCAGTCTATTTAATGTTTTAGCATTTCTCTCGATCCTTGCTAAGGTTCATTTTAATCAAAATTTATCATTAATCCGATTATTTATATTTATTTGACTTAAGTAATTTAAAAGTTCCACCGAGGAAGCAAGACATATTTCCCGCCTTCCCAAAGGACTAAACACTTCTTCAAAAACTGCAGGCACGTTTGGTGAAGAAGCCAATACAAAACCATCGTAGCTTGTTGTGTGATTATCAAAACCAGAAGATACCTCTAATCTGTATCCCATGTCGTTTAAATAGCCCACGGTTTTATGATGTATAACTTCAGAGTGTGTTGATATCATTACATAATCAGCCAAACGATTTGATAGAACTTGGTTAGCTCCACTAAGCATTTCCAGCTCAAAGCCCTGAATATCAGCATGCAATATTTCAATACGCTTTAATGATTCTGATATTAAAAATTTATCGAGTATAAAATCATTTTCTCCAACATATGCATTGATAAATTTCCCATTAAATCCGTTTAATTTAAAATTCGAGCGACCCACCTCAAGATTATTCAAATCTGGCTCAACCATTATAGCTTTACCATTAGGAAATTTTTTCATAAACCACATTGAGTAATGAGCCCAGTATGAACCTAATTCGATTATTAACGGTTCTTTTTTTGCAATTCTAGCCAAAACTCTACCGAAGCAATACTCCTCAAGCGGCTCATGCACGCCCCGATTAATCATTAGAATTTCGCTGAATCCATAATAGTATGCTCTTCTACCTCGCACCGGCACTCGGTTGCCATTATGCAAGATAACACAACCATCTCTATCAACATACCCCGCTGCCGGAACCCTCTCGATAAGCAAATTAAGGGGATCAGAAACTATCTCTCGAAAGCGATCTGAGAATAAATTACCCTTCCCAAGAGTTTCAACATCCGCATATTCAACATCCTTGGGCATGCGCCTCAACTCAAAGCCGAGCGATTTGAACATAATTTTATTTACGATATCCATTAGCATAGAGTAACTTTCTTGTATACTTGTTCGATGATAACATCGTTTATAGTCAACTAATCTTTCTTGTATTTTAATCTTTTATCACTTCTCGTATTCCTCATTACGACTCATCTGTAAATTTAAATTTTCAAAATCCAACATAATTTCTGCAATGAAATTGCATAACCTTACAATTTACAATTTACAATTTACAAGTAAAATTTTCACATAAATATTTATACAGCTCCATTTATGAATTATCAAAATATTTGATTTATTTTCAGCGCTTGCCCAGCGAAGGTAAAAATCGTACGCAAATCTTACTATTAGAAAAAACAGGCTACCGCCGATCCATTTTATACCTATGGATCTCGATGATCGTCTAAAAATTCATTTAAGACAACTATATTCCTACCCTATATCATATCATAGGTCCCGCTAAATCTTTAGAGTGGGCACCAAGCTTTTGATGAATCTTTTTACTTAATTAATAGGAATAGAGTGGTCATTGATTTCCATAAACTGCAAATATATGCATTTGCGTTATCCTGCAGCATTGCTATTATGTTAATTTTTATAGTTTAAATTATAATTTTCGACCCCCTCGTCTATAAATCAATATCCGGGGTAATTTAAATTGAATTAGCTTTTTGTATAGATATACATATGCCAACGCATTACAAGCAATTAGTGCAAGCAATGTGTATGTGTGTCGATGAAAAAATAATGCGCACAATACGGGCACCAAAACTAACGCCCAGACAAGAATAGACACCTTGGCGTTAGCTTTATTTCTGTCTGAACTCGTGATATCGATAGCCGGATTCAAAATCATTCGCTTATAAATTAGCGTATGTAGGTGTATTGCATCCGGGTTGTTTATAGGGTGCGCACGAACGAACTTTCTGCGATAAATACTAAACAGCGTTTCAAGCAACGGATAGACGCCTATCAGAACAGGGGCCATAGGCGAAATCTCTTCAGAGCGGTGAGGTAACAAGAGTCCGAGCTCTACTACCCAAAGGCCGAGTAAATAAGCGCCTC
>JACCDN011068255.1_pt1 | contig 13183 bp, 9 predicted proteins | sample 7441691 | NCBI WGS metagenome assembly JACCDN01 (sample SAMN15323439, study PRJNA562643) | freshwater metagenome | isolation source: river surface water | place: USA:Blue River Watershed | collected 2017-08-16 | reverse complement strand
GCCTCGCCAAGGAGTTCCCTCAGGGCCTGAGCGCCGAACACTACGCCGCGGCCCTGCAGTCCGCGCGTCCCCTCGGACGCGGCGGCGTGCCGCTGGTCAAGGCCATCGAACCCCTCGCCGGCGCGAAATCCGGTCCGCGTGATTACGCCGCCGAGATCGAAGGCATCATCAAGACCATCAAACTGGGAGCAGATCCCGCCGACGGTGAGATCCACTATCGCAAGAACGGCTGCGCCCTCTGCCACGCCATCGGCGGCGCGGGCGGCAAGCTCGGCCCCGACCTCAGCAGCATCGGCGCCAGCGCCCCGCTGGATTACATCATCGAGAGCGTGCTCAACCCCGCCGCGAAGGTGAAGGAAGGCTACCATGGCTTCTCCTTCAAGATGAAGGACGGCAGCCAGATGGTCGGCATCCCCGCCCGCGAGAACGCGACCGAGCTCTTCATCCGTCCGGGCCCCGGCGTGGAACTGCCGCTGCTCAAGGCCAATATCGTCAGTCGCGACAACATCGGCAGCATCATGCCCGCCGGACTCGTCGACGGCCTCACGGGCGTTCCTCGCCGCAACCTCTTCGCCTTCCTCGGCGAGATCGGCAAGCCGGGTCCCTTCGACGCCAGCAAGGGTAATGTCGCCCGCCTCTGGATCTTCGACGACCAGCCGCCCGGCGCGCTCGCCAAGTCCGCCGCCGCCACCCCGGTCTACACGCTCGTCAACGGCCAGCTGCCCAAGGAGTTCAATCCCGGACGCCTCTACGCGACCGCTCGACTCACCGCCGCCGCCGCCACGTCCAAGCCCCTGCTCCTCACCGGCGTCAAGGCCGCGTGGCTCGATGGCAAGGCGATCGACCTGAAGTCCGGCGCCTACGCCGCCTCGATCCCCGCGGGCGACCACTCGCTCACGGTCGAGGTCGACGGCAATGCTCCTTACTTCAAGGCGCAGTGCGACGACGCCAGCTTCCTGGGAGACTGATGCCGCGCTTCGCGCTCAGCCTGCTCACGTTGCTCGTCGCCGGCTGCGGCGGTTCTTCCGCTCCGACCGTCAGCCCCGAGGCCTTGCGCCAGAAGGCCGCGCTCAGCCGGGCCGAAGGTCGTACGGACGAGGCTGCGGCACTGCTCGCCGAGGCGGTACGCGCGCAGCCGACCGCGAACCGCGACCAGCGGACCGCCGCCGCGGACCTCCGTCGTGAGCTCGCTTCGTTGCGCGTCTCCGGCGACGACCTCGCCGGCGCGGAGAAACTTTATCGCGAAGCGCTGACGTTACTCGAGACCTCGCCCCGCGGTTCCGACGCCGCCATCATCAACCTCCGCACCCAGTTGGCCGGCCTCTGCTACCGCCAGTCGCGGCTCGAGGAAGCCGCGGAGTTCTACCGCTCGGTGCTGACCTTGGAAATGTCCGTGCTCGGCGAGACCCACCCGGACCCGCTGGGCACGATGAGCATCCTGGGCGGACTCGAACTCAAGCGCGGCAAGCTCCCTGAAGCCGAAGCCCTGTTCCGCCGCCAGCTCGCCGGCGTCCAGAAGGCGCATGGGGCCGAGAAGCGGGAGACCGCTTCGGTCTTGGACAACCTCGCCGACGTGCTGGAAAAGGCCGGCAAGCCGGCCGAGGCCGCCCGCCTGCGGGATGAGGCCAAGCGGATCCGCCATAAGCTCTGCGACGAGTGCTGAAAAGCGTGCTCCCCTTGCGCCGTCGACACCCCTGGGCATAACACAGGGGAACTCCCTAAAGCCGATTGGGAATTATTTACGTTTGCGCCCCACCCCTTGACAGCCACCCCTTGACACCCGTGGCCCGTATTTCCCGCAGATCGATCGATGAGCTCCGCCAACGGGCTGATATCGTCGCGCTCGCCGGCGACTACACCCAGATGAAGCAGCGCGGGCGCGACTGGTGGGGCCTGAGCCCCTTCAAGTCGGAGAAGAGCCCATCCTTCAAGGTCAACCCCGAGACGGGTCTCTGGTATTGCTTCTCCACCCAGCAAGGCGGCGACGCCTTCAAGCTGGTCATGAACCGCGAAGGCCTCGACTTCCCGGAATCCGTCGAACGCGTCGCCAACCGCTTCGGCTTCAAGCTCGACTACGAGAGCGGCGGCGACGGCAAGAACGAGAAGTCCTTCCGCGGGCAGCTCCTCGAAATCCATGAGCTCGTCGCCGACTACTGGCGCCGCTGCTTCCTCGAGGACCCCGTGCACGGCGAATGGATCCGCGACTACTGGACCCGCCAGCGCAGGTTCTCGCCCGAGGTCGCCGACGACTTCGGCATCGGCTTCGCGCCCGTCGACGACTCGAAGCTCATCCCCGGTCTGCTCGCCAAGGGCTACGCCAAGGACGCCCTCGCCCAGACGGGCCTGTTCTTCGGCGTGGACCGCGTGCCCGACCCGCTGCGCTGGCGCTGCCGTTTCCGCGGCCGCCTGATCATCCCCATCCGCGACATCCAGGGCCGCGTCATCGCCTTCACCGCCCGCCAGCTCGACATCACCCCGCAGGATGACCCTTCCCGCGAGGCGAAATACGTCAACTCGCCCGAGACCGAGCTCTTCAAGAAGTCGCGCACGGTCTTCAACCTCGACCGCGCCCGCATGACCCGCAAGGACGCCGAGCCGTTCGTGCTCGTCGAAGGCCAGCTCGACGCCATCCGCTGCCATTCCGCCGGCATCCCGGGGGCGATCGCCGCCCAAGGCACCGCGGTCACCGAGGAACACCTCCAGCAGCTGCGTCGCTTCAGCCAGCGCCTGCTCGTCTTCCTCGACTCCGACGCCGCCGGCCAGAAAGCCGCGCTGCGCCTGCTGCCCATCGGCCTGCGCGAAGGCCTCGACATCCGCTTCCTCTCGCTGCCCGGCGGCAAGGATCCCGACGAATACTTCTCGACCCAGTCCGCCGCCGGCTGGGCCGGCCTCGTCGCCGGCGCCCGCAGCGCGATGCAGTTCTGCGTCCAGTCCCTGGTGCCCGAAGGCTCGGTCAACCTCCCGCTGACCAGCCGCCTCAGCCTCCTGGAATCCCTCTTCCCCATCGTCGAGCAGGCCGGGGCCGAGGAGATCGTCCGCGAAGCCCTCAACGAAGCCGCCCGCCACGCCGGCATCGGCATCCGCGAGATGCACATGGCCTACGAGCGCCACCGCGCCCAGTCCCAATCCCAGCGTCCCGCGGCCCAGCTCGGCGGTCCGGACGAGGCACCCTCCCCCGTTGTCAAGGGGGGGGGCTTGACAACGACGGAGGAGGATTTGATACTGTTCCTTCTGCGGCATGATTCCTACTTCGTTCCCATCGCCCAGTCGCTTCCGCTCGAGTGGATCGACCAGTCAGGCCGGGGCGGCCAGCTCCTGATGGCCCTGCTCAACGAAGCCGCCCATGGCCATTTCGCCGGCCTCCGCGAGGCCGTCAACGCCCTCGACGACGAACTGCGCACCGAAGCCGCCCGCCTTTCCGCGGAGAGCTACGCCGGCCGCGACGACGAGAAGGACATCCTGCCCCGCGCCAACACGATCCTCAGGTCCTTCCACGCCCGCCACGTCCAGACCCTGATGCGCAGCCTCGACGCCCGCATCGCCGCCACGCCCCGCGACGACGTCGCGACGCTCAACAAGCTGCAATCGGAGAAGATCGCCCTGCGCAAATCGCACGCGACTCCGCCCACGCTCACCGCCGCCTGATTTTCCCAAGATGCCCGAAAAGAAGAACAAGAAGACCACCGACAAACCGGCCAAAGCCTCCAAGCAGGCCAAGCCCGTCGTCAAAGCCCCCGCGAAGGCTCCCGCCAAGCCGGCCGTGAAGGCCGTCGCCGCCAAGGCTCCCGCCGCGAAGGCGACCGCCAAGCCCGCCGCCCCCAAGGCCCCCGCCAAGCCGGTCCCGCCTAAGGCCGCCGTTGCCGTCAAGACGTTGGCCAAGGTCACACCCGCCAAGCCCCCCGCCCCGGCCGTCGGCCCGGCGATCAACGAGAAGGTCCAGCTGCTCGTCAGCCTTTCGAAGAAGAACGGCTTCGTGACCGTCCAGAACATCAACGAGGTCATCCCGGACAGCGCCACCGACCCGGAGCTGATCGAGAACATCATGAACATCCTCGATAACCTGGACATCAAGCTCCTGGACGAGGATGAGGTCGAAACGTACCGCAAGAAGGTCGAGGATTCCGAGGAGGAAGCCGCGCGCACCGTCCCGGCCGACGCTCCTTACGACCCGTTCAACGTCTACCTGAAGCAGATGGGCCACAAGCCCCTGCTCACCCGCGAACAGGAGGTCGAGATCTCCAAGCGCATCGAAGACGCCGAACTGCGCGCCCAGGAATTCCTCTTCTCCTGCTGGCTCACCCTGCCCTACCAGCTCGACCTCGCCCTCAAGGTCCTCCGCAAGGAAGAACGCTTCGACAAGGTCGTCATCGACAAGAAGGTCGAGTCCCGCGACGCGTATTACAAGATGCTCCCCAAGGCCACGGAGGAGTGCACCAAGCTCAAGGCCAAGCTCGACAAGGGCTGGCAGAAATACCTCGACGAGACCGACGCCGGCAAGAAGGCCAAGGCCCGCGAGGCCTACGTCAAGATCGAGAAGACCGCCAAGGAAGGCTGCAAGGACATCCTCCGCAAGTTCTGCTTCAAGATGAAGCTCTTCGAGGAATGGCTCGAGCTGCCGGACATCAAGGGCGACATCGAAGATTCCCGCAACCTCGTCGAGCCGACCATCGTCGTCCGCGGTCCGGTCCGCGCGAAGAAGGCCGTCAAGCAGGAGATCTCCGCCTCCCGCACCCGCGAGATCGAGCTCCGCTGGCGCCTCAGCCCGACCGAGCTCATCCACCTCGCCCGCAACGTCCGCAAGCACCTCGACGAAGCCCAGCGCGCCAAGACCGAGATGGTCGAGCACAACCTCCGCCTGGTGATCTCCATCGCCAAGAAATACCAGAACCGCGGCCTGCTCTTCACCGACCTCATCCAGGAAGGCAACATGGGCCTCGTGAAGGCGGTCGAGAAGTTCGAATACCGCCGCGGCTACAAGTTCTCCACCTACGCCACCTGGTGGATCCGCCAGGCGATCACCCGCTCCATCGCCGACCAGGCCCGCACCATCCGCATCCCGGTCCACATGATCGAGACCCTCAACAAGGTGATGCAGGTCCAGAAGCAGCTCACGCAGGAGCTCGGACATGAGCCGACCGCCGAAGAGGTCGCCAACGAGATGAACATGGCGATCGACCGCGTGCAGCAGATCATGAAGATGGCCCAGCAGCCGATCTCGCTCCAGTCCCCGGTGGGCGACGGCGAAGACACCTCGCTCGGCGACTTCATCGAGGACAAGTCCGCGGAGAACCCCTCCGACACGGCCTCGACCCGCCTCCTCCGCGAGAAGATCGACTTCGTCCTGCGCTCCCTCGCCGAACGCGAGAAGGAAGTCCTCATCCTCCGCTTCGGCCTCCTCGACGGCGTCCAGCGCACGCTCGAGGAAGTCGGCCGCCACTTCAAGGTGACCCGCGAACGCATCCGTCAGATCGAGGCCAAGGCGCTCCGCAAGATGCGTCACCCGACGCGCATGCGCCAGCTCCAGGGCATGTTCGAAGGCGAGCTCGACACGTCGGGCCCCGGCTTCGACCAGTTCATCTCCGAAGACGAGAAGGCCGAGCAGACCCCCGGTCCGCTCTCGCCCGGCGGCCTCCCCGGCGGCCTCCCGCCCAACTCCGCCCTCGCCGCCTTCATCGGCAAGCCGCCGGAAGGTCCGGGCGCCCCGCACCGCGAGTGAGCCGTCTCGGCCCAGTCTGTCTGCTGCTCGCGCTGCTGACGGGCTGCGCCGTGTTCAAGCCGAAGAAGCCCGCCGAGGAGCCGAACCCGTTCGCGCTCCCCGCCGGCGCTCCGCGCAACGCCCGCGTGGGGTACGTCCAAGGTTACCCGCTCCGCAGCGTCTCCGTGCCGGTCCTGCTCATCCCGGGCACGATCGTGCGCGAGGGCCTGCAGGTGATTTCGCGCGACCCTCAGCTCAACGCCTCTGCGGTCCTGGAGATCACTTCAGTCCGCGGCCGCCTAGCCGTGGCCCGCATCGTACGCGGCCAGCCCCAGCCCAAGGATGAAGTGGTGCTGCCCGACCCGGAGCTCAGCGAGCAGGCCCAGTCGCTGACCCCCTGACGGCGGCTCTTGACCTCGGCGGGGCGGATGCCCACGTTGCCTCTTCCATGGCAAAGACCCAGGCAGGCATCGTCGGACTCCCCAACGTGGGCAAGTCGACCCTCTTCAACGCGCTGACCCGCTCGCGCAAGGCCGAGGCGGCGAACTACCCGTTCTGCACGATCGAGCCCAACGTGGGCGTCGTCCTCGTGCCCGACGAACGCATGCAGAAGCTGCAGGTCATCGCCGGCACCAAGGTCGTCATCCCGGCCACGATCGACATCGTCGACATCGCGGGCCTCGTCGCCGGCGCCTCCAAGGGCGAAGGCAAGGGCAACGACTTCCTTTCGAACATCCGCGAGTGCGACGCGATCATCCACGTGGTCCGTTGCTTCGACAACGACGACATCGTCCACAGCATGGGCAAGGTCGACCCGGTCCGCGACATCGGCGTGATCGAGACCGAACTGATCCTGGCCGACATCCAGTCGGCCGAGCAGCAGCTCGACCGCAACCAGAAGAAGGTCCGCAGCCAGGACAAGGACGCCATCGCCAACGTCGAGCTGCTCGCCCGCCTGGTGAAGCACCTCAACGAGAACCAGCCGGCCTCTTCCCTTGAGGTGAACGACGACGAGCGCGCCCGCCTGAAGACCTACAACCTGCTTTCGTCCAAGAAGGTGCTCTTCGCCTGCAACGTCGCCGAAGGCGACCTCGCCGATCCTTCCAAGAACCCGCACGTCGCCGCCGTCGCCGCCCTCATCGGCCAGCGCCATGGTTGCGAACACGTCGTGATCTGCGCCCAGGTCGAAGCCGAGCTCTGCGACCTTTCCCCGGCCGAAGCCACCGAGTTCCTCCAGTCCCTCGGCGTCACCGACTCCGGCGTGTCGTCGCTGATCCGCGGCGCCTACCACCTGCTCGGCCTGGCGACCTACTTCACCGCGGGCGAAAAGGAGGTCCGCGCCTGGACCTTCCGTCATGGCATGACCGCCCCGCAGTGCGCCGGCGTGATCCATACGGACTTTGAAAAGGGCTTCGTGAAGGCCGAAGTGGTTTCTTACGAAGATCTGGTGAAGAACGGCTCCGTCGCCGCGGCCCGCGACGCCGGTCGCTACCGTCTCGAGGGCAAGTCCTACCTCTTCAAGGACGGCGACGTGGCCCTGTTCCGCTTCACGGACTGAACGGCGCCCTAATAACCCCGCGAAAAGGGCGCTAAATGCGTCCTTTCTTTTTGCCTTGGCCGGATAGGCCGCAACCATGAGGGCTGGTCCCTGTCTCACCCCCATGCTGCGCCGCCTCCTCTTAGTCCCGCTCTTCTTCGCCGCCCTCGCCGGCGCCGCCGAGAGCCGTCCCAACATCGTCGTGGTGATAGGCGAAGACATGGGCCCTGACACCGGTGCCTACGGCTGCAAGGACGCCATCACGCCCAACATGGACCGGCTCGCCAGGGAAGGCGCCCGTTTCACCCGGGCCTTCACCCACACCGGCGTCTGCGCCCCCTCTCGCAGCGGGATGGTGACCGGACTCTACCCCCTCAAGTACGGAGCCCAGAACATGCGCTCCGTCGTCATCAACCCTCCCCATCCGTTCACCGAGAAACTCCGCGCCGCCGGTTACCACGTGATGTGGCCGGGCAAGACCGACTTCCAGGGTGTCCCGGAAAAGAACCTGGCCGACGACCGCAAGGCCTGGGTCAATCCGGCCAACCGGCCCGCCGGCCCCCTCTCGGCGAAACCGAAGGAACCTTTCTTCGCTTATTTCAACGACACGGTCAGCCACGAGAGCCAGGTGCGCGCCGACGATGCGACGCACGCCAGGAACACGGCCGCGCTCCAGCCTTCCGATCGTCGCGATCCGGCGAAGGTCGAACTCCCGCCCTTCTATCCCGATACTCCGGCCGTCCGCCGCGAAGTCGCCCACTACCATGAGCTCGTGACGGCGGTCGACTACTCGCTCGGACGCGTGCTCGATTGGCTCAAAGCCCACGACCTCGAGAAGAACACGATCGTCATCCTGACCGGCGACCACGGACGCGGCATGCCGCGCCACAAGCGCTCGGTGAAGGATACCGGGACCCGCGTGCCGCTGATCGTCCGCTGGCCCGGACAGATCGCCCCCGGCTCCGTCCGCGAAGACTTCGCCAGCTGGATCGACTTCGCCCCGACGGCGCTGACTCTCGCCGGCGTTCCGGTTCCCGCCGAATACGACGGGCGCTGCTTCCTGCCGACCGCGGCCAATCCGCCGAAATACGTCTATTCGTTCCGCGATTTCATGGACGAGAGCTTCGACAAGGTGCGTTCGGTCCGCGACGCCCGCTTCCGCTACGTGCGCAACCAGGCGCCCGGCGTCGACGAAGCCGGCAAGGTGGCCTACCAGGAAGTCGGCCAGACGATGCACGAGCTGCGCCGCGTCCAGGCCGAGGGCAAGCTGACCCCGGTCCAAGCCCTCTACTTCAACCCCAACCGCCCGGCGGAAGAACTCTTCGACACCCAGAACGACCCGTGGGAAGTCAACAACCTCGCGGCCGATCCGGCCCACGCCGCCAAGCTCGCCGAACTCCGCGCCGAGTGCGACGCGTGGCTCGCGCGCTGCGGCCCTCTGGCCGACCTGCACGCCGACGAGCTCGTGAAGCGCGGCATCATCCAGCCTCGCGATGAAAAATACGCGGAACGCCTCAAGACCGGCACGACCGCCGGCGATGCGGCTAAGAAAAAAGGCAAGAAAGCCGCCAACAAATAATCCTCCCTCCCCCACCTCTCCTCATGCGCCCCCTCCTCATCCTCTCCGCTTCGTTGCTCGCCTTCGGTTGCAAGCCTGCCCCGCAGGTCGCCCGGTATGAAGTGAAGTCCGACGCCGCTCCGGCTCCCGCCGCCGCTCCGGCCGCGCCCGTCGCCGCGCAGCCCGCGCCTTCTCCGGCAGCCGCCGCCCCGATGGTCGCGCCTGCGTCGATGAAGGCCGAAGCCGCCTCCTTCGACGCCCCCAAGTGGGGCAAGCTTCCCGCCGGTTGGTCCGTCGGACCCGAGAACGGCATGCGCAAGGCCACCTGGATCGTCGCCGGCCCCGACGGCACCAAGGCCGAAGTCGCCGTGACGGTCTTCCCTGGCAACGTCGGCGGCCTTACCGCCAACGTGAACCGCTGGCGCGGCCAGATCGGTCTCACGCCCGCGAGCGGCGACGAAATCGCCGCCTCCGCCAAGCCCGCCAAGGTCGGCGGCATCGAAAGCCAGCGCTTTGTCATGGTCTCGACCGACGGCAAGAAGGGCCTCGACGCGGTGATGACCCCGCACAAGGGCGCCACCTGGTTCTTCAAGATGAGCGGTGACGCCGCCGCCGTCGCCGCCAACGGCGCCGCCCTCGTCGCCTTCCTCGCCGAATCCCAGCTTCCGTGAGCGACTCTGATTTCGAAAAGAAGGCCGACACGGGACGACGCGTGCTCGACACGCTCGCCTCGCTCAAGCTGACGGTCTTCCTGCTGGTGCTCTCGATGCTGCTCGTGCTGCTCGGCACGCTCGAACAGGTCCACTGGGGCGTCTGGCACGTCCAGAAGGTCTACTTCTCGTCGTGGTATTGCTTCTACCCGATGGACGATACCGCCCCTCTGCAGATGCCTCTGCCGGGCGGCTTCCTCATCGGCGCCCTGCTCGTCGCCAACCTGGCCTTCGCCCACTTCCGCCACTTCAAGGCCACGGCCGCCAAGGTGGGCATCAGCATGATCCACGCCGGCCTCCTCCTCCTGCTCATCGGCGGCTTCATCACCGCCGTCTATCAGGAAGAATCCGCGATGATCGTCCCCGAAGGCGAGTCCCGCGACTTCTCCGAAGCGTTCCGCGAGTTCGAGTTCGCCCTCGTCGAGAAAGGCCCGAAGGCCGACCAGGTCGTGGTCGTGCCCGACTCGCTCTTCCGCGCCATCGCCGCCAAGCAGGCCCCCGACACGGTCGAACTGCCCGGTACGCCGTTCAAGCTTAAGGTGCTCTCCTACCACCCCAACGCCATGCTGCGCGCCAAATCCCAGATGCCCGACGGCATCGCGATCAAGGCGACCCAAGGCATCGGCGCCCGCACCGAGCTGGCCTACAAGCCGGAGCCGGAAAGCTACGACGACAACAAGCCCAACGCGCCGACGGCCATCGTCGAACTGCTCAAGGGCGCCCAGTCCGCCGGCGTCTGGATCGTGAACCTCAACCTGACCGAGAACTTCGACGCCCAGGAATACAAGGACGACGGCAAGACCTACCAGCTGTCGCTGCGACGCGTGCGCTATTACGTCCCCTTCACCCTGCGCCTCGACAAGTTCACCCACGAGAAATACCCCGGGACGAACACGCCTCGCCGCTTCGCGAGCGACGTGACGATCAAGGAAGGCGCCGGCTCGTTCGCCTACAACATATCGATGAACCAGCCGCTCCGCCACGCCGGCCTGACGTTCTTCCAGTCCAGCTTCGGCAGCACCAAGGACGGCAAGGACCTCAGCGTCCTCCAGGTCGTCCGCAATCCGGGCTGGCTCATCCCTTACATCTCCGTCGCGGTGATGTCGCTCGGCCTCGTCTGGCACTTCGGCTTCTCGCTGCTCCGCTTCCTGCGCGGCCGCGCCGCCAAGGCCGCCGCGGTCCTCGCGCTCGGCTTCCTCTCGACGACCTCCGAGGCCGCCGACGCCGGCTGGAACACCCGCGAGCTCGGCGAGATCCCCGTGCAGAGCGGCGGACGCATCGTGCCGATCGAGACCCTCGCCACCGGCTCGCTCCTGCAGATGCGCGCCCGTACGTCCGTCGCGCTCTCCAAGCTCGAACGCGTCGCCTTCGGCCAGCGTCCGTCCACCTGGACCGCTGAACAGCGCGCCGAGATCGCCAAGGAACTTCCCGCCGTCGACGCCACGCTGCAGGCGATGCTCGAGAAGCGCCCGGTCCGCCTGACCGGCGGCTCGGTCTCCGCGATCGACTGGCTGATCGAAGTCTCCTTCCGCGCCCCCGTCGCGCGCCACCTGCCGACCTTCCGCGTCGAACACCCCAACGTGCTCAAGCGCGTCGGCGGCGACCCGGAGAAGAGCCTCTACGTGAGCTGGGACGGCATCCTGAAGAACAGCGCCGAACTCAGCCAGGCGGCCGAGAAGGCCCGCAAGCGCGCCCAGGCCGACCGCGACGCCGAAGACCGCGCCCTCCTCAACCTCGAAGGCGCCGCCCGCCAGTATGCGGCGCTCAGCATGACGTTCATACCCGGCGACCTCCCGGCGGACGTCCCGGCCCGCCGCGAATACGCCGCATGGATCTCCGCGCTCAACCGCGCGCTGGCCGAGATGAACGCCAGCCGCTCCGGCCAGGCCTTCGACCCCGAGCTGCAGAAGACCGTCCGCACGTTCGTCGAACGCTACCAGGAATTCGAACGCGAAGGCGCCATCGGCCTGATGCCGCCCAAGGACCTGACGTCGGTCGAACGCTGGGACAACCTCGGCGGCTCGCTCCTCGGCATCATCAAGGACCAGAAGACCCATCGCGCCGGACTCGCTGAGGACGGCCTGATCACCCGCTACGCCGACTTCTCCATGGCCTGGCGCGAAGGCAAGGACGACGAGTGCGCCCGCCTCACGTCCGCCATCTCCGCCTCCCTCAAGGGCCCTTGGACCGCCAAGGCCGAATCCGAAGCCGCCTTCGGCCGCCTGCAGCCCTTCTACTGGCTGCTCATCGCTTACTTCGTGACCGTCACCTTGGTCCTCGGTTCTTGGCTGACAGGCTCCGAAGCCATGCGCGCTTGGGCCTACCGCCTGCTCGTCGTCTGCTTCGTGCTGCACACGTTTGCCCTCGGCTACCGCATGTGGCTCCACGGCCGTCCGCCGGTGACAAATCTCTACTCCTCGGGCATCTTCGTGGCCTGGGGCGCCGTCGCCCTCGGCATCATGCTCGAACGCGTCTGGAAGAACGGCATCGGCGCGGCGGCGACCGGCATCACCGGCTTCGTCTCGCTGATCGTGGCCCATAACCTCGGCCTCTCCGGCGAAGACAACCTCGAGAGCGTCCGCGCGGTGCTCGACTCCAACTTCTGGCTGGCGACCCACGTGACCATCGTGACCTTGGGCTACTCGGCCACCTTCGTGGCGGGCCTCCTCGGCGCGCTGCACCTCGGCCTCCGCGCCTTCAAGACCGACTACAACTGGGGCGACAGCGTGGCCCGCGCGGCCTACGGCATCCTCGCCTTCGCGGTCCTCGCGAGCTTCATCGGCACGATGCTCGGCGGCATCTGGGCCGACCAGAGCTGGGGTCGCTTCTGGGGCTGGGACCCCAAGGAGAACGGCGCGATCCTCATCGTGCTCTGGTGCGCCATCTGCCTCCACGCCCGCTGGGGCGGACTCGTCCGCCGCGAAGGGCTCATGCAGCTCCTCGTCTTCGGCAACATCGTGACGGCCTGGTCCTGGTTCGGCACCAACCTCCTCGGCGTGGGTCTCCACAGCTACGGCTTCACCGAACAGGGCTCCTTCTGGCTCTACTACGTCTTCGTCCCCTCCCAGCTCGCGCTCATCGCGCTCGGCTGGCTCCCGGACCGCTCGAAGTCCGTGCTTAAGAGCGCATGACCGAAGCCGCCGGCCCGACCTGGTTCTGCATCAAGGCCAAGCCTCGCCAAGAGGCGGTGGCGGTGCAGAACCTGCGGGCCATCGGCGTCGAGCAACTCGTCTTCCCACGCCTGCGACGGACGCGCCGCGGCCACGATAAGAACAAGGTCGTCGTCGAACCGCTCTTCCCGGGCTACGTGTTCGCGCGCTTCGATCCGATGGAATTCCAATCGACGATCCGCAGCACCCGCGGCGTCCTCCACCTCGTCAGCCGCGAAGGCCGTCCGGTCGACGTCGAGCAGGCCGTGATCGACGAACTCAACGCGCTCGGACCGGAAGCCATCCTGTCGATGCTCGACGAGGAACTGAAGATCGGCGCCAAAGCCCGGGTGATCCGCGGCATCTTCGCCGGCTCCGAAGGCGAAATCATCCGTCTGGAGTCCCCGCAGAAACGCATCGCGCTCCTGCTCTCGATCCTCGGCTCCGATCAACCCGTCGAACTCCCGCTCGACGACGTCGAAAGCCTCCCCGACGAAAACTAAATAAACTGGCCCAAGCCCTAACTCTGGCCCT
>JACCDN010804463.1_pt1 | contig 13194 bp, 13 predicted proteins | sample 7441691 | NCBI WGS metagenome assembly JACCDN01 (sample SAMN15323439, study PRJNA562643) | freshwater metagenome | isolation source: river surface water | place: USA:Blue River Watershed | collected 2017-08-16 | reverse complement strand
CGCTTCATCTCGCCGCGTTTCGGCGGCGTGATCTTGCCACGCGCCAGAACGTCGCCCTGCCCTTCGGGCGCGCGCAATTTGGCAATCGCCTGATGGATGATCTTCAGGCTTTCTTCCATCTCGGCCATGCGGCACAGATAGCGGTCATAGCAATCGCCGTTCTTGCCCACCGGAATCTTGAAGTCGAATTCCGAATAAAGCTCGTAAGGCTGGCTGCGACGCAAATCCCACGGAAGACCCGAACCGCGGACCATCACCCCCGAATAACCCCAGTCAGAGATATCCTGTTCGGTGACAATCCCGATATCGGCATTGCGCTGCTTGAAGATGCGGTTTTCGGTCAAAAGCCCGTGCAGGTCATTCAGAACGCGCGGGAATTCTTTCGCCCACTGTTCGATATCATCGATCAGCGCCGGCGGCAGGTCTTGGTGAACACCGCCGGGGCGGAAATAGGCGGCGTGCAGACGCGCGCCACAGGCCCGCTCATAGAACACCATCAGCTTTTCGCGTTCCTCAAACCCCCAAAGCGGCGGGGTCAGGGCGCCAACGTCCATCGCTTGGGTCGTGACGTTCAGAAGGTGGTTCAGAATACGGCCGATTTCGGAATACAGCACGCGGATCAGGCTGGCACGACGCGGCACCACGGTGCCGGTCAGCTTTTCAATCGCCAGACACCAAGCATGTTCCTGATTCATCGGCGCCACATAGTCGAGGCGGTCGAAATACGGCAGGTTTTGCAGGTAAGTCCGGCTTTCCATCAGCTTTTCGGTGCCGCGGTGCAACAGCCCGATATGGGGGTCGCAACGTTCGACAATCTCGCCGTCCAACTCCAGCACCAGACGCAAAACGCCATGCGCAGCAGGGTGTTGCGGGCCGAAGTTGATGTTGAAATTACGGATACGATGCTCGCCCGCCAGACCTTCGCGGCTGCCGTCGTCGTAGGAGTTCTGCCGAATATCGCCGTCCATGGCTTACCCCGCCTTCTTTTCGTCGCCCGGAAGGATGTATTGCGCACCTTCCCATGGGGACATGAAATCAAACTGCCGGTATTCCTGCACCAGGCTCACCGGCTCATAAACGACGCGCTTTTGCGCCTCGTCATAGCGGACCTCGGTATAGCCCGTGGTCGGGAAGTCCTTGCGCAAGGGATGCCCGCGGAAACCATAATCGGTCAGGATGCGGCGCAGGTCCGGATGGCCCGAGAACAGGATGCCGAACATGTCGAACACCTCGCGCTCTACCCAATTGGCGCCGGGGTGAATGGCCACGATCGACGGCACCATATCATCCTCATCCGTCGCCACCTTCAGGCGGATGCGGTGGTTTTTATACATCGACAGGAACATGTAGATCACATCAAAGCGCGGCGCGCGTTCGGGGTGATCCACCGCCGTGATATCCACCAGCGAGGTGAAGCGGCAGGCCGCATCATCGCGCAGGAAGGTGACAAGGCTTTCCAGATGCGCGGGCTGAACCGTGACGTTCAATTCGCCAAAGGCCACTTCGGTTGCGATCACCGCATCCGGGCATTTTTGCGCCAGATAGGCACCAAGTTCTTGCAAGGCTTCAGACATTCGAACCTCTCAGCGCACAAGGGTGCCGGTGCGGCGGATCTTCCGCTGCAGCTGCAAGATACCGTAAAGCAGCGCCTCGGCCGTGGGCGGGCAGCCCGGCACATAGACGTCCACCGGAACGATGCGGTCACAGCCGCGCACCACCGAATAGGAATAGTGGTAATAGCCGCCGCCATTGGCGCAGCTGCCCATCGAGATCACATAGCGCGGCTCGGGCATCTGGTCGTAGACCTTGCGCAGGGCCGGGGCCATCTTGTTGGTCAAGGTGCCGGCCACGATCATCAGGTCCGACTGGCGCGGTGAGGCGCGCGGCGCGGTGCCAAACCGCTCAAGGTCATAGCGCGGCATCGAGGTGTGCATCATCTCGACCGCGCAGCAGGCCAGACCAAAGGTCATCCAGTGCAAGGAGCCGTTGCGCGCCCAGTTGATGATGTCTTCGGTGGTGGTCAGCAGGAAACCCTTGTCCTGCAACTCGCGGTTCAGGGCCTGGGTTGCAACCTCGCGGTCGCCGCCTGCGGTATTGGCACCAGTCATCACGCCCATTCCAAGGCCCCCTTCTTCCATTCATAGGCAAAGCCCACGGTCAGAACGCCCAAGAAAACCATCATCGACCAGAAGCCAATCATCGAGATTTCGCCAAAGGCCACGGCCCAAGGGAAGAGGAAGGCAACCTCAAGGTCAAAGATGATGAACAGGATCGACACCAGATAGAAGCGCACATCGAACTTCATCCGGGCGTCGTCAAAGGCATTGAAGCCACATTCATAGGCCGAAACCTTTTCCGGGTCGGGATTGCGCACGGCAATCACGGCAGCGGCAAGGATCAGCACAAGGCCAAGTCCGACAGCAATGGCAAGCAGAACGAGGATCGGCAGGTATTCTCGCAACAGCGGATTGTCCACGAGCGGTCTCCTTTGGCTGGCAACGGGCGAGCCACGGCCCCCATGGGCCGCTTGATCTCTTGGCCCCCCGTTTAGCCTGCCCCCTTGGCGGGGTCAACGTATGGGGCGCGGTTTTCCCAGCCTTGTGGCGCAAGATTTTCGTCGTTGTATGCCATAGCATGCTAAATTTTGTGGCGAATCCGGTCCAAAGCAACCGACAACCAAGACAGCCCGACTCGGGCACCCTTCAATGTGGCGCAAATATCCTCGGGGGGAAGCGGAGGTTGCGCTTGTCGCAGCCTCCGCGCGGGGGGCGAAGCGCCCCCGTCTGCGGTCGGGAAAGGGGCTTACTGCACCCGTGGCAGCGCCACGGCCTCCGGCTCTGGCCCCTGCCCCACGGCCAGAGCCTCGGCCCGGATGATGCGGGCAATCAACGCCACATCCGCCACGCTGAAGGTCAAGGGCAGCCGCATATCAACCAGCCCTTTCAGGATCCGGTCGGTGTTGGGGCAGCTTTGCGCCTCGGCATAGCGCCAATGGTCATAGCGCGAGGTAAAGGCCACCGGCTCATCCGCCCCGAACCATTTCAATTCCACCCCGCGGGCGATGCAGCGGGTCAGGAACAGGGCCATGCGGGCATCGGACCAGCCCGGCAACAGAAATTGGAACGAGGACCCGACATAGGTTTCCTCGGCAGGGCGCGCCACCAACCGCAAACCGGGGGTGTGCTGCAAGCCCGTCTCCAATGTCTGATAAAGCGCGGCCCAACGGGTGACGCGATCGGTCAAGCTCGGCAATTGCGGCCGCAAAATTGCCGCGCGCAGGTTGTCCATCCGGCCCGACACATTGGGCGTGTCCATCCGCACCGCGTCAAACACCTCCGGCCCCGGTGCGGCGCGATGCTTGCTGTAGAGCATATAGCTGCCCGACAGCAGAATGGCGCGGGCCATGACCTGCGGATCATCCGAGATCAGAAAGCCGCCCTCGCCCGAATTCATATGCTTGTAGGTCTGCATCGAATAGCAGCCGATCAGCCCCTGCCGCCCCGACGGCACACCCTTCCACGCAGCCCCCATGGTATGGGCGCAATCTTCGATGATCGTCACGCCCAAACGGTCACAAAGCGCAACCAAAGCTTCCATATCGCACAGATGGCCCCGCATATGGGACAGCATCAACAGACGCGCCCCCGTGGCCTTGGTCTTGGCCTCCAGATCGGCAAAATCAAGCGTCAGGTCTTCGGTCACCTCGACAAAGACCGGCTTGCCGCCCGCCGCGGCAATCGCACCCGGCACAGGCGCAAGGGTAAAGGCATTGGTCAGGACCGGCTCTCCATGGGCCAGCCCGACGGCGCGCAAGGCGCAGCCAAGCGCATAACCGCCGGATGCGACGGCAAGGCAGTATTTCGCCCCCATCAGCGCCGCGAATTCCTCTTCCAGACGGGCGGTTTCTGACACCTCGCCCGGTGCCTCATTATAGCGGTGCAACCGGCCGTGGCGCATCACGGCGATGGCGGCCTCGATCCCGGCCTCAGGGATCGGCTCTTGCTGGGTGAACGACCCGGTGAAACGTTCGTCATTCATCTTTCTTCCCTCCGCGTCGCCCAGATCATGGCAAAGAGCGTCACGATCAGCCCCCCGCCCGCAACGAAAAACACCATGTCGGGCGAGGGGTTCGCCGCCCCCTCCCGCATGAACCAGCCAAACACCTGCGCGAAAAACACCGTCCCTGCCAACATCGCCAGATTGGTGATGGCGCTGATCCCGCCCTGCAATTCGCCTTGGGCATTTTCCGGCACCCGGCTCGACAAGATCGCGGTCAGCATCGGATGCACAAAACCCTCTGGCCCATGCACCACCATCAAGACCACGACCACCGCAAGCGAGCCGACAAAGCCATAGCCCGTCGCCGCAATGGCGGCGCACAGCAGGCCAATCACCGCCACGCGAAACTCGCCCCAAAGTTTGACCGCCGGCCCGGTGAGCAGGCCCTGAAACACCGCCATCACCACGCCAAAGACCGCCAAGGTCAGGCCCACCATCGCCTCGGACCAGCCGAAATTCGCCTTGCCCCAAAATGGCCAGATCGCCGGATAGACCGAAGAAAAGAAGAAAAACATCGCCATGACCGCGCAGAGCGGCAAGACGCCGGGATAGCTGCGGAACACCTTGAAGGCGCCAAACGGATTGGCGCGGGCCAGGTCAAAGCGGCGGCGATTTTCGGGCAACAAGGTTTCGGGCAAGACGAACCAGCCATGAATCAGGTTCAGTCCCGAAACGGCTGCCGCCACATAGAAGGGAACCCGCGGACCGAAGGTGCCCAAGAGCCCCCCCACCGCCGGGCCAATCACAAAGCCCAAGCCAAAGGCCGCCCCCATCAGGCCAAAGGCCCGGCCCCGATCCTCGGGCGCGGTGATGTCAGCGATGAGGGCATTGGCGATCACCCAGCTTGCACCACAAAATCCCGCCAGAATGCGGCCCACAAACAGCCATGCCAGCGTGGGCGCCAGCGCATGCAACAGAAAGTCGATGCCCAGCCCGGCAATCGCCAGCAACAGCAGCGGCCGGCGGCCGTACCGATCCGACAGGTTGCCCAGAAACGGCCCCGACAGGAACTGCGCCAGCGAATAGCCCGCCGCCATCCAGCCGCCGATCACCGCCGCCTCGCCCAAGGACACATGGCCGACCTGACCGATCAGCGCGGGCAGCACCGGAATGATGATGCCAAAGCCCACCATATCCAGAAAAACCGTGATCAGAATGAAAATCACGGCACGGTTCAAAACGGGTTTTGGGCTGGCGGCTTGCATGGGCCGGACCCTAGTTTTGTGGGCGGCCCGTGTCAAACACCCTGCCGTGTCAATACTTCTTTGCCTGCCGCCCCACGCTCTGATAGCCTGCCCCCTGTTGAAGGTGGAGTAACCATGCGTCTGATTTCTTTTGTTTTTTCCCTGCCCTTGCTGCTTGCAACCCCGGCTTTGGCCGAAGACCGCGACCCCGCCCTGCATTGCGCGGCACTGACCGTGCTATCGGGGCAGATTTTGGCCGAAGCGGGTCAGGCGAGCGAGGACGATCTGGCCGCCCTGCATGAGATTTCGAACCTCATGCTGGTGCATGTCAAACTGCCGGTGAACCAGCGCGCCGATGCGCTGCGGGCCTATGCCGCGCAATATCGCAAGGCGCATACGGACACCGAAATCGCGGCCGAAGTGGACAAGACGGGCGATGCTTGCCTGCGCGATTTTGTGAACAGCTGACCCCGGTCAGCCGACCGCGACTATGCCGCGGGCAAAGCGCGCGGCATTGGCCTGATACCCCGTCGCAGATTTCAACAGCCGCGCTTGGGCTGCCGCGTCCAGCTCCCGCACCACCTTGGCAGGTGCGCCCATCACCAAGGAACCGGGCGGAATTTCCTTGCCTTCGGTCACCAAGGCGCAGGCACCGACCAGCGACCCTGCCCCGATCTTGGCGCCATTCAACAGGGTCGCGCCCATGCCGATCAGGCTGCCATCTTCGATTATACAGCCGTGCAACATCGCCTTGTGACCAATGGTGCAATTGGCCCCGATGGTCAGCGGAGACCCCATATCGGTGTGCAGGACGGAATTTTCCTGAATGTTTGATCCTTCGCCGACCACAATCGGCTCGTTATCGCCGCGCAAGACCGCGCCGAACCAGATGTTGGCACGCGGGCCGACGATGACATTGCCGATCAGCACGGCCGTCGGGGCCACCCAAGCGGTCGGGTCGATCTGCGGGCGGACGCCATCCAGTTCATAGATCATCGCGCGTCAAACTCCTTATTCAGACCACGCACAAACTCGGCCAGCCCCGGCTGACGGTCGCGGCGCATGCGTTCCGCCTGAAGAATGGTCAGCAACTCGTTGAAAGCCTTGTCGATATCGGTGTTCACGATCACATAGTCATATTCGGCCCAATGGCTGATCTCGGCTTGAGATTTCGCCATCCGGCCTGCGATCACTTCGTCGCTGTCCTGCCCGCGCGACCGCAGGCGGCGGTCCAGCTCGGCAATCGACGGTGGCAGCACGAAAACCGACACCACATCGCGGCCAAGAGCCGAATTGCGGATCTGCTGGCCCCCCTGCCAGTCGATGTCAAACAGCGTATCGCGGCCGTCTTGCATCGCGGCTTCCACCGGGCCTTTGGGGCTGCCGTAGAAATTGCCGAACACCTCGGCATGTTCCAGCATTTCGCCCGCGGCGATCATCGCTTCAAACTCGGGCTTGGCCTTGAAGTAATATTCGCGGCCCTCCTCCTCGCCCGGACGGGGGCTGCGGGTGGTGGCCGAGACAGAAAAGCGCAAGCTCGGATCCCAGTCCATCAGCCGGCGGGCCAAAGTGGATTTGCCCGCGCCCGAGGGCGACGAGAGGATGAGAAGCAGCCCACGGCGGGAAGACGGGCGAGACATGATTATTCCACGTTTTGAACCTGTTCGCGCATCTGATCGATCACGGTTTTCAGGTCAAGCCCGATCCGCGTCAGCGCAAGCGCCTGCGCCTTGGAACACAAGGTGTTGGCCTCGCGCATGAATTCCTGCATCAGGAAATCGAACTTGCGCCCAACGGGGCCTGCTTCGGCCAACAGCGCGCGGGCGGCGGCGATATGGGCGGTCAGGCGGTCCAACTCCTCGGTGACATCGTTTTTCACCGCGATCAGCGCCAATTCCTGCGCCAGACGCGCCTCATCGACCCCATCAGCATTGGCCAAGACCCGCGCCATCGACTCGCGCAAGGCCATCGAGGAGGCTTCGCGGCGCGCGGCGGCCTCGATCGCGGCGGCGGCGGTCAGGCGCGCCACCTCGTCCAGCTGACCGGCAATCACCGCCTGCAAGGCCGTTCCTTCCGCCGCCCGCATGGCGGCAAAATCAGCCAAAAGCGGTGGTAGGTCGGCCAGAATGGCCGCACGCAAGGGGGCGGTGTCGATCTCGACGGCCGAAGTATCCAGCACACCCCGCACCGCCAAGACATCCGCCGCCGTGCCCTGCGCCAAGGTGACGCCCGCCGCCATCGCCGCCTGTTCCACCGCCGTCATCGCGGCCAGAACCGCCGTCAACGCCGGGGCATTGACGCGCAGCCCCTCGGCCCCGTCGGCCATGCCATCGCGCGCCACCCGCAGCGACAGGCTGACATTGCCGCGACTGATCCCCTTGGCAAGTTCGCCCCGCAAGGCCAGTTCCAGCCCATCGACCCAATCCGGCACGCGCAACCGCAGATCAAAGCCCTTGCCGTTCACCGACCGGATGTCCCAACCCCAGCTGTGCCCCGCCCCCTGCCCGCGCCGCGCGGCAAATCCGGTCATTGAAACGGTCATTTTGGCCCCTCTCCGCACAATCCGCCGACATTTACCATTTGTTGAGAATATCCGCAAAAGGCGTTTCAGATCGCATATATTAGGGGGATGGTAACGAAGTTGATGCCGCCGGGCGTGTCGTCTTTTGACCGGCCGTGGCATCAAAGCGCGCAAAGGACGCAAGGTCAGATGGTGTGGCTCATCGACGGGACGACCGAAACCGAAGCCCGCGGCGATTTCCGTCAGGTGCAAGAGGTGCGCGCCTATTGGGAAGCCATGCGTAAAGATGGCCGCCTGCCCAAGCGCGATGACATCAACCCGCGCGGCATGGCCTCGGCACTAGAGCAGGTGTTTCTGGTCGAGCAGATCGCGCCCAATCATGGCCGCTTGCGGCTGGCCGGGATGGCGATTTCCGACCTTTTGGGCATGGATGTGCGCGGCATGCCCATTACCGCCCTGTTGGAACCCATCGCACGGGCGCGCCTGTCCGAGGCCTTGGGCGGCCTGTTTCGCGGCGAGCAGATTCTGGATCTCTGGCTAGAGGCCGAACGCGGCATTGGCCGCCCGCCCCTGCTGGCGCGGATGCTGCTTTTGCCGATGATCGGCAGCCATGGCGAGCCTGATCTGGCGCTGGGGTGTTTCTGCACCAAGGGCGATGTTGGCCGCGCGCCGCGCCGCTTTAGCATTTCGCGAATGCTGCGCGAGCCGCTGCCCATTTCGGCCACAGAAGACTTTGCCTCTGCCTTTGCCGAACCACCCCGCCCCTTTGCGCCGCCACATGGACGACCGAACCTGCGGTTGGTGGTGTCAAAATAACAAAAGGGCGGCCCGGATGGGGCCGCCCTTTGCGTTTTCTGCCAATCGCTTACAGAGCGGCGCGGCGCGCGTCAGCGCGTTGGGCTGACAGTTCTTCCGACACGAGGAAGGCCAGTTCCAACGATTGCGACGCGTTGAGACGCGGGTCGCAGGCGGTGTGGTAGCGGTCGGCGAGGTTTTCGTCCGATACGGCGCGCAAACCACCCGTACATTCCGTTACGTCCTTGCCGGTCATCTCGAAATGCACGCCGCCGGGGATGGTGCCCTCGGCCTTGTGGATCGAGAAGAACTCGCGCACTTCGCGCAGCACGCTTTCAAACGGACGGGTCTTATACCCCGACGCCGCCTTGATCGTGTTGCCGTGCATCGGGTCACAAGACCACAGCACATTGGCGCCCTCTTCCTGAACGGCCTTGATAAGGCGCGGCAGGTGGTCGCCCACCTTGCCCGCCCCAAAGCGCGCGATCAGGGTCAGGCGGCCAGCCTCATTTTCCGGGTTCAACTTGGCCATCAGCACCTTGAGGTCTTCTGCCGTGGTCGTCGGGCCGCATTTCAGACCGATCGGGTTCAGCACCCCCCGGCAGAATTCGACATGCGCGCCGTCGGGCTGACGGGTGCGGTCGCCGATCCAGATCATATGGCCGGAACCGGCCACATTCTGACCCGTCAGGCTATCCACCCGGCACAGCGCCTCTTCATATTCCAACAGCAGCGCTTCGTGGCTGGTGTAGAAATCGACGCGGCTCAACACTTCGGCATTGTCCGAGGTGACGCCTGCGGCGTTCATGAAGTCCAAGGCGTCCGAGATGCGGTTCGAGAGCGCCCGGTATTGTTCGGCCTTGTCATGCTCGGCAAAGCCAAGGGTCCAGGAATGGACGCGGTGAATGTCGGCAAAACCGCCGGTCGAGAAGGCACGCAGCAGGTTCAGGCTGGCCGCCGCTTGGGTATAGGCCTGCAACATCCGCGACGGATCGGGGATGCGGGCCTCTTGCGTGGCTTCAAAGCCATTGATGATGTCGCCGCGGTAAGACGGGTATTCGACGCCACCGATGACTTCGGTATTGGCCGAGCGCGGCTTGGCGAATTGGCCCGCCATGCGACCCACCTTGATGACCGGCACCTTGGCGCCATAGGTCAGGACCACGGCCATTTGCAGCATGACACGGAAGGTGTCGCGGATGTTGTCGGCGCTGAATTCGGCAAAGCTTTCGGCACAGTCGCCGCCTTGCAGCAAGAACGCCTTGCCTTCGGCGGCTGCCGCCAATTGCTTTTTCAGCCGCCGCGCTTCGCCCGCAAAGACCAAGGGCGGATATTTGCCCAGCTGCGCCTCAACAGAGTTCAGGTTCGCGGCATCGGGATAATCCGGCATCTGAACGCGCGGTTTGGCGCGCCAGTCTGACTTTTTCCAGCCTTTGGTCATGACATTGGCCTTTCGTTAGCGGTATCGCTGCGCGGTATAAGGAAAATTGCGGCAGATGCAAAGGCGGAAAGGCGATCAATTCCGGCGGAATCGCCTTGCAGAGGGGGGAAATTCCTGCTTCCATCCTCCGAAACCGACATGAACAGGTCGCAAGATGCCCAGCCCCCAGCGTAAGGCCACCTCGGTCGCCAAATCCGTCAGCCCCAAGCGGTTCGTTTTGCTGCTGCTTGACCGCTTTACGATGCTGTCCTTTGCCGGGGCCATCGAACCCTTGCGCATCGCAAATCGCGTCGCAGGAGACGAGATTTACCGCTGGGTTCTGGCTGGCGAAGGTGAGTTTGTCACCTGCTCCAATGGGGCTGCGTTCAAGTTGGACATCGGACTGGAAGATATTGAGCGCGACGATGTCGTGCTGGTGTGCGGCGGGCTGGATGTGCAAAAGGCCGCGACCAAGGGCGTGCTGAACTGGCTGCGGCGCGAGGCGCGGCGCGGTGTCACCATCGGCGGGCTTTGCACCGGGGCCTATGCGGTTGCCAAGGCGGGGCTGCTGGAAGGCAAGAAGGCCACCATCCACTGGGAGAATCAGGACGGCTTTCTTGAGGAGTTCGAGCAGGTCAAACTGACGAAATCGGTCTTTGTGATGGATGGCAACCGCTGGTCCACCGCCGGGGGCACCTCGTCGATTGACCTCATGCTCAAGGTGATTGCCGCCGATCAGGGCGAAGATCTGGCAAATACCGTCGCCGACCAGTTGATCTATTCGTCCATCCGCACCGATCAGGACACCCAGCGCCTGTCGATCCCGACACGGATCGGCGTGCGCCACCCCAAGTTGAGCCAGGTCATCCAGATGATGGAAGGCAACATCGAAGACCCGATGTCACCCGCCGATCTGGCCGAAGAGGTCGGCATGTCGACCCGCCAGCTGGAACGGCTGTTCCGTCGCTATCTGAACCGCAGCCCCAAGCGCTATTATATGGAGTTGCGGCTGCAAAAGGCCCGCAACCTGCTGATGCAAACCGATATGAGCGTCATCAACGTGGCCTTGGCCTGCGGCTTTGCCAGCCCCTCGCATTTCTCCAAATGCTATCGCAGCCATTACAATACCACCCCCTACCGCGAGCGCGGCACCCAAGGCATGCCAGCCGCGGCCATGGCGGGGCGGCTGTCGATCTAGGAGGCCCAGCAATCTGGAATTGCATCGCCTGCAAAAGCCCATGCGTTTGCATGGGCTTTTTTGCTCTCTCCAGCGTTTCATGCTTGAAACACCCCGCGTCCGGCGGCATCAAGCCACGGTTTGCAAAGCAACTTCTCTTTTGGAATGGCAAGGAATTCTTGTCGTCACCCTGTCGACACAAAGGGGCTTCCCTTTTTCGACAGCCGCAACTAACCTGCCCGGCAGGATTGCGATCCAACAAGGGAGATACCAATGAAAAAAATGCTTATGGCTTCGGCTGCAACGCTGGCTCTGGCGGGTGTGGCTTCGGCTGAAGATGTGAAACTCGGGGTTCTGATCGGCTTCACCGGCCCGATCGAATCGCTGACCGGCCACATGGCTGCTGCCTCGGAACTGGCGATGGCTGAAGTGAACGCTTCGGGCAAAGCGGCCAACACCTATGCTTCGGTGCGCGGCGACAGTACCTGCACCGATGCGGCGGCTGCAACCGCTGCGGCTGAACGCATGATCACCGCTGACGGCGTCAAAGGCATCATCGGCGGCGACTGCTCGGGCGTGACCGGCGCAGTTCTGCAAAACGTTGCCCGCCCGAACGGCATCGCGATGGTGTCGCCCTCGGCCACCTCGCCGGCGCTGTCGACCGCTGAAGACGATGGCCTGTTCTTCCGCACCGCCCCGTCCGACGCCCGCGAAGGCGAAGTCATGGGCGACATCCTGTCGGAAAAAGGCGTGAAGACCATCGCGCTGACCTATTCGAACTCGGACTACGGCAAGGGCCTGGCCGAAGCGATCGCTGCTGGCTTCACCGCCAAGGGTGGCACCGTTTCGATCAACATCCCGCACGAAGACGGCAAGGCTGACTACTCGGCTGAAGTCGCTTCGCTGGCAGCGGCTGGCGGCGACATTCTGGTTGTTGCAGGCTACCTCGACCAGGGCGGCAAGGGCATCATCCAAGCCTCGCTCGACTCCGGCGCCTTCTCGACCTTCGGTCTGCCGGGCGGCATGGTGGGCGACTCGCTCCCCGCAGCTATCGGCCCGGCGCTTGACGGCTCCTACGGCCAAGTTGCTCAATCCGACAGCCCCGGCGCTGCGATCCTGACCGAAATGGGCAAGACCGCTGCAACCGCGTTCGACGCCACCTCGCCCTACTCGATGGAAAGCTATGACGCAGCTGCGCTGATCATGCTGGCCATGGAAGCTGCGAAGTCGACCGACTCGAAAGTCTACTCGGCCAAGATCATGGAAATCGCCAACGGTCCGGCTGACGGCTCGGGCGTGAAGATCCTTCCGGGTGAACTGGGCAAGGCTCTGGAACTGATCGCTGCTGGCACCGCCATCGACTATGACGGCGCTTCGGGCGTGACCCTTGTTGGCCCCGGCGAATCCGCTGGCCGCTACAAGCAGTTCGAAGTCAAAGGCGGCAAGTTCGAAACCGTCACCTTCCGTTGATCGGACAGGACTGACACGATTGGCACGGCCCGGGGGACTCCCTCGGGCCGTTGCCGTAAAGAATGGCGGCCCGCATGCGAAACGCATGACAAGAGGCCCGTTGAAAAGGGGGAAGACATGATCGTTGTCGAAAACCTTCACAGGCATTTCGGCGGCTTCCGGGCCGTTGATGGTGCCTCGCTGAAGATCGAGACCGGGTCCATCACCGGGCTGATCGGCCCGAACGGTGCGGGAAAGACCACGCTGTTCAACGTCATCGCCGGACGTCTGCCGCCGACCAGCGGTCGGGTGACCATGGCGGGCGAGGATATCACCGGCCTGCCACCACATGAGCTGTTTGCCAAGGGCCTGCTGCGCACCTTCCAGATCGCGCATGAATTCGGCTCCATGACGGTGCGCGAAAACCTGATGATGGTTCCCGCCGCGCAGTCCGGCGAAAGCCTGTGGAACGCCTGCTTCCGCCGGGGTGCGGTTGCGGCCGAAGAAAAACGCCTGCGCGAGAAGGCCGATGAGGTGCTGGAGTTCCTGACGATCTCGCATCTGGCCGATCAGCGCGCCTCCAACATTT
>JACCDN011211795.1_pt1 | contig 13200 bp, 8 predicted proteins | sample 7441691 | NCBI WGS metagenome assembly JACCDN01 (sample SAMN15323439, study PRJNA562643) | freshwater metagenome | isolation source: river surface water | place: USA:Blue River Watershed | collected 2017-08-16 | reverse complement strand
TCACAAACACGCCTCTTATAAAAAACAAACTAAAACTTATAGAACAAAATTATGCCCAGAACTAATAGATTTTTATAGCAGTTAGAACAAAAATTACAACAAGAAAAGCTATTAGGAACGTTATGATGGATATAAATGCTATTAACTACGGGATTTGAGATCTAAAAATAAATATTACTAATAAAAACCCTGCAGCAATTATATCAATTTACCACTTCCATAAATTCTAAAGTTTAAGCAAATAACTTACAGAAAGGCAACACTGAATTCCAGCCAAGCCCCAAGGTTGCTTTGCATAAGCCTAAATGGTGAATATTTTTTAATGAAAGGTCGAAATTTTGAAATACATGGTATATGGCGGGGAATATGGAACACGTTGCGAACCTTAAACCAACAGTATAGACTTGAAATTATTAATATCTCACTAAATAAAAATATGACAAAGATACGCGAAAAAACTATCTAAAAAACTGTTCATATCATGGATAAAAAAATATAGTAATGCATTTTCTATTGCTTCCATGTGCAGAATACTGAATGTATGCCGTAGCGGTTATTATGAGTGGACTCATAATAGTGGAAGCAAGAGAGCAGAACAGGATAAGAATCTAATAACGATGAGTAGAACTATTTGTAAGGAAATGCGTAATACTTATGGTACTAGGCGTTAAGACCATACTTGAGAGACAAGGTATAGTCATTAGCCGCATACACGTACCACAAAGCTGATGAAAGAGGCTAATTTAGTATGTAAAACAAAACTTAAAGGGCTACTACTGATTCCAATCATAAACTGCCTGTAGCTCCCAGTTTGTTAGACAGGCAGTTTATGGTTGATGTTCCTAACTGTTGTTGGGTAGGGGATATAACATATGTCCCTACTGAGGAAGGATGGTTATATCTGGCGACGGTAATTGATTTGTATTCCAGAAAAGTTGTTGGTTGGGTCAATGAGTAACAGGATACAAGCCGAACTGGTGAATAAAGCCTTGCTAATGGCAATCTGACAACGTAAGCCTTAAGGGGCTGATCTGTCATAATAATCGTGTTAGCCAGTATGCTTCTGGTAGCCATGTAGGAATTATAAAGCGGCATCATATTATTCAGAGTATAAGCCATAAGGGGGATTGTTGGGATAATGCTGTTGCAGAGAGTTTTTTTTCATACTCTTAAAACTGAGTTGACCAATCAGTGTAAATTTAAAAGCAGAGAGTAGGCTAAGAATGTAATATTTGAATATATTGAAGTATTTTATAATCGTGTCAGGATTCATTCAGCTAATGATTATTTATCGCCGGCAGAATTTGAAGCATTAACAGAAACTAAAGTACTGCAAAAAACTGCGTGATTGTTTGTCCGGAAAACTGTTGACACATCATAGCTTCTAGGAGTCTTAATATTGGACAAATTATGAAGGAGAATACTTGCTTTCAATAAATATATCAAGCTGTTGACCCACGTATAGATTGTCAATATCAGAGTCTATGTTGTAGATAATTTCTATTATTCTTGTATCAACGAGTTCATTGCCTGTACCTTTTATATTTCTTTTTCCATGTACATATGGTTCGAGTCTTATGAAAGAAAGAGAAATTTTTGTAGTTTTATTACTTCTAAAAAATGCAAAAGCTTTAAGAGTTTTATCAAATCGCCAGATATCGCTTTCATCAATCTGAACCCTTACAAATAATGGATCAACCTTACCTAGCAATATTGGAGCATCATTTTCCTGCTCATTTCCATTAATAAACTCTCCTGGACTAATACGTACTTTTAGTACAACCCCATCTATTGGTGATTTTACAAAAGTTTTTTCAAAAGCAATTTCTGCAATTTGTAAAGAAGTTTCTGCTTGACTAACCATATTTTCCTTTATTTTAATATCTGCTTTAGCTTTCTCTACTGCAAAATGACGTTTCTTTAACTCTTCTTCACTAATGCTGCGACCTGATTTTAGTCCTTGACCTCTATTTAGACTATCTTGGTGATATGCTAGCTCTACTTGGCTCAGAGCTAGAGCTGATTTTGCTACGTTCAGTGTATTTTGTTTGTTTTGTATTTCTATGATGTGGGTTCTTTGATCAAGAATAAATAAAACATCATTTTTACTAACATTTATTCCCTCATTTACTAAAACTTTAGATACAATTCCTGGTGAGCAAGAACCAATATTTATGTTCCTACTGCTAGCTTCTACAAAACCAATTCCAAAGATATTATGTTCAAAAGGAGAAGTAGGAGGAACTGTTAAGCTATTAGATGGAGCAATTTTATCTGTACCAGTAGAAAAAGAGAATTGTATACTCCATAGTATACCGGTTATTGCTAGAATTAGTAAAAAATGTCTTTTGATTGGTATAAATATTGAAGCTTTTTTAAATTTTATCATGCCCTACTCTACCGGTTTCTTTTTCAATTATTCCATCATTTAGGTGAATAATCCTATCAGCATATTTTAAAATACGGTTATCGTGAGTTACGATGATAAATGTTGTCCCTAACTGTTTATTTATATTATACATAAGCTCTATAATATTTTTACCAGTAACAAAATCGAGGGCATTAGTAGGTTCATCACAAATTAGGATTTTAGGGTTGTGTACAAGTGATCTAGCAATAGCCACACGTTGTTGCTCACCTCCCGACAGGGTATTAGGAGATAAATAGCATTTATCTCCTAACCCAACTGTTTTTAGCATTAACTTAGACTTTTGAATAGCTTTAGGCCTATCAATTCCACAGATTATTAGTGAAAGTGCTGTGTTTTCTACTACTGTTAGACTTGGAATAAGATTATATGATTGGAAAACAAAACCAATATTTTTTGCTCTAAATTCTATTAATTGCTTATTAGACATTTGCTTGTAGTTATGTCCATCAACATTACATTCTCCAGAATCATAAGGTAATAATCCTGCAATTATAGAAATTAATGTTGTTTTACCACATCCAGAAGGGCCAACAAGCATTAAGAATTCACTAGAGTATATGTTCATATCTACAGATTTTAGTATATCCATTTTGAAGTCACCATTGTAAAATGATTTTACAATTTGCTTACAGGAGATAACAATAGTGCTTGTCATTCTTTAACCTCTAAATACGCTTACAGGATCAACAGAGATAATTTTCTTTATTCCAATCAAAGCTGAAAGTGATACAATAAACAAAACTCCAACTGCTGAAAAGACTAGAATTATTGGTGGCATTCTAAATGCTAAGACAGCATCCTGAACATTAATACCAAATAAGGTAGTAAGTCCAACACCAATACCATAACCAATGAAGCCTACAGTAGTTGCTTGTAATAGTACAAGTCTAACTAGTACATTATTTGTAACTCCCATTGCCTTTAAGATAGCATAATGTTTTAAATTTTCTAATAAGAACCCATAAAAACTTTGACCAGCTATTGCTGCTCCTACAATAAAGCCAAGTATTACAGTTATACCAAAATTAATAGGTATTCCTGTATTTTTCATCCAATAATTTAGATTATGCTGTTTAAAATCTTCTGTTGTTTTAGCAGCAAGACCAGTAATTTTAGTGATTTTTTTTGTAAGTTCAATTTGGTCTACTCCTGGCTTTGCCTTAACTAGAATATAACTTAGTTTTTTTCTACTAGGTGCAGAATATTTTAATGCATTACTATAGATTGTAAAAATTTGTGGTTGTAATATAAAGTTTCTTGTTGTTTTTACAAAACCAACTACATTAGCTCGTCTATCATTAATTTCTATGGTATCGCCTATAGCCAAAGTCTTAGATTTACCGTTAGTGCTTTTTATCTTTAACCTTGAATTAACGGCGTTGATATCAATAAATATGGCATCTGGTCGCCTGAAGTCATTTATGCTTCCAGAAATAATTTTGTATGGGGTACCTATAAGAGTAACATTATCTAATCCAGTCATGTCAAGACCAGAAAATGTTCCATCTGGCATTCTTGCACGTATAATACCTTTATACATAGGTACTGCCCATAGAATACCATCAATACCTCGTACTCTTAGTAATTCTATGTCTCTCATTGGTTTGCTTTCTTCTACAAATTGAACACCAGGATCCATTACCCAAATGTCAGGAGCAGAAACATCCTTTATAAAGCTATAAGTTCTTCCCAGTAATCCTAGCAAAATTGATGGTTGTTGTGTCATTACTTGTGTAGCAAAGCTAATGCCAATGACCATAGTAAAATACCTTACCCGGTCTTTGAATAGCATTTGAAGGGCTATATAATACATATTATTAGTAAAAGTTATATCTATTTTTTAACATATGGCACTCCAATTACTGCTATTATACGCATATAGCAAAATTATAGCATTAGAATCAAATTTTTAGCATTCATTAAACTTAATACTCACCACAAATCTCTTAATCAATTTTTGAACTAAATTAATAAATTTAGTTACCACTAATAATAACAAAAAAGCTTTGTAATAAAATTTAGAAAACTGTTAACATATCAACTCACCATTTTTATTGCTTACTATAATAAGCAACTTTGTAATAAAAAAAACAATGAATTAAAGAAGACAAAGTTATAGATGCTATTATATCAACAAAATAATGCCTTTTAAAAGTTAATGTTGAAAAAATAATTAATGTACCCCAGAAATGAAATACCAGAAAAGATTTTGATTTTATAAAATGTAACATTATTAAAAATATAAATAAAACATGCTGGCTAGGAAAAGAGTTACTTAAAACATCGTAGTTATAAATTAATTTTATTAGCCTTGAAGTAATTGGATCTACCTCCACTTTTTGAAAAAATAGATCATACTCAAGAGGAAGACTTATTGGATAGAAAAAAAATATTATACAACTAACGATTCCTGATATTGTATATGAATAAATAAAACAATGTAAATTTTCTTTCAAATTCACTATTTTAATATAGCCAATTATTATATATGGGAAAAAACTAATATATATATATATACTGTATGGGTAGAACGCAATAATTGTATCAAAAGTACTAGGAGTGAGTGAACTGAGTGAAAAAAACTGATAAGTTCCCAGAACAAAATAAAGAACAGCAAATAAAACAAACATAAAACTACTTACTACAATAAAAAATATTTTTCTCTTACTAATATCTTTAATAATAGTTGGTAAGGTTATAACCTTATTTCTGTGATTTTCCTTACAAGCAGTAACTTCCTTAATAACTTTTTTCATTGCTCCTATACATAGTCAATTTTAAAATTAAATAAAATTAATTTTTATTAATAACTATTATTTTCATATTACTTATCTGCTTTTGATAACAAATCAATAACTAGTTTTGATAGAGTACTAACAGTAGTATCTTCATTAAATAAATCAACAGTAATGTCTAATTCAAATAAATCAACAATATTTGCAATAATTTGTACTGCAATTAAAGAATTGCCACCTAATTCTGACAGTGTATCATTAATACCAATCTTATCAATTCCTAATACCGATTGCCAAATTTCGCTAATTGCCTTTTCGATTTCGTTAGAAGGTTCTACATAAGGTATTGATATGTCTGGACGTGTGTGTGATGCTGTGTGTTCTTTAATCTTGTTTATAACTTGTGGCAAGGCAAGTTCTTCTAAGTAACTTTCCAAAGGAATTGGACTGATACTAATTTGTGGTAATAATTTTAACATAAAAATAATCGGTAGAATTTGTACTCCATCAGCTGGTGATATACCAGTAAAACTAGACATTAGCACCCGCACTCTATCATCTTTTGATAAACTATTAAAATTTGACAGTTGATCATTATTAACCGAGGTTTCGTATAATGTTTTTATTTCATCTTTGTTTATTTCTGTCATAGATTTTTCCTATTTTTATTAACTTGTGATAATTGTTCTACAGTAGATATACGTTTTAGCGCATAATTCACTACCTCAATTAATATTTCTCCATTATTATTCAAAATTTCTATATCAAATGATAATATCTGATCGTTATTACTTCTTTTAATATTTTTTACATAACTATATATCTTCGGTATTAGAGCTGAATAAATTTTTAATTCTTGATAAGAATGTGGTAAATAATGACCATTATCTACAATATAATTTACGCAAAAAGCAGTTGCAGTATCAAGTAATGCAGGATGTAAAGGAAATTTTTTAAAATCTTCCTGGTATTTTACAGGAAGCTCCAACTCTGCTATCCATTCATCATTATTTTTTGTATAAATCTTATTAGCACTGTTCCATCTAGTACCAAATTCTAGTATACCAGATGCTTTCTTTTCAATAACTTCAGTTGCAAAATCTACAGACTTATTAGTAACAGCTTTCATTGAACTAACCATTATCTCAATCTCTCGCTTCAAAGTCGGGAACCTATCAGACCAATATATTTCACCAATAAAATGATCTTGACCCATAAGTTTTTTATTTCCTGAACCTTTAATGTTACTTTTAAATACAAATTTAGAAAGATCTTGTTTTCTTGTTATATATAGACTTAATAACCTATCAGCATTTAAACTATACATCACAGGTGATATAAATTGCATATTTTTTAAAATAATTACATTATTAGGATTTGAGTTCTTTACTTTTCCAAATTCATATAACATATTAAAAAAAGCAGTACCCACTAAAGTTGGAATTCCAGAAAGTTTGTGATCATTTATCACCCATTCCTGTGAATTAACGTTTATCTGGTATATTTCTTGCTTATCTTCTTGCCTTATAAAGCTAACTAATGGCTGAATGTCTTTGTTTTTTAAATTTTGTGATTTATTAATTAAACTTGAATCAAGCTCAGCTTTTGCCGCCATACCCACTTCATCCCATCTTCCCCAATTAATTGAAGTAACTGGCACACCTCCACTTGATTTTTTAAAATGAGCAAATGCATCAAGGAAAGCATTAGCTGCACAATAATCAACTTGACCCGGTCCTCCCACGATAGAAGTAACTGAAGAAAAAAGTATAAAAAAGTCAATGTTTATTGTCTTTAATAATGCATCAAGGACCAATGTTCCTTTTACTTTTGGATTCATTACTCTGGAGGCTATTTCTTTAGTTTTTAAAGGTATAATCCCCCCACCTGCTATACCAGCAGAATGAAAAACTCCATTAATTGTTCCAAAAGTATCAATTACTAATCCTATTATATTTTTCATCGTTTGAAAATCACTAACATCTGCTTGATAAAGAACTACTTCATTACCACTACTTTCTAGTTCAATTATTGCTCTGATTTTCTTACTAGTTTCATCATTTCCTGGATTAGTATCTAACCAATCTTGCCATTCGTTACGGTTAGGAATAGGAGACTTATAAACTAAAACTAATTTTGCTTGCACCATGTCCTTTAAAAAACTGGCAACCACCAATCCTAATCCTCCCAATCCCCCGGTGATAAGATAAACGCCATTCTTACGTAGTGATAAACTTGAAGTATCTGTTGAACCGCTTAATATTGTGGGTTCAAAAACTTGAACCCAACGATATTGGTTTCTATAAGCAATTACTGACTCGTTGGTAGAATGAGAAGTGTCTAAGATTAACCTTTCTGCAATGTTCTTTATATCCATTCTATTTTTAGTAAAAATAATATCAATACAGCGACACATAGTTACCATAGGATACTCTTGAGCAAAAACCTTACATGGTCCTATAATTAAAGCTTTTTGTGGACATAACACATTTTCCCCAGTAACATCAAATAACCCATTTGTTACTAATGTAAAACAAAGATTTTTTAATAGATTTCTTTTAATTAGTATCTGCTCTATAAATAAAGGGCTATAGAAGTTTAATATTTCTTCATTATCAATATTATCATGGTCTAGATTATCCTCTACTAATTCAGATATACTCCATAAATAAATTATTTTTAAAGATGATTTTCCTATATAATCTAATTCTTCAAAAAGTAAATTATAATGATTTTCTTTACCTGGATTAATAATAAAATTACACTCATCCATTTTTTTAAAATCATCTCCAATCATAATATTAATTGTTTTTTTATTTTGCCTTAGAAGTTGATTTATAATTTCAGCCCCAATTGTATATTTATCAGAAAAGATTATCCAGTATTCTTCTTGTTCTTTATCAGAAGCACAAGCAAAAATTTCTAAAGGTGGAGTACGCTTCCAAACAGGCATACTAAACCATTGTTCTACATTTTTATTTGCAACTACTGGAACAATGGGAATTTTTTCAGTGGATGGATTATTTAAACCAATTGCTGTATAGCGTTCACGCTGAAATGGATAACCTGGCATTGATAAACGTAGACGTTTTTCACTATCATAATAATTAGACCATGAAGTAATTAATCCATGAGCCCATGCTTGTCCTAAAGCAATGCTTAGCTGTTCTTGTTCAGAAGAATCGTTATTTAAGTTTGGTAAAGAGCTAAAAATTCTTTTAGTAAAATTATTATTGAAATTATTCTTCACTGCGGACTGTAATGAAATTCCAGGCCCTACCTCTATAAAAACATTTTGCTCATTAGCAAGTTCCATAATTGCATCTGAAAAAAGAACTGTTTGACGCAGGTGTTTTATCCAATAAAATGGATCTTTTGTTTCAATTTCAGTTATCCACTTACCAGTAACAGTAGATACAAAGGGAATTGAGGGAGCGTTTAGGTTTATATCAATAAAAGATTGTTCAAAAGGTTTAAATATCGGTTCCATCATTTCTGAATGAAATGCATGAGAGGTAGAAAGTCTTTTATAAGCAATATTCTTAGATTTTAAAATTGTTTCAAATTTTAAAATATGAGATGTTGGTCCAGATATTACAGTCAGCTTAGAACTATTAATAGCACCAAACTCCAAAGGAAATTGAACCATAGAAGTTAATTCCTTTTTAGATAGAAGAACTGCTAACATAGACCCTTCTGGTAATTGTTCTATGAGTTGAGCTCTTTTCATAACAATTTTTAGAGCATCTTTTAATGTAAAAACACCTGATAAACAAGCAGCTACATATTCGCCAATACTATGCCCAATCATTGCACTTGGCTGAACTCCCCAAGATATCCATAATTTTGCTAAAGCATATTCAAGCACAAAAATCGATGGTTGAGCAATAATTGCTGTATTAATATTAATTGCTACGGAGTCATCTGAGTTTAGCTTATTATATAAGCTAGGATAAAGCATTTTCTTTAAATCAAAATTGAATTCAGCCTCCAAAAAGTTACAACAAATATCAACCCATTTTTTAAATACAGGTTCTGCTATATAAAGTTCTAATCCCATATTCATATATTGATTGCCTTGACCAGGAAACATAAATATAGCCGACGGAGTTTGATTATTTCCTACATTAATCATTTTTTTAAAATCAGGGGTCTGTAACTCTGTTAATAATTCGTTTCTATCATGACAAACGATAAAATAACGATTGTTAAAAACGCTGCGTCCTACCTGTAATGTATATGCAGCATCGCCTAAATTGAGTTCTTTATTTTGTTCAACATATTCTTGCAGCTGTAAAACCATTTGTTTTAAAGCATACTCCGTCTTTGCGGATAATACAAATAAGTGACAATTTCTTCTAGATAAAGATGACTGTAAAACAGGTGAAGATTCCAATACCAAGCTAGCATTTGTCCCTCCAATTCCAAATGAATTTACAATAGCTCTTAGTGGCATTTTTTCTGTTTTCCAATCCAGCAACTTAGTGTTCAAGTAAAATGGACTATTTTTTAAATCGATTTCTAGATTTTCTGACTCAAAATGAAGCGTTGCTGGAATTTTCTGATTTTTAATAGCTAAAGAAGTTTTAATTAGTCCTGCAACACCAGCTGCTATATCAGTATGACCAATATTTGTTTTAACAGATCCAATTGCACAAAATTGTTTTTTTGATGTATAATTTCGGAACGCTTGAGTAATTGCATTTATTTCTATGGGATCACCAGCTTGCGTTGCTGTACCGTGAGCTTCTACATAGGTAATTGTTTCCGCACTAACACCTGCCATTTCCAAAGCTTCAACTTCAACCTCCATTTGCCCACTTACACTAGGTGCAGTATAACCTACTTTTGTAGAGCCATCGTTATTGATTGCACCTCCCTTAATTACGGCATAAATATTATCCCCATCTCGAATAGCATCTGACAAACGTTTAAGCAAAACTACACCAGCCCCTGTACTAAAAATAGTACCTTGCGCCTTAGCATCAAAGGAACGACAATGACCATCTGGCGATAGTATTCCTCCTTTTTGATAAATATATCCATGTTTTTCAGGAATATCAATAGACACACCTCCCGCTAGTACTAAATCATTTTGGTAGTTCAATAAACTATTAAATCCTAATATAATTGCAACTAGAGAAGTTGAACAGGCTGTTTGTACATCAATACTAGCCCCTTTAAGGTTAAAAAGGTAAGAAACTCTGGTAGTAAGATAGTCTTTATCGGTACTAGTCATCATTAGTGTACTATTAGCATATTTTTTGACTTCCGGATCATTAAAAATATCAGATAGATACCATGTAGTTCCTGCTCCACCAAAAACCCCTACCTTCCCATTGATCTGCTCTATATTATAACCAGCATCTTCAAAAGCATGCCAAGAACATTCTAAAAATATACGATGTTGTGGATCAAGAATTTCTGCTTCTCGTGGGGTTATACCAAAAAACTGGGCATCAAAATAATCTGCTTCTTCAATGATACCTCTAGCTTTAATATAATTTGGATTATTCAATAAGTGCTTTTTTACTCCTACCTCTATAAGTTCTTCTTCAGAAAAAAAACTTATTGATTCTATTCCATTAATCAAATTATTCCAAAATTGCCTAATATTCCTAGCACCAGGAAGACGGCATGCCATCCCTATAATCGCTACTTGTTCATCAAGGTTTACTTTATTTTGTACATTTTTATCCATGTTTATCTCTAATTAATCTATAAATTGAATTATCCTTATACACAAACAACTTTTTTAGGTGTTTTGAGAGAAAATACTAGCAAAAATTAGCTAATTTAAAAAATGTTTTTGGCACAGAGCCAAAATAAGTTTTGCTATAGTGTTAAATAAGTTACATAGTAAATTAAATAAATAACATACTATTTTAATCACTAATTGTAGTTAGTATTGATATAACAAATGAAATATGGTATAGTAGACAACTAAATAACATCTAGAATTAATTATGTATAAACTCCGCTTAGATGTTTAGCTTGTATTACGTTTCAAGTACAAATCAATGATTATTAGGTTAATGAAAAACAATATTGATAATATTCCTAAAAGCAAGATGGAACTATTGGTTAATAAGATCAATAACTATAGGGAAAGGCAGCAAAAATATAATGCCGAGTTTATTCAGTTAGAGTTAAAGTCACGTTGTATTAATATTTTGCCTGAACAAGGTTTTTTCTATAGTTTTCCTTCTCCTGGTAATATTAAAAATGTATCTTTTTGTAGCTTTCCCTTGAAACCACCAGGATCTGAGGAAGTGCAAATAAAAGCTAGAGCCATTAGTCTTAATTTTAGAGATCTTATGATTGGGCTAGGTATTTATTCATCTGTTCCTGATATGCCATGTCATATGGGATCAGATTATGCTGGAGTGGTTACTAAATGTGGTAGTAAAGTTAAACAATTTCAAGTAGGCGATGAAGTAATTGCGATACACAAAGGTAATGTCACTCACCCTGAACATTTTAGTTCACATATTAATGTTCCTCATTTAGCTGTTGTACATAAACCAACAAATATAACCTTTGAAGAAGCTGCATCTATACCAACTGTTTTTTTAACTGCTTACTATGGTTTGTATTATAAAGCTCAATTATCTAAAGGTAAAAAAGTTCTTATTCATTCTGCTACAGGCGGAGTAGGATTAGCAGCCATAGAAATATCAAAATGGTGCCAAGCAGAAATTTTTGCTACTGCTGGTAATGTTGAAAAACGTGATTATTTAAAGTCTAGAGGAATTTTATATCCAATGAATTCACGTACTTTAGATTTTGCTGATGAAGTTCTTAATATGACTGGTGGAAAGGGAATTGATGTGATTTTAAATACCTTGCCAGATGAAGGTCTTAAAAAGGGATTAGATATATTAAAACCTTTAGGGACATTTATACAGCTTGAAAAAAATAATGTTTATAATAATACAAAGTTAGAACTAGGAGTTTTTAAAAAAGGATTAACATTTAGTATGGTCGATATTGTTCTTTTTCTTGAAAACCCTAAACTTTTAAACAAGTTATTATCAGAAATTGTACACCTTTTTGGAACTGAAGATTTTCGTCCTTTACCATTTAAATCTTTTCCTATTTGGAAAGTAGTGGATGCATTGTCATACATGTCGGAATCTAAACATATTGGAAAAATTGTTTTCAATCTTGCCTAATTTTATGATCTATACAAAAAATGATTTTGTACTAGAAAACTGGACAGTTTAGGATTAGGCAGCAAATGGAAAAAAGGTTCCATAGAGGCATTATCATAGCACATCCACTTATGCTCATACTACATATAAGGTCGTTGACATTCAATAATTTTTGGTATTTATCGCTGCAATATTGAGATCCCAGATCAGGGGGTGAATTACCTTAATCATGTGAGTTTAGGATAAGGGAAAAGGAAAGCTTAGGTATTTGTTAGGTTTGAAGTGTAGAAAGTGTTGAGTTATGATGTGTTTTTTCATCAAAAACATAACCCAACATGAAAAAATGTATCATAACAGTTTTCTTCTTAGTAGACAATTTTTATAAAATATTTAAGAATTGGGAAAGAAACAATCTGCTACCTTCTGTAAACATTAGAAAAAAACCTGGAAACATAACATTATCAGAGCTTTTATCCATAGTGTTATTTTTCTATTTATCACCATGTCGTGATTTCAAAAATTATTACATTTATTATTTACCGGCTAAATATCCAAAATACTTTAAATTGGTTAGTTATAGCAGAATTATTCAACTGTGGCATAGGTTAATGTTACCTATATCGATTATTATGTACATGCTTACAGGAGAGCATACAGGAATATATTTTGTAGATTCAACTAAGCTAGAAATTTGCCATAAAAAACGCACTTCAAGCAATAGAGTTTTTAAGAGGATAGCTAAAGGAGGAGTTAGTAGTTATGGTTACTTTTTAGGTTTTAAATTGCATTTAATCATTAATAACAAAGGAGAAATTATGGCTATAAAAATTACTAAAGGAAATAAGAGCGACCTATCTGCAATTCCAACTCTTATTAAGGG
>JACCDN010320216.1_pt1 | contig 13210 bp, 12 predicted proteins | sample 7441691 | NCBI WGS metagenome assembly JACCDN01 (sample SAMN15323439, study PRJNA562643) | freshwater metagenome | isolation source: river surface water | place: USA:Blue River Watershed | collected 2017-08-16 | reverse complement strand
TCTCCGCAATTACCATGAATGGTTTCAAGACCCTGAAAGAAGGCGAACGCGTTTCTTTCGACGTGGTCGATGGCCCTAAGGGTAAGCAAGCCGCTAACATCGGCCGCGCTTAATGCGGATGTGGGCTGTGTCCTTGTGACATCAGCCCCATCAAGGAAAGGCCCGCCGGAAGGCGGGCTTTTTCTTTGTTGGGTATCATGTGCCTATGCGTGTCATAAAGAAAACGTTTTCACTCGTGTTGGCATTGGCAGTAGCCAGTACTTCGGTGCAGGGCTTTGCTGCAGCCAGTGAGTTGCCAGAACTGGGTGATGCGGCGCACGAAGTTTTGCCACCACAGCTGCAGCGTAAGCTAGGCGCTGAGTTTTACAACGAAATACGTCTGCGTGAACCAAGCTATATCGATGATCCGGAAATTGCCGGCTATGTAAATCGCGTCGGTCGCAGGTTGGTGTCTGCCAGCGCAGACCCGAATGGCCGATTTACGTTCTTTGTTTTGCGTGATCGTCAGATTAATGCGTTTGCTACCTTTGGTGGTTACGTCGGCGTGAATACCGGTTTGTTGCTTGCTGCCCGCACCGAATCAGAATTTGCCGGCGTGTTGGCGCACGAAGTGTCCCATGTGATTCAGCAGCACTTGGCGCGAGGGATTATGGCGGCTCAGAATCAGACCATGTCTTCGTTGGCGAGTTTGGCTTTACTCATCTTAGCGGCGCGAGCAGGTGGCAATACGGGCCAGATGGCACAAGGAGCCGGGCAGGCTATTCAGGCAGCCAACATTCAGAATCAGCTGGGGTATTCGCGTGATTTTGAACGTGAAGCAGATCGGGTTGGCTTTACAACGCTCACTAAGGCCGGTTACGACCCCAAGGGTATGGCCGATTTCTTTGAACGGCTGCAAAAATCAACGGCTATTTACGAGAATAATGCGCCGGTTTATTTAAGAACACACCCGCTGACCACGGAGCGTATTTCGGATATGCAGGGCCGTGCGCATAATGCGCCCTATAAACAGGTCAGAGATAGCCTCGAGTTTTATCTCGTACGCGCTAAATTGCGTGTCATGGAGTTCGCACCGCAGGACGCGCTGGCTGAGTTTGAAACGCAGTTGAAAGAGCGTCGTTTTGCGCACGAGTCTGCGGTCTGGTACGGCATTTCCCGGGCGCAAATGCGCCAGGGAAGATTTTCTGATGCTGAGAAATCTCTGGTTCAAGCAAGAAAATTGGCGCCCGCTAATCCGATGTTTGATACTTTGGCGGCTGAAATTAAATTGTCTGAAAAGGATTTGGTTGGTGCAACAAGCATTTACCGCGATGCCTATAAACGCTACCCCACCGATGAGGCCGTGGTGCTGGGCTTGGTTCATGCGCTGCAATTACAAGGACAGGATGAAGCCGCGATCCAGGTTTTGGATACCCGATTGCGTAGTAATGGCAACGATCCTAAGCTGTATCTGCTACAAGCACAGTCTTATGCTGCACTGGGTAAGTCGGTGCAATCGCGCCGTGCTTCGGCAGAAGCCTATGCGTTAAATGGACAGACCCAGGCGGCTGTTGAGCAACTGGAGCTAGCCCAACGAGAGGCCAAGCAGTTCCAGGATCAATCAATTATTGATTCGCGCTTGCGTGTTTTGCGCGCTCAGCTCATGGAAGAGCGTAAAAATGCCAACAAGTCACCATTTTGACCAATCTATCTTTTAAGTAAGCCATGAGTACATTAACCCCATATGTGCCGGATCGTAAGCTTGATGTGTCCGGCTTAAAATGTCCGATGCCCATCCTGCGCACTAAAAAGGCGCTGGCAGAAATGGCGAGTGGTGAAATTCTGGAAATATGCGCAACGGATCCGGCAACAAAAGATGACTTTGCTGCGTTCGCACGCCAGACAGGCCATCAGCTATTGCAGCAGTTAGAAGCAGAGGCATGTCTGATTTTTTATCTGAAACGCAAATAAGTGTGCGGCATCTAAGTCAGCCCGCCATTCTTTTTCGTAATGGCACGGCAGATGCTGCTGCAGCGAAGAGTTTGCTATGCACCGCTGTCCAATCGGTCTGGACGATTTCTGACAAGGTGACCCTGGATGCCGCTTTGGAGGCTGCCGATAGTGCGCGGGCTCAAGGTGGGTACGTGGTGTTCGCGCTGGATTATGAAGTTGGCGCCTTGCTGGAATCCGCCGTTGAGGACCGATATGCAGTTGATGGCGCTGAGCGGCCACCCATAGGTTACATCTGGGTCTTTAACGAAGCGGCATGGTTAACCCAAGCACAGGCAGATGCCTGGCTGCTAGCGCGTGCTGCGGATGTGCCTGCCGGATGCGTGCGTGGCTCTACTGAATTAAGTCCTGAAATATATACCAAGAAGCTCGTGAAGATCCGGCAGGCCATTGCTGATGGTGAGGTCTATCAGGTTAATTACACATTGCCTTTGGATGTAACAGTCTATGGTGACCCCGCAAAAGTTTTTTTGAAACTGGCTCAAGCGCAGCCAACGGCTTATGCGGCATATATAGATATGCCTGAGTACCAGGTATTGTCGCTATCGCCAGAACTCTTTTTTGCGGTGGAGGGTCATCGGATACAGGTCCGTCCCATGAAGGGAACGTCACCGCGTTGCGCCGACCCTAAAGTGGATCAGGCTCAGGCCCAAGCGCTCAAGGCATCCGAGAAAAACCGTGCAGAAAACCTGATGATTGTTGATTTGCTACGCAACGATCTGGGGCGCGTTGCACAACCGGGAAGTGTGGTCGTTGAGAGTCTGTTTGATATTGAGGCTTATGCCACGGTTCATCAAATGACCTCGACTATTTCGGCCACCCTCAATACCACTCGGTTAAAGGATCTCATTACCGCGTTGTTTCCATGCGGTTCTATTACGGGGGCGCCCAAAGTCGCCGCCATGCAGAAAATTAGTGCCTGGGAAATTGCACCCAGAGGTTTGTATACAGGCACGATTGGTTGGGCAACAGCAGAAAAGATACAGGCAAATGTGGCGATACGCACCCTCGTCCTGGATCCGCCGACAGGTGACAGTATTTCCATGCGCACCGGCGTACTGGGTGTAGGTAGTGGGATCGTCTGGGATTCTGATGCCGAGGCAGAGTACGCAGAATGCCTTTTAAAGAGTGATTTTCTGGTAAAGCCAGAGCCCGGCTTTACGCTCTTTGAAACATTGCGCTTAGAGTTGCCCGCCGCCGAGCTGGAGGCAACACTGCCTCTGGTTGAGATCTATCCCCGCTATCGGGGGCATCGGGCACGCTTGGCGGCCGCAGCATTGGCGCTGGGTTTTGTGTTTGATGAGGCGGCTTTTGAATCGATACTTTGGCAAGTGAAGACTGAGATCCGGGCAAAGGCACCAACTACCCCTGGCGCAACGATTTACCGTGTACGTATTGATCTTGCACACGATGGCACGTTGCATTCAAGCTGGTCGGTGCTGCCGCCTTTAGCGGATCGGGTAGCTTTGGTCTGGGCGACAGAACGTTTGGATGGATTTAACCCGTTACTGCGTTACAAAACCTCCGCACGTTCACAGTATGATGCGGCGATAGAGATGGCCGTTGCCCAACAAGCCTTTGACGCGTTGTTTTGCAATCAGGCGGGTCTGGTCTGTGAAGGGGGCCGTAGCAATGTGTTTGTGAGAGAGGGTAATCGTTTGCTCACGCCGCCAGTGCGCTGTGGATTGCTGCCCGGTGTATTGCGTGCTGAATTGCTTTCCCGAGGCGAGGCGAGCGAGTCGTTACTGACGCTGTCGGATATCAAAGCGGCTTCCAGAGAAGGCCGGCTGCGCGTGGGTAATGCTTTGCGCGGTTTAATGCCGGCCTATCTCAAATAAGCTTAGCCTTGCTTCAATTTTGCAAGTTGAGGTTTAAGCATGGCCAGTGTGTTGCCGAAGTCAGCCATGCGCTGACGCTCCTGTTCAACAACAGCGGGCGGTGCACGGTCAACGAATGATGCATTGCCTAATTTGCCTTCGGCCTTTTTGATTTCACCCTCGAGACGCTCGATTTCCTTTTCCAACCGGGCAATTTCGGCGGGAATATCGATCTCCACTTCCAGCATCAGCTGAACGTTGCCTAATACGGCAACGGGCGCCATGGCGTCTGTTGGCAGCGCTTCAACAAAACGCACGTCGGCCAGTTTGGCCAGCGCTTTGAGGACAGCGGTTGCACTGGCCAATTCAACTTGATCGGATGTCGGCGCGGCAACAATCAGTGGCACGCGTGTGGCAGGCGACAGACTCATTTCACCGCGCAGGTTACGACAGGCAGAGACCAAACCCTTGAGGCGATCGATCTGGGCTTCTGCGGCAGCATCGATACGTGCGTTGTCTGCAACCGGATAAGCAGCCAGTAGAATGGTGTCACCCGTTTTGCAGCCCGCCATCGGCGCAATGGTTTGCCAGAGTTCTTCTGTAATGAACGGAATGAACGGGTGTGCCAGACGCAGAATGGTTTCAAGCACGCGCAATAGCGTACGGCGTGTTGCGCGTTGCTCTTCTGGGGTGCCGGTCTGAATCTGGGTTTTGGCGATTTCCAGATACCAATCGCAGTACTCATCCCACACCAGGTGGTAGAGCGCCTGAGCGGCTAGATCGAAACGGTATTCGCCCAGTTGTTGGCCGATTTCCGTTTCGGCACGTTGCAGCAGACTCACAATCCAGCGATCGGCCGCTGAGAACTTCAGATCTGCGGCGGCTGCCTCAATACCGCAATCCTGATCTTCGGTGTTCATCAGTACGAAACGTGTGGCGTTCCACAGTTTGTTGCAGAAGTTGCGATAGCCTTCACAACGCGACAAATCGAACTTGATATCGCGGCCGGGGCTGGCCAGCGAGGTGAACGTGAAACGCAGGGCATCGGTACCGAATGAGGGAATACCTTCCGGAAATTCTTTGCGGGTTTCCTTCTCAATGCTTTGTGCCTGTTTCGGATTCATCAGGCCAAAGGTGCGCTTTTTGATCAGTTCATCCAGGGTAATGCCATCAATCAGATCGATCGGATCCAGCACGTTGCCCTTGGACTTGCTCATCTTCTGACCCTTGGCATCGCGGATCAGGCCATGCACGTAGACGTCTTTGAACGGGATACGACCCGTCAGGTGATTGGTCATCATCACCATGCGGGCAACCCAGAAGAAGATAATGTCAAAACCGGTGACCAATACGCTGGTCGGCAGATAACGCTCCAGCATGGCGTTCGGTGTGGCGGGCCATTTCGGTGTCCAGTCCAGTGTCGAAAATGGCCACAGCGCGCTGGAATACCAGGTGTCTAGCACGTCTTCGTCACGGCGTAGTACACCGGTGTCGCCGGCGGCGGTGGCTTGCGCTTTCGCTTCGGCCTCATCGTGCGCCACATAGACCTTGCCGCTGTCACTGTACCAGGCCGGAATCTGGTGGCCCCACCAGAGTTGACGCGAAATGCACCAATCCTGAATGTTGTTGAGCCACTGGTTGTAAGTGTTGACCCAGTTTTCCGGATGGAAGCGGATCTCACCGCTGGCAACGACATCCAGTGCCTTTTGTGTAATCGACTTGCCATCCGCTCCGGGCTTGGACATCGCCACAAACCACTGATCGGTCAGCATCGGTTCAATGACAACACCCGTCCGGTCGCCGCGTGGTACCTTCAGTTTGTGTTTGTCGGTCTTTTCCAGAATACCCAGGGCTTCCAGGTCTGCAACGATCACCTTACGGGCTTCGAAGCGATCCAGGCCACGGTATTTTTCCGGGGCGTTTTCGTTGATCTTGGCATCCAGCGTCAGGATAGAAATCAACGGTAGGTTGTGGCGTTGGCCGACGGCGTAGTCATTGAAGTCATGCGCGGGTGTGACTTTGACACAGCCCGTACCGAATTCCAGATCCACGTAACTGTCAGCAATGATTGGAATTTCACGATCGGTGAGTGGCAGTTTTACCATCTTGCCGATCAGGTGTTGATAGCGCGGATCTTCCGGATGCACCATCACCGCCGTATCGCCCAGCATGGTTTCCGGACGGGTTGTGGCAACCGTTAGCGAGCCGCTGCCATCAGCGAGCGGATAACGAATGTGCCAGAGGAAGCCGTCTTCTTCTTCAGAGAGTACTTCCAGATCAGATACGGCAGTATTCAGTTTCGGGTCCCAGTTCACTAGGCGCTTGCCGCGATAGATGAGCCCTTCGTTATAAAGACGGACAAAGCTTTCTGTCACCGTTTTAGACAGCCCGGCGTCCATGGTGAAGCGTTCGCGTGTCCAGTCGCACGAGCTGCCGAGGCGGCGCATTTGCTGGGTAATGGTGCCGCCGGAATAGGCCTTCCATTCCCAGACTTTTTCCAGAAATTTTTCGCGACCTAGGTCATGTCGTGAAATGCCATCGCGCTCTAACTGGCGTTCAACAACAATCTGTGTGGCGATACCCGCATGGTCAGTACCTGGTTGCCACAGCGTATTGGCGCCGCGCATGCGGTAGTAGCGGGTCAGTGCATCCATGAGGGTTTGATTGAAACCATGCCCCATGTGCAGCGTGCCCGTTACGTTAGGCGGGGGGAGCAGAATGCAGAAAGCTTCATCCTTGGCGGCATCGTCACCGGCAGCGAAGTAGCCGCTGTCTTCCCAGGTCTGGTACCAACGGCGTTCGATTTCGGCGGGTTCAAAGGATTTGGCAAGCGTCATGGTGTTCAATTCAAACGGGATTAATTGGATTTGCGATAAGTGATCGGGTAGCCGCGATCTTTATAGAAGGCCATACGGTCACGTGCCGTGGTTTTGTCAGCTTCGTGTCGGGTCACAATTTCAAACAGGCGTTGATAACGGGCAAAACCGGCAGGTATGTCATCGGCCAGGTTGACCAGTAGTTCGTCCTGTTTCACGGCATTCAAATCATCGGTGATGATGATCAGTGTGTGATCAGCCTCGGCGCTATTAGCGTGACAGTGGGGGATGAACGATGTGGGATCGTTAGCCCAGAGTGCTTTGTCAAAGGCTTCTGCTCGCGCCGGATCGGGGATGAAAAACGTGATCGGTTTACGCCGCTCCCAGGCGAGTGCCGCCAACCGGATGGCCTGTGTCAGGCGATCCGGTTGGTCGTGGTAACAGTCGATCTGCGTCACGGCGAGCGCTTGGCTTTAGTCTGCTTTGCCGGCACGCGCCATGAGGAATCGGGTCAGCAGCGGCACTGGCCGACCCGTAGCACCCTTGTCTTTGCCTTGGATCCAGGCGGTGCCGGCGATATCGAGGTGTGCCCATGGGTAGCTCTTGGTAAAGCGCGACAAGAAGCATGCTGCGGTGATCGTGCCACCCCAGCGCCCACCGATATTGGCCATGTCGGCGAAGGGGCTCTTGAGCAAGTCCTGATAGTCATCCCACAGTGGCAGCTGCCATGCGCGATCCATAGTCGCCGTGCCCGCGTTACGTAGTTCGTCGATCAGCGGATCATTGTTGCCCAATAGGCCGGTGGCAACCTGACCCAGAGCGACGACGCAGGCGCCAGTAAGGGTGGCAACATCTACAACGGCTGCCGGCTTGAAGCGCTCGGCGTAGGTTAGGGCATCACACAGAATCAATCGGCCTTCAGCATCGGTATTCAGAATCTCGATGGTTTGACCCGACATGGAGCTGACGATGTCGCCCGGGCGCGTTGCACTGCCACCGGGCATGTTTTCGGTGGTGGGTACGATAACCACCAGATTAATCGGCAGCTTCATACCGGCAACAGCACGCAGTGTGCCGAGAACGCTGGCGGCACCGCACATGTCGTACTTCATTTCATCCATCTCAGCGGCAGGCTTCAGTGAAATACCGCCGGTGTCGAAAGTAATACCCTTGCCAACTAACACTACAGGTTTGTCGGTTTTCTTGCCGGCACTGTACTCGAGCACGATAAATTTGGGCGGTTGATCCGAACCCTTGGCTACGGCGAGCAGCGAATGCATGCCCAGTTTTTCCATGGCCGCTTTTTCGAGAATCAGACACTTCAGGCCATAGGTCTTGGCCAGTTTCTTGGCTTCGTTGGACAGGTAGGTCGGGGTGCAGATGTTACCGGGCAGATTGCCCAGATCTCGTGTCAGATTCATGCCCTCGACAATGGCGGCACCTTGGCTAACGGCATCCGTTGTGGCCTTGGTTGCTTTGTCCGAGACGAGCACTGAGACTGATTTAAGTTTGACGGGGGGCGCTTTAGGCGTTGTTTTAAAGCTGTCGAAGCGATAAGCGCATTCGCCGGCAAGAACAACAGCCTGACGCACTTGAGCGGCGCTAGACAGATCGCTGACTTTGAGGGTGGTCAATGTGTTGATCGCATCGGCGGCAGTCGTTCCCAGTGCGGCGTTCATAGCGGTACGGTTTGCCTGAGTCCAGTTTTTGCTATTCAGTTCTTCCGCTTTACCTAGACCAACGAGCACCAGACGCGATGCTTTAAGACCTTCCGGATGGCGCACGACCAGCGTAGTGCCAGCTTTGCCGGTGAAATCCCCTTGTTTCTGGAGGAGACCGATCAGACCCTTACTGGCTTTGTCTGTAGCTACTGTGACGGCAGGTTGTGTACCGGTTTCAAAGACACCCAGAATCAGGGCATCGGTGCTCAAAGACTGGGGGGCGCCGGTTTTTGTGCTAAATTTCATGGGTTCTCCGGAGGGAAATAGATTGCGCAGGGTTTGCACTGTAAACTTTAACCCGTGATTATCCCCGCCGGCATTGCTTTTCGTCAAAATTCCGCACTCTGTACAGGCCGCACCGTTTTGAAGCATTCTTTCCAATCATGATCTTTGCGCGCGCCATGCGGCGTGAATTCGTCCAGAACGCGGTAGCCATCTCGGTGGCTTTGCTGGTCATTCTTTTGACCACTTTTCTGGTGCGCCTGCTCAATGAGGCCACAATCGGAAAAGTCTCTGCAGGCGCTGTTGGCCCATTGCTGGGCTTTGCCATCTTTAACTTTTTGCCGATCCTCTTGTCTCTGGCGTGTTTCATGGCGATTCTGCTGACCTTGTCGCGTTGGTATCGTGACTCGGAAATGACCGTCTGGTTTAGCGCCGGTCAGCCGTTGACTGCCTGGATACGTCCGGTTTTGATCTTTTCCATCCCGATCATGTTGGTGGTGGGGGCTTTGACCCAGGAACTCGTGCCCTGGGCGCATGGTGAAAGCCTCAAATATCGCAAACAGGTTTCGGATAAGAATGAGCTAGGGCTGGTGCGACCCGGTGTGTTCCGCGAATCATCGGATGGAAGGCGCATTTTCTTTATTGAATCGTCAGACAAGTCTGGCGAAGCCGTTCACAATATATTCGTTAGCGACAATCAGCCAGATAAGCTGGGTATTACTGTGGCTGAACGCGGGCGCCAGGAAGTGCATGAAAACGGGGACCGTTTCATCGTTCTTGAAAAAGGCCATCGCTACGAATTGAAGCCCAACTCGCCTGAATTGCGCGAGATGGATTATGAGGAATACGGATTTCGCGTAGAAACCAATGCGGCTGAAAACAGTGTGCGTCACCAAGACAGCACGCCAACGCGTGAATTGCTGATGAATCCTACCCGGGAAAGCTTGGGGGATGTGGTAACGCGCCTAGGTACGACGATTATGGTGGTGATGCTGGCCTTGCTGGCGATCCCATTGTCTTACGTGAATCCCCGAGCTGGCCGTTCGGCCAATATGATCTTGGCGTTGCTGGTTTATTTTGTGTACATCAATCTGATGACGATCTCTCGCGCCTGGGTGATACAGGGGCGCGTGCCTTTTGCTGTCGGGCTGGTCGTGCCGCATCTACTCATGTTGTCGATACTGGTCTGGGGTTTTTATTACCGAATGACAGCAACCACGCGTGGTGCCCGCCGTCGTATGCGTATCAGTCGTAAGGCGGGGCGCTGAGATGATTTACCGCAAATACGTAGGCCGTGAAGTCCTGCTTGCCACTCTGTTGATTCTGGGTGCCTTCATGGTGCTGTTCGCCTTTTTCGACCTGATGGGCGAGTTGGGCAAACTGGGCGAGGGCGGCTATAAGCTCTATCAGGCCATTGTTTATGTCGTACTCATTCAGCCGGGTCGAATTTATGAACTGATGCCGATCTGTGTCTTGATTGGCACCTTGTATGCCTTATCAAACCTGGCGCGACATTCCGAAATCAATGTGCTTCGCGTCTCCGGGGTGTCCAGCATTCAATTGTTGACTACGTTGATGCGTGTAGGCCTGGCATTGGTTTTGGTGACCTTTTTGCTGGGGGAGTTTGTGGTGGCGCCGGCCGAGCAGAAAGCGCAGGAGTGGCGGGTTAAAGCCATGAGCGGCACGATTACCCAGGGGCTGCAGTCGGGCGTCTGGGTCAAGGACGACAAAACCTTCGCCAATATCAATGCGCTGCGCCCGGATGGCCGCCTCGAATCGGTGCGGATCTATCAGTTCCGTAAGGATATGAGCCTGGATCGTGTGTCTTATGCCAAGACGGCCACGTTTCAGGCGCCAGATACATGGATGCTGAATGATGTTTCAGAGACGGTGCTGGAAGGCCAACGCGTGCGTCAGGTGCAACTGGCGAGCAAGGCCTGGCAGTCCGCCATTACACCGGACGTTTTACAGGTACTGCTAGTCCGACCGCATTTGATGTCGATTTACGAGCTGTATACGTACATCCAGCATCTCAAACGCAATGGACTAGGCAGCGACACCTATGTGATTGCGATCTGGAAGAAAGTATTTTATCCACTCTCCATACTCGTGATGATGGCGCTGGCGCTGCCGTTTGCTTATCGCCACGATCGGGTCGGCGGCGTGAGCTTGCGGATTTTTGCAGGCGTGATGATTGGCGCTTTGTTCTACATGCTGAACGGGCTGGTCTCCAGCCTGGGTGCGATTAACAACTGGTCGCCGTTTGTAACTGCCGCAATGCCGATGATGCTGTTTATGGGCGCAGCAATCACCTTGCTCAAACGAGCCGAGAAGCGCTAATTACTTAGGTAGTAGGATAATCCGGCTACCGGCAATGCGGTCATGTAGAAACTGCTTGTCCGGATCCAGAAAGCTCCAGAGCAGTGCCAAGCCAGTCGGCCAGCAGATCCAGCCCATGCCATAACGAACAACGGCCTGTAAGGGGCGCAGGGGGCCACCCGTTTGTGCGTCAATGACACGTAAACGCCAGGTCTTCATCGCCAGCGTTTGGCCGGCGCGCAGCCAGCACCAGATAAAGTAGACGCCCAATAGACAGAAGAGATAGAGCCAGAGTAGGGCAGGGCCCGGTGCGTGCTGCGTCAGTCCGGAAAACACGGCCAGGGGCAATACAAACAGAAAAATCCCCAGAGCCAGAATTACTAGCAGTTCATAGATCAAGCTCCCCAGGCGGCGGCCTAGCGGGGCAAGCTCAGCGGCTTTCATTGCCGGCAGGCTCCGTATTGGTCACTGTGGGTGGTGTTTCTTCAACCGGTTTGGTTGGCGCGAACGTTAACGGGCTGGCAGGGGCGGCGGCTTTGGGCGGCACCACTTTAATAGCGCCATGTGCCGTGGCGAGAGAGCTAGCAGCCGTGCCAGCGGGTAGAGCGCCGTCTTTGGTGGTGACTGCGACAGGTTTGCCGTCTGCTGCCGGCGTGCGTGCAGCCAGTTTGTTGGCTTTTTCCAGTTCGCGGGCTTCTTCTTCAAGGCGGGCACGTACATTTTCAGGCAGATTCTGGTAATCGGCCCATTTTTGAGCCAGCTCGGCACGCTCTTCGGGATTGGTTTGTTTGGCAAGTTCCCGGAAGCGGTCGCGCGCTGCCTGGCGCTGGGCAGGGGTGAGGCTTGCCCATGCCTGCATGCGATCCTGAACGCGCATTTGCTCTGTTTCATTCAGTTTTGGATATTTGGCAGCGATTTCCAGCCATTTTTTACGGCGGAATCGCTCCATATTGTTCCAATCCTCCTGTAATGGCGCGAGGATGGCCTTTTGGGCTGCGGAGAGGTCTTTCCAGTCGGGTTGCGGCGGAACGGCGACACGTACACCGCTAGGGGTGTCCTGGTTGGGACGGACGCGCGGATACCCCACCAGCACCGCAATGATGGCAGTTACGACAACGACAAGAATCAGTCCTTTTCGGCGGGTGTTCCGCTGGAAAGCCATGTCTGGAATCCCTTGTCAATCAATGCGTTAGGGGGTAGCGCTTCGCTGAGCAGGGCGCTATCTTCGCTGGCCAGATCCTCGATCTGGGTTTGTGCCTGCCAGAACATGAAAGCACCCGTTAACAACAGAATGCCTGCAGAGGCAGCCCAACGGCGCCAATCAGTCGCTGAGCCGAAGCTGTCGCCAAACAGGCCGCCCATCGCACGATGGGTGCTTTGACCGGCCAGCTGCAGGGCGCTTTGCCATTGCTTCTGATGGTTAAGCGCCTGCTCACGCATTTGAGCCAGGCGGGCAGTAATGCTGCTCGGTAATGCCCCAGTGCTTTGATCCAAGGCAGACACCAGAGCCTTGGCCAACAGGTCTTCCTGTGGCGAGGTCGGGCGGTGTGTTTCGTGGGTCATAGCTGTATTCCTTTTGCTTTCAGAGCCGCTGCCAGAGCCTGTGTGGCTCGAGAGCAGTGGGTTTTGACGCTGCCCTGGGAGCATCCCATGGCTTCGGCAGTCTCTGCAGTATCTAATCCTTCCCAATAACGCATCAGGAAGGCTTCTCGTTGACGTGCGGGCAGTTTTGCCAGCTCATTTTCCAGAATGCCCAGCATCTGGCGCTGTTCCAGCGATTCTTCCGGGCGTTCGGCCTTTTCGGCATCGGTTGCCCGTAAACGATCGACTTTGTCCTGATCGTCTTCATCTTCACCGCCGCCGAGGGCGGAAAACAGGGTAGTCCAGGTGCTACGCACCTTGGTACGCCGGTAAAAGTCCCGGATGGTGTTTTGCAAAATACGCTGAAACAGAGCGGGTAGTTCGTCAGCTGGCCGGTCTCCATAGCTTTCTGCAAGCTTCAGCATGCTGTCTTGCACGATATCCAGCGCATTTTCCTCGTTATGCACGGCAAACCAGGCCGTTTTATAGGCCCGGCGTTCTACATTGGCAAGAAACGCATCGAGTTCGCGTGGGGTGGCCAAGCAATCTGCTCCGGCAGAAAATAAAAGGCGAGAAACGGGGCAATTCTAGCAAGTCTTGCCCAAAAGCGCTGCACTGGCTATCATTCATGGTTTTCCCCGTAACCACAACCCTGTTGTCGGAGCCACTCACAAGGTGCGCGTGCCGGATAGGGGCAAGGCGAAGTGACGCTTCGCGAGGAGGTATGTATGTCAGCAGCAATAAG
>JACCDN010135451.1_pt1 | contig 13215 bp, 10 predicted proteins | sample 7441691 | NCBI WGS metagenome assembly JACCDN01 (sample SAMN15323439, study PRJNA562643) | freshwater metagenome | isolation source: river surface water | place: USA:Blue River Watershed | collected 2017-08-16 | reverse complement strand
TGGTTTGTTTCATAGCGTGTCGCTGCGCGATGGATCAGACGAGACTCAAATCAGACGACTACACATGTAGAACTGTACGAAAAAGACTTATGGACGCGGGTTCAAATCCCGCCAGCTCCACCATATGCAAGTTTAAAGGCCGCTAGGGATGACTATCTAGTGGCCTTTTTTCTTTATAAATCAATAACTTATTATTCATCAAGGGCTAATGAAGGCTATTGACTGCTAAATCAAATGGGGGTACAAAGTGGGGGTGCAGATAGGGAAAATAGGTGAAATTAATGTTTGTACCCCCATTTTCTATCAGTATCTCTTGCAACCCCCGGAGCCGTACCCCCATGCTGACTGATGCCGAATGCCGTAACGCTGTATGCCCACCAGGCAAAAAGCAAGCTCGTTTCTCCGATGCCGGGGGGATGTACCTGCAAGTTAGCCCGGCGGGTTCTAAACGCTGGTTTTTGAAATACCGGGTTGCTGGGACAGAAAAGCAATTGGCTCTTGGCAGTTACCCGGCGGTAAGCCTTACAGCGGCACGTAAAGCCCGTGATGCGGCGAAGCTGCAAAAGTCTGAAGGCCTAGATCCGTTACAGGTTCGCAAGCTTGAAAAGCTGAAAGCCACGCGATCCAGCGGGGATACCTTTAAGGCCGTGGCGTTGGAGTGGCATAGCAAGCGAGCCCCCCAATGGAGCGAAAGCCACGCAGGGCGAATGTTGCGGCAACTAGAGCGCGATCTTTTCCCATGGATCGGTGACAGGCCCATTGCGCAGATTCACGCCATGGAGTTATTGGAGGCGCTGCAAAAGATAGAGGAGCGTGGGGCACTGGAAACGGCAGACCGGGCGTTAGGTTTGGCGCGGCAGATATGGAATTACTGGCTACCCACGGCAGATGTGCAGCAGCGCAACATTACCGAAGGCTTGCACGCACGGCTCACACCTTATCGGGGTAAGAACTTTGCCGCGATCCTAGATCCGCAGCGTATGGGCGCCTTGATGCGGGCGATCAAGGGCTACAAGGGTGGGCTGATTGTGCGCACAGCGTTACAACTAACCCCGTATCTTTACCAAAGGCCAGGCAATCTGCGAATGATGGAATGGGCAGAGATTGACCTTGACGCGGCGCTCTGGACTATTCCCAGCATGAAAATGAAACGCACCGTGCGCGAAAAAGAACAAGGCGAACCGCACGCCGTGCCGTTACCCACGCAGGCCGTGGCGCTGTTGCTTGGCATTCAGCCCCTGACTGGGCACGGGCGCTATGTCTTCCCCGGCGAACGCAGTCACGACAGGCCGTTGTCTGACAATTCGGTACGAAGTGCCTTGTTTTCACTAGGTTTTGGAAAAGAACAAACATGGCACGGTTTTAGAGCAAGCGCACGCACGATGCTAGTGGACGAACTGAACATTGATTACAACGTGATCGAGGCCAATTTAGCCCACGCGGTGAAAGATGCGAACGGCACCAGTTACAACCGAACAAAGTACATAGCGCAGCGGTTTCGAATGATTCAGCAATGGGCAGATTATTTGGACAAGCTGGCAGCGGGCGGCGATGTGATTCAGTTCAAAGCAGCATAATTTTTTTGGAACCAAGCCTAACTATCGGCTGATCCCCGGTGGTGAAAATCGGGACACCCTGACCCGGCGGCTCTGGTTTTTCATTGGGACGTTACAAGGGACGGAGATGATTGGATTCAACAGTCCGGCTGAAATTGAACTTGATGCAAGTCGTTTTAGTGACGATGAGGAAACCCGTGTTGTCGCAGAGGTTGTGGCGAAATACGCCGAGAAACGCAGGCAGGAATACAGGACATCGGAGCAACCAATTAAGCGGGGATTGCTTGGTATCGAAGGCTACTGGAGTGATTCTGTACCGTGGTACGAATGGATGACTGAGCCGCAAATTTTGCAACTTTGCGCGGAGGAATGCCAGTTACCAATTTATGAATTGGCCAATGTTATTGCCTACCAAATTCGCCCGATTAATTGGCAAATTTTTTCTTGGATGGGTGTAGCGATGCAAGGCCGTGAATACGAGGAAATTCTGTCTAATTCACTCAGCAAATACGCAACCACGCTTGCGGCAATGCGGAACAAAAAGCAGTCTGATGCTCGAGCCGCTGCAAATGCGTTGCATAACAAGCCCGGCGGCAATCGGGATAAACAAAATGCAATCCGGGCCGCATGGAAGTCCGGAAAATATTCAAGCCGCGACGTATGCGCCGAAGAGGAGTGCGCACACATTGGAATGTCGTTTAGCGCGGCAAGAAAAGCATTGAGAAACATCCCATAGGTACTTAGTCGATACAACGCATAGGCTAGCCGGTGCATTGCAAATGGTATTCTTGAGGTCGCATCAAAATGTGACATTGCCCCCAATCGTTAGGCACTTCTAGCGATACCTAAAAGGGGTTAGCAATGTTGATTTTGAGATTGCCCGAAGTTAAACGGGTATTGGGGCACCGGGCGGACGCAAGTGTTTACAACGCGATTCGTGCTGGGTTATTCACCACCGGGGTAGCCATCGGTCAGCGGGCAAGGGGTTGGCCTGACTATGAGGCGCAAGCTATTGCAGCGGCACGGGTGGCTGGCAAAACCGATGCGCAGATACGCGACCTGGTGAATGCCTTGCACGCAAAGCGCACTGAAGCATTCACCGAGGTATCACAATGAAGGCCCCGATTGCATCGGTTAGTAGCCCAGAACAAGCGTTTCAGGCAGCAATCGCAGCGGCAGGGTTGGAACCACCGAACACCATCATTGCCGATGGCAAGATTCACCGATTCCCCACCAATGGAAAGCGAGGCGACGATTCTGGTTGGTACGTGTTGCACTTGGACGGCATAGCAGCGGGCAGCTTTGGCAACTGGCGTGAAAGCCGTACACAAACATGGTGCAGCGTAGAACGTACAACGCAGACGCCCGAACAACAAAGGCAATACGCCACTGCATTGAAATCTATTCAGGATGTTCGGCACCGAGCAAAGAAAGCTGAACAAGATGCAACGGCATTGCAGGCGCAAACGATATGGGCAGCGGCAATGTCGATAGACGATGCGCAAACGCATGGCTACCTTGTCAAGAAAGGCATTCAAGTCCACGGCGCAAGGTTAATCGACACCGATGCAGCGCGGGCGCATTGCGGTAGGCTGTCCCCTGTGTTGTCCGGGCCGTTGTTAGTGATTCCTATGCTCAATGCAGCGGGTGAACTGCGAAGCCTTCAATTCATTGACGAATGTGGCACAAAGCGGCCGCTTACAGGAGGCGAAAAGCAGGGATGCTGTTACCGCATAGGCAAGCCTGATTCAGAATCGCAAGAGGCCACCCTGATCGTTTGTGAAGGCTTTGCTACTGGTGCATCCATTCATGAGGCAACCGGGCAACCCGTGGCGGTGGCGTTCGATAGCGGCAACCTTGAACCCGTTGCAAAGTCCCTGCGTAGGCGGCACCCCGATATGGCACTTATCGTGGCGGCGGACGATGACCACTGCACTGAAGGCAACCCCGGACGCGCGGCAGCGGCTGGCGCTGCAAGGGCTGTGGGCGGCATTGTGGTTGTTCCCATGTTCCCGGCGGAAAGGCCAGACAAAGCGACAGACTTTAACGACCTGCACCAGTTGGCAGGCGGTGGGCTTCGTGCGGTGAATTTCTGCTTTGCTGGCGCTATCGAATCTATAGCTGTTTGCGCAAGTGATACCTGGGCTGGCGGCTATATTGATGCAGAAAGCATGCAGGCTGGCTCGCAGGAAAATGCACAAGTGCCCGAACTTGATCCACTGCAGGCACCACAAACCGAAGAAGCTAAACCGGGCGAGGACACCACCGACACCACGGCAAACACGGAAGGCAGCGACACCCCACTATTGCCACCTAGCCCGTTTCCCAGCATGGATTGCAGGCCGCGTTATGTAGTGTTAGACGATTGGACAAAATCCAATGATGGCAATCACAAGCCCGGTGTTTACTACTGCGGACTGACAGCGGGAAAAAAGAATTCACCACCGGAACCGTTTGATGCGTGGATATGTTCTCCGATCCACATTGATGCGGTAACGTTTGATGGGCAAAGCAATAACTTCGGGCGATTGTTGCGTTTCAAACCCACGGTGGGCAAGTGGCGCGAATGGGCAATGCCTATGGAGCTATTGGCGGGCGATGGTGCACAGTTGCGTGGTGAACTGTTGTCAATGGGCGTAGAGCTTGACCCCTACAAAGCCCGGCAGCAATTACCCCACTACCTGCAAAGCGAGCATCCAAAGCGGTGCATTCATTGCGCGTTACAGGTGGGCTGGTGCGGTGATTCATTCGTGTTGCCGGACGCAGTGATTGGGACAAAGTCTGCGGATGTGATTTTCCAAAGCGGTGAACGTGGCCTTGAGGAACACACGCAGGCCGGGACGCTGGCAGGTTGGCGCGATGGCATTGCAGCAAAGGCTGTGGACAACCCGCTATTGATGTTGGCAGTATCGGCATCCTTTGCTGGGCCATTGTTGCAGCGGTGCAATTCCGAGGGCGGCGGGTTCCACGTTGTAGGGGACTCCAGTACTGGCAAAACCACCTTGATCGAAGCGGCGTGCGCAACATGGGGCGGGCCGGGTTTTAAACGAAGCTGGCGGGCAACGGCAAACGGCATGGAAGGCGCGGCGGCGATGTTCAATGATTGCCTGTTAGCGCTCGACGAAATCAGCGAATGCGATCCGAAAGAGGTAGGGGCGATTGTCTATGCGCTGGGCAACGGGCGTGGTAAGCAACGGGCAAGCCGAAGCGGGAATGCAAAGGGTGTGACGCGGTGGCGTTGTTTCGTTATTTCCAGTGGTGAGCGCACCATCGCCACCACCATGCAGGAGGGCGGACACCGGGCGAAGGCGGGGCAAGCTATGAGGCTATTGGACATTCCAGCGGCCCAAACCTATGGCGCATGGGATGCCTTGCACGGTGCCTCCAGTCCGGCGGCATTTTCGGATGCCATCAAGTTTGCAGCGACACAACACCACGGTCGGGCGGGTCGGGCGTTTCTAGAGAAGCTGACTGTTGATGCAAGAGATCTTTGCGCCATGTTGGAGGAAGTGAAGGCCGCACCGATGTTTACCACCGATGGCACCGAAGGACAGGACAAGCGGGCGGCGGCGCGGTTTGCCTTGATTGGGCTGGCGGGTGAACTGGCGACCGATTACGGCGTGACAGGCTGGCCACTAGGTGCGGCGGGTGAAGCGGCGGCGCAAGGGTTCAAGCTGTGGCAATCCATGCGAGGCAAAGGTAATGACGAACGGCGGCAGATATTGCAGCGGGTATCAGGCTTTATCGAGCGACACGGTGACGGGCGTTTTTCTGATGTGGATACGACTGAGGATGTGCATATACGCGACCGGGCAGGTTGGTGGCGCGACACTAACTTCAGGCGGGAATACCTTTTCACGGCGGAGGGTATGCGCGAAGCATTGAAGGGTTTCGATTTCAATCGGGCGCTTGATGTGTTGCAGGATGCCAAAGCACTACCGACACCGGGAGCAAATGGCGAACGGGCGAGGTTCATTAGGATTGCCGGGCGCGGCATGAAGCTGTATCCAGTTGACCCAGACAAGCTGGTAGGAGGTGAGCATGGCGCTTAAATCGTGGCTGACATCATTAAAAGCTGGCGTATTAAACGTATCAGGCGTGCAAGTCCCTATTCATGCGGGTTTGGTCCGATACGTCCGGGATACGGCCGATACGGTAGGGGATTTTCAGGCGTTTCAGACGCAACCCGCATGGACATTGGCTTGCACGGTTGATATGGGTGATACGTGCAAAAAAACTAAGGCCGACATTCAAACTACCAAAGCGCCAACCACTCCTACTCAAACCGGGGCAAGGCGGGTATTCAGGCAGAGCAGACCGTGGCTGACAGTACTACAGGCAGGGGGCGAGAAGGCATACCACATGCACCACTTCAATTGCCCCCGGTGCATAGCGGCAGGCCGTGGTGCGCGATATGGCGTGCGCTGTGCTGTGGGGCTGGTGCTTTGGAATGACTACACCGGGGCAGATGAGGCAGTCGATTTACAAGTCGAAGGGGCACATCATCATGGGCAGGTGTAAACAAACCGAATGCATAAAGGACAGCGTACATGCGTGCAGACATTGGCAAACCTTTGTTCGGTTCATTTGAGTACACAGAAAATTTTGATGGCAGTTCAGAAAATCACATTCAAATTTCAATCAAGAAACCATCACGAGTAACGTTTGGAGGATCAAAAATGCTTATTTATGACGACGCAATTGAAAAATTCATTTCAAATTTCATAAAGGTGCCAATTGAATTGTTACAGCCCAAAGTCGGCCTATGGGTTGTTGTACCAAAGGACCGACGCATGCTTCATTCAAAGCTTTGGAATGAATTGCGTAGTGGTCCACTTAGTGGAGTAGGTCAAAGTCCAATTGAAGCGGTTCTTCTGCTTGTTCGGGCAGCCGGGGCTACAGGGCCACGAAGAATTTCACCGCGATATCGAGCGCGATTCTGGCTTCAAGATTTGCTCGGAGATTTTAGAAATCTCTCTGTAGAAAAAATTAAACAAAAAGCAGAAGCTGACCACTTGCCTTGGTCTTCAGTTGATCGTGCTGCTCGTGATCTCCGCATTAAGCGAACAAAGTGCGGATTTCGAAGTGGTTGGAGTTGGCAAATGCCGTGTTTAAACCAAGGCGAATAGCAACCTTCGTCTAATAGTTTTTCCAAGTTCGCGTTACAAATAACGCGGCAACTCAATAGATCGTATGGATCTGCTTCAGCTCGTTACACCATTTCGATGTGCCAACCCTTGCCCAAGAGTGCCGTTCGCAATTCTTGCGGTACTCGCTCTTCATTTGCTGCTAGGCACAACAACGCTTCTGGGCGAGACATCGCAACGTAGAGATTTCGCATTTGAGCCTGCTGTGTCTTTGGGAGTTTGTCGAGCTTCTTGGCGGCTATTCCCGCGATGTATTCAAGACCGAGCGCGACATCAAACTTCCTGCTGGTACCACCGTAAGATTCCAGTACTAGGGATGCTGAATGTGTCTCGCCCTTCATCCCGGCTGTCGTGCCCAGTCCAAACTCAAGATTTCGTCCTAAGTAAGAGACCTGACACCTCGTCGAGACGGTCGAGTTTGTCGCCCCTTGCGGTCTTGGCTCATCAAATACGCTCAGAGATGAGAAACTTTCAAACTCGAGTGCATCCGGGAGATACGGTTTGAGTCCCTCATACACTCGCTTGAGAGTCGCATCGCGCTCGCCCACAACAGATAGCTTCTCGCCAGAAATCGCCAGGTGACGGGTTAGACCTTCAATTGGTCCCGATACCCCGAACTCTCTTGCTGCCCGGGGTAACGCACGCGCATCTCGAACGCCATCTACTAGCGGCGACGCGGCCGCGCGGAGCACTAGCAGTAATGCTCTTCGGACATCGGATACACGCGAGGTGAGCGATGCCTCAATCAGTGTTTTCTTTGTATCCCCGACGAGCCCCCAGAAGCTTTCAGTACGCATGCTGGCTATTTGCTGGCCTTCAGCATAGGCCGGCCAGTAATCCACAAGGTGGCGTCCAACCGGGACCTTGCCTTCCCCCGATTTGCGAGTGCACATAGCTTTTACCTCGCGAGACGCCATCTCTTTTTCGGTCAGGCGGTCGATGACTAGGCGGCCATAGTGCGGCACAACATTGGCTACATTTGACGTGGCGTATAAGAGCAGGATCGGTGCGTGGGTGCTAGCTCCCTCTCCAACAACTGGATTACCACTTAGGCGCACACTTTCAACCGCACGTGCGATGGCCTGCCCAAACCTCTTGCTGGTGCTGATGCAACCGTACCCGCTCCGCGGGAATGTGAGGAGATTAGCGTTTTCGTCGTCGGAGAGAATCTTCTGGTCTAGATCCCCGAATCGTTGCATCACCGACTTTCCCTCGAAGATGCGAGTCAGGAAGGACTCCTGGTCCCAGGATGTGTCTTGCATCTCGTCGATGAAGACCATCGGAAATCGCAAGTGAGCGACATCCACCAGATGGGGGCAGGTCCTCAGTGCTAGGTCGGCATACGCAAACATGTCCCGATGCCGAAATATGCCCTCCTTGGTCAGCATTTTTTTTAGCCTTATTAGAGACTTGTACGACGCCGTGTGCGTGCCTGGTAATGCTCCGTTCTCAACTTGAACCTGCAGATCAGGCGTCCGATAAAACAAAGAAGTGGCAATTCCATCGCCATTGTTCTGGTTTTCTAGAAACACGCGCAGGCCTGAGAACATGCTTAGCTCGAGAAGTAGTTTCGCCTTATTAGCGAAGACAATATCGTCGATTACGTCGACTTTCTGGCCTGTGCTTCGCAGCATAGGCATCGCAAAGAACTGATTGACGAAGGCATGTATGGTGCCAATGAAATGGGGATAGCTCAGCAGCTGCGCACCCTCAGCGCTCCCCGCCAGGCGTCGCACAATTTCGTCCCGTGCCACGTTTGTGTGGCTGAGAACACAGATGCCGCGCCGAGCATGCGGCCACTTCTTGGCTAGCAATAGCAGCTTGGCGGCGAGCAATGAAGTCTTCCCGCTGCCCGGAACGGCATTGAAGTCACGTGAACCGTTCTCTAGCAGCGCACTCTGACGTTCGACGTCATCGAAGTTCAAGTCCTTGGCTAAGGCCACGAGGTCGGCCAGGTCTACCGGTTCAAGGCTGACCGCGCTCATGTTCCATTCCCCTGCTTGGCATTCGTCGAGATGTTCTCCGGAACAACTGGGGCCCCAGGCGAGGTTCCAACCTCTCCATGTGTCTGAGCACTGGTTCCGACGACGCCTTGTCCGGCGGTCTCAGTCGGCACTGCCGCGCGCGCGCTAACTGTCCTTGTGGGCTTTGCAGCTGGTGAAAAAGTCAATTGGGAGAGTGCTATCTGCAGGTAAGGAGGCAAAGCTTTAAATAGGTCTTCGCCGGTTCCATATTTTCCTGTGCATACGAGGTGAGCTGCGTACTGGGCCGCAATGGCCTTCGATGCGTTCTTAATATAGAGTGGCTTGTAAATGATGGCTGCTAGATCTTCCTTGCTGTGCCCTGCACCTTCTAACGAGGTCCAGCTCAACTCTGCCTCAGCCAGCGTTGAAATCTCATCGGCTTCTTCAAGGCGTTCATCGCGTGACTTTGCTTTGGCTGCCAGAGAAATCGCTAGGTACATCAGCTTCGCGCAGCCATGTAGGGCTAGGTCGAACTCTAGAGTCCAGCGGTCTGACACACATACGATGGTCTTGCCGCCTTCAGCTCGATTCTTCTTTCTTTTCACTGCTTCTGCTATCTCAGGCGCAGAGTAATCAGATTCAAAACGCTTCCCCTTAGCGGGAGTGGTGACGTAAGATTTTGCGACATCGGGCACGATATCGCGATCTGTCAGACAGACCACGGGAATCGGAGTTTCCGGACCATCTCCCTCTCTCTGAAGGATGCGAGCGTAGTGATACAGGCCAGTATGTCCGACGTTGACCATCGACACCCCATGCTTAGAGAATGACCGATCGCACATCTCGGCGATAGCTGGAACCAAGATGGCTTCGGCAGGTCCCTCTACCATCATGATGCCGCGGGCGAAGAACAAGTTCGCCTTGGTGGCGTCGATGAAACGGCGCAGAAATGAGTAGTCGGTATGGTTGAGTTTGGTCTTTCCGGCGGCCAGAGGGAAGGTCTGAGCCTTGTGCACCAGCGTCATGTCCTCGATGCGTGCAGTCGATACCAACGATGGGCTATGAGTAGTCATGATGACCTGTACGCGCTTCTCCGCTTGTACCTCGTTAGAGTGCTCCTTAAGTAGGTCCATCACTCGCTCCTGCAGTTGCGGATGAAGGTGAGCTTCGGGTTCTTCGGCGAGCAGAAGGGCGAACTCTTCGCCGTCCCGAAGCAGAACTAACTCGGTGGCCATGAACAGCGCGTTGTTGTAGCCAAGGCCTCGCGCACAACGTTCGTCTGGATGTATGCGCGCGCCGGGAAGCAAGGATAGCTCAAACTTTTCAAGAATTGGTGTCAGCGACAGGTCGGGGGCGATACGGATACGCGACTGAAGTTCCTCGCCGGAGAACGCGAATTGGCCGAGGTAGTTTTCGTTGATGTCCTTTTCTACACCTTTGACGACTTCATGCTCACCCAAGTGGTACTGTGCGAACGCCATCAAGCCGACCAAGCGCTCTGGAATGTCCTTGGGCGAGGTCTTGTCGAAGTCGTTGATCTCCTGGCCTGTGATATGGTTGTGGGCGCCAAGAATCTGTGAAAGACGCGATTGGCGGCCAGGTCGCAGCTCCGCTTCAGCATCACGCTGTGGCCGTAGGTAGGTCGCTCGGACTAACTCTCTTACCGCGTAGCCGACCTCCGGTCCAGTGCCCGCAACACCGGTCCGAACGACGGTATCGACTCGCGCTCGCCTCGTCGCTTGCGGCGGGAGGTAACGCGCCTCAAGATGCAGGATTAGCGAGCAAGTTCCGTCCGCCCCGAGGGTAAGCCATTCGAGTACCTGCGCCTCTTGGTTTGGACTCAATCCAGAAAGCGTGACTTCAATGCTTAGCGTTTGAGCGCGACTCTTGCCTTCGATGTGGAAGTCCTGCTCAAAGAGCCTGAGGTGCTCATAGCTGGTAGTCAGTAGTACATGCCGGATAGCATCGATGATGCCGGTTTTTCCCGCATCGTTCTCTCCGACAAGGATGTTGAGTCCGGGATTGAGCTCCCAGTTCAGTTCAGGCGCATTTGTACCGTCTCCGAATGCTCGATAGTTGCGCGCCCGGATGTGCTTTAGATACATATTCACTCCCCACTTGTTTGGCGGGATCATCTGCGCAGATTTACAGGCTCCCTCCGACTTCGGTTTTCGCTTAGGCTATCCACGCCCTTACGATGTTGTCTTAGCTGTCTCGTACCACTGAACTAGGCGCCATATTGGATAGGCTCCTCAGTTGATGTGGTTAGATGCGTTTAGCGTCAAACGTCTTGACGCTACCGCAACACTATCACCTTCTGTACCCTAAACTGGTGCTTTATGCGCACGGGACCCACATGGCGAAGACTGCCGTCGAATTTATAGTCCAAGGCACCAAGCTCCACCTTGTCTACCGACCTGACGCACGGTCGCCGGAAAGTTTGCGGGAGCTTCTCGCCTCGGGTGGTCAAGTGACCATTAAGGGCACGTATCACCTAACCCAAGCGAATCTCGTCAAAAGCAAGTCTAGTCGTGACTTGGATGATAGTGGCGATGAAATGCGTTTCGTCGTCGCTACGGCGCGAAGGAACTACCTCATCTTTGATCCTAAGATCCTTGATGTAAGTGTGCCTGTGATGATTGCACTGGATGTCAAGCCGACTTGGAAGTGGTTTACCGCTGAAGAGCGTACCTCGGTGCTGCGTGTTCTGGCCGAGTTGAAACCCAGCCGCATCGTAATCGGCGGCGACGCGCCCGACGCAATCCCAGTTTCTAAATATGAAGACCTAATTGCGCAGTTCCCCTCGCCGCATGAGAGGCGCCTATACGTGAAATCTCGCTTGGCGGGGGTCTTCCGCGAGCTGACTGATGCCCAAGTTGACTCCGTTGTCAAACTTGACAAGTATGTGCAGAAGCGGGTTAAGACCAAGCCGAAGGATCTGGTCGCGCCTTTCAGGGCGCTGGAGATCGAAAAATACGAGTTTCTACATGTCCAGTTGCAGGCGATGCTCAAAGACGATGCTGGAATTCCCGAGCGACAGTGGCAGACTCAGATCCTAGACATCGTACGTCTGCTAAACCCGAAGTACATCGCTGCCTTCACCTCGGTGTCTATCAAGGACAGCCTAACCGGCGGGAATCGGGAACTCGACATCATGTTGGTCGACGTCAACGGCCATGTCGATGTCATCGAGATCAAAAAACCCTTCAAGGCTCGCATCGTTACAACGACGAAATACCGTGACAACCATGTGCCGCATCGCGAGCTAGTCGGATCTGCGATGCAGATCGAGAAGTACCTGTTTCACTTGGCGCGCTGGGGCGAAACCGGCGAGAAGAAGCTCACTGAGCGTTACAGCGCGCGGCTACCCGAGTACCTGAGGATCCGTATCGTTAATCCGTGCGGAATCATAATCATGGGTCGCGACAATGACCTCGACGATCAGCAGAAGGCCGACTTTGAGGTTTACCGGCGCCAGAGCAAAAACATCCTCGATGTGATCACCTACGACGACCTTCTGCGCCGGCTTGAACGAGTGCTGGATCAGCTCCGCGCTGACAGCTGACCTGAGCATTGGGGGAGACTTTTGTGCAAGCACGGTACGCCTAAGGCGCACATCTAATTCATGTCGGCGCAACTGAATACTAGCTTGAGCGGTATCGGTGAAATTTTTGAATGGCCTCGCTAGCTGCTTCGCGGCTTTGCTGACTCCAATGCGAGCAGGAAGTCAGATACTTGTGCTTTGGAAAAGCACTGCCCAATCTTGCCAGTAACTCCACCCTTTCTGATTCTCCTTGCTGCACTATTTACCCTGTGACTCCAACGTGCATCGAGCAGGATCAAGTCACACACCACCGCTGCCGGGACAGCGTGTATAAGGTCCATGGCATCATTTTCGTCAAACACATAGGCCTCATTAACGTGAGGCTCTCGAATCAACTCTTGAGAGAGTACATCCCGCAAAGTCATTCCAGCTTGCGGCGCGAACTTTCTTGCGGTCGAGTGCCTCTCCTTATCTTTGGTAAGGGCCATCACAGAGTTAGAAACATCCTTCTTTAGATTGTCGAAGAGTGGAGAAAGCTGGTCTCGATGAGTGATTGAGTCTTGAACGAATCTATGAGTGCTCAACATGCCGCCAGCGATTTTGGCGCGTTCGCCCAAGTCTTTTAGGAGCCAATGTTCTTCGGGGGCGTCGGGATGCTCTGGTGCTCCTTCAACCAGCAAGTAGCCTCGATCAAGCGTTGTGTCGGCAACGTGAAGGGCTGGAAGTGCTCGGAAGAGCAGCCGTTCTGTAGCTTGAGCCTGGGTTAGATCTGTCATTGCGGTGAATTCGAACAGATTAGCGGTCGCGAAGAGCCAGGTTCCGCCTGATTGATGCAAAGCGTTTAAGAAGCGATTCTGGAGCGGTTCATTCTCGGAGAAAAGCCGAACTGCCCAGTGATCTAGGTACACAACAGGCACCTTAAGCTGCTGCTTGATTTGGTAGCCGCCAGAGCCGTTTGGCTGAATAGACATGACCATTCGTGCTTCTCACAGTTCGGGTTGAGT
>JACCDN010190565.1_pt1 | contig 13216 bp, 12 predicted proteins | sample 7441691 | NCBI WGS metagenome assembly JACCDN01 (sample SAMN15323439, study PRJNA562643) | freshwater metagenome | isolation source: river surface water | place: USA:Blue River Watershed | collected 2017-08-16 | reverse complement strand
GCAGCTTTTTTTACGGCTTCACGTGCCGTGGATCGCCAAAAACAAGCTGGTGGATCAGTCGAAGAACTAAGCTGCGGCGAAGTTCGACCGGCATCATGCGGGACGCGCTTGCCAGCGCGCCCCGCGCTCAGCCTAAAAGCTGCACGCAGGTGCAGCTTTTTTTACGGCTTCACGTGCCGTGGATCGCCAAAAACAAGCTGGTGGATCAGTCGAAGAACTAAGCTGCGGCGAAGTTCGACCGGCATCATGTGGCGCTCGCGCTTAGTGCCATTCGCAGGGATGGCTTTCTTTTTTTGCAAATCACTATCTTTTAAAGCTTTGCTTCTTTTCGCGTTTACTCGAGTCTCTCTAGCTCATTATCAATCAGACTTTTTACGTAACTCTCCCTATCCAGTTGAAGCCTGAGTGTTAATTCCGGAGGTCTGACTAACACAGGATTTACAATGCCGCGCTGTAATTCATGGATGTCAAATTCCATTAATGCGGTCGCCTTGGCCGTGTGATCACTGGCGCTTGCGCGATGTGATGCGTCATACTCAGGATTGATAGGTATGTGCTTTCCGGTGTCGGGATCTGGCAGCGAGAAATGCTTTATGAATGAAGTATATCCAACGCGGATTTTCCCATCTTGTGTCATTGGTTGAACGGATATCCAGTTGTCTGATGAGGCATTCTGAATTTCGGAGTTTTCTTTGTATGCAATCGGCATAAAAAGCTGCCCATCATTTTTTCCAAGGCTTTTTCCCAGCGCGTACACCAAGGCATTATGTCCGCTTTGATTAATTGCTTTGCTGAGATTTTTTAGCGCTTCATCTTCCGGCAACGCTGCTCTGAGTTGTGTCATTGCCTCTTCAGCATTTCTCCGGATTTTCACGCGATTATTGTCCACGCTAAAATTGAAATTTGAACGACCTACGTCTTTTATGAATTGTTCTGAGAATCCTTCTTTGTCGTTTATCTTGTCCGTTTTAATATTGTCCCCAAGATAATTCATGTACTCGTCTTGGAATTTATTTGTATCTATCAAACGTCTTGACCCGTCAGTCATGCCTTCCCACTGATCCGGCCATCCCGCTGGAGATGCTCGTTCGAAAGTTTCTGTAATCTCATTGTTCAGAGAATTCTCTGCTTCTCTCAGGGTCTGACTCCGGTCGATGGGCGTGTCATCAGACAGCAAACCGGCTCGAAGTGAGATAAGGATTGCCTCATCTTTATTTGTGTTTTTTGTCTGAGCCAGGAGGGCGATTTCGATGATTTGTGCGTCAGGTAATGATTTCAGGCGGTAATCTGCTTTCAGTGAGTGGATCAGATCGATAAAAATTTTGTTGCGCTCGAGATTTATCTTGTGGGCTTGTATTGTTTTGTGCAGATCATCCGCTTCGTTCAAATTCAGTCCAAGGCGTTGTTTCAGGAGAGCTACTGGTAGTGCTCTGGTTGTTGGTTGATCGATGGCTCCTTCGATTGATATTTTTCCGGCATCACTGGCTATTGCGAGCGCTTCTTGTACTGACACTTCGTAAGCTGTCATTACATGAGCCATTGTTTTTGCTGCCTTGCCCGCACTGTCTTTTTCATAGCCAAATTCGCGTTGCATGTAATCTTTCAGGCCATTCTCAAGGACTTCGTTCAGATCGCCGTTCTTCATATGGGGGCGAACATACGGGAACAGCGCCGAGTTTTCAGGTCTTCCAATGACAAGACTCTTTTCCAATGCGACGGCCAGCGCCTGATGTTTTTGCTTCATCGATGCTATTTCGCCTGAAATCTTTTCCTGCCATGGCGAGGACGATGGAGTGCTCATGTTTTTCAAGAATTTTTTCAATAACTTGCTCTCTGGCTCGGTCAGCGTTCCGTGTATCTGAGTTATCTCTTTTTCCAGTTTGCAAGCTATCGCTGAGCTGGCTTTCTGTTTCCAGTCCGTTGGGGAATAGTTCTTGTAAATTGCTCGCTTGAGCGATCGCATTGTTCGGTTGAACATGACGACAATAGTGCTCTTGCGCTCAACATCGCCACACTGGTTAACCCGCAGAGATTCAGGGTTATCCAGTGCGGACAGATACACATCCAGTGATTTGAACGCAGAATCTTTTGGGGTGTTGGTATTCATGACGGTCTGAGTGCCTCAATCAAATTTGCGTGGCCTGCATCGCGGTCAAGATTTATCGGTTGCCGGAGTCGACCGCAATGACTGAGAGCATTGCCCGGCTTGTTTGACAACGTGTTTTTAAATTGATAATCATTGCGTCAGTTTCAGTGTTCCCCCCGCGTTCCGGAACCTGAGCCGCTGCATTGCGGCTGCACTAGCGGCTTGGCGCCAAAAAGCCGCACTTCCCCTTGCGCAGGTACAATCGCCCCGTTGTCGAAATCTGGAGCCGTTTTGAACCACTATCCCCATCCCCTCATTGCCCGCGAGGGCTGGCCTTTCCTCGGCATCGCGGTCGCTGCCGCTCTGATTGCTTCCCAACTGCTGGGCGGCTGGTCCTGGCCGTTCTGGATCATTGCTGTTTTCGTGTTGCAATTCTTCCGTGATCCGCCGCGCACCATTCCTCAGCAGGCGAATGCTGTCCTGTCGCCGGCAGACGGCCGTATCGTTGTCGTCGAGAAAGCGCACGATCCGTATGCGAACCGTGAGGCGCTGAAGATCAGCGTGTTCATGAATGTCTTCAATGTGCACTCGAATCGCTCGCCGGTGGATGGCAAGATAGAGAAGGTCGAGTATTTCCCGGGCAAATTCGTGAATGCGGATCTGGACAAGGCCTCAACCGAGAACGAGCGCAATGCAGTCGTGATGACGGCGGCCAACGGTCAGACCATAACGTTCGTGCAGGTGGCTGGCCTGATCGCGCGCAGGATACTGTGCTACGTGAACGCCGGCGATGCGCTCGCCCGTGGTCAGCGCTATGGCTTCATTCGCTTCGGCTCGCGGGTCGATGTTTACCTGCCGCTGACAGCCCGACCCCTGGTCGCCGTAGGCGACAAAGTGTCGGCGACCGAGACTATCCTCGCCGAGTTCTGAGGCAGTATTGAACCTGATCGCAGGTCGGCTCGGGTAACATAGACGTCATGGCACTTTTCAATCATCGTAAAAACAAGGGCAAAGCTGCGCAGGCCAAGGCCCTTCGTCCGCACAAGTTCGCGCTGAAACGCCCAGCCGATTCCCATTCGGGCGAGTCCGAACGCGTTGCACCGCGCAACCGCGGCATTTATCTGCTGCCGAACGCATTCACGACAGCAGCCTTGTTCTGTGGCTTCTACGCGATCGTGATGGCGATGAACGGCCAGTTCTCTAACGCGGCGGTCGCGATTTTTGCAGCGATGGTGCTGGATGCCACTGACGGCCGGGTGGCACGGCTGACGAATACGCAGAGCGAGTTCGGCGCGCAGTACGACAGTCTGTCCGACATGGTGTCCTTCGGCGCGGCGCCGGCACTGATTGTCTATGAATGGTCGCTGCGCGGCATGGGCAAGCTGGGCTGGCTCGCGGCCTTCGTGTACTGCGCGGGTGCGGCGCTGCGACTCGCGCGCTTCAATACCAATATTGGCGTTGTCGACAAGCGGTTCTTCCAGGGGCTTCCCAGCCCGGCGGCAGCCGCGCTGGTGTCGGGGTTCATCTGGCTGATGGACGACCTCCGGATCGCGGGCGGGGATTTCAGCTGGCTGTCATGGGCCATCACCGTCTATGCCGGCCTGACCATGGTTACCAATGTGCCGTTCTACAGCTTCAAGGACGTCAACTTCAAGAAGTCGGTGCCCTTCATTGCGATCTTCCTGATCGTGCTGATCTTCGTGGCGGTTTCCAGCGACCCCCCCAAGGTCTTGTTCGGCCTGTTCGTGATTTATGGCCTTTCGGGCTACGGCGTCTTTTTCTGGCAGTGGTTCAAGGGCCGTCCGGTCTCCATTGTCCAGACCAGCGACGAGCCCGTGGACAAGTAGGCTCAGGGGTGCTCGCGGCGGCTGGCTTCAGCGGCTCGGATCAAGCTTAATGCCGAGTCCAAATGGCCCAGTAGCCTTGCTGTGTTGCCGACGTACGCGCCCATTGCCTCCTGTGCCCTGTGAGCAATGTCCTTACTGCTGACCAGCCCGCACCGCACGAGGGAAACAATATCTTCCTGATCGTTGTCTGCGAAGCGCGAAAGTTTGCTGACCGCTAAATCGACGGGAGAGAGGACATGTATTTTCAGCGCACTCGTGCCCATGTCTATTGGTAGTGCATCCGAGCGGTAATCCTCATGCATCAAGGCGAAAGTCGGGTTGTAATTGGTGTCGAGGTAGAGCAGCTGATCACGTCCATCCTCCAGCCGCGCAGTGACTGCCATGTCTGCCGGTAGTACTACCCGGGCATCGAATTCCGCATCCACATCGGTTGTGAAACGGCTGCCCGTGTACAGGTGCGTCGCTATCCCTCCGGCGATATACACGTTGACTGGTCGCGTCAATCCGAGTTGATGCTCCAGCGACTGGAACAATTCGGCAAGCGCCCGTCCCAGCCCGGTGTCGAGGTAAAGTCGTTGCGACCCAGGAGCAGGACTCATCCGCGCACCGTTCGTTTGAATTCTCTTGCAAGCATGTCCCGGAAGCGCGCCAGGCCCAGTACCCAGCCTTGTTCCACGAGAGTCATCGGTGTCAGCAGTGGGCACCCATGCTCGCGAGCATGCGAATCGTAGGCGCGCTGCAGATTGTCGGACACCTCGGGATACTCGCTGCGCAACAGCTGGGACGCCAGTCTGACCACGTGGGCCTCCCGGCAGCCGGACACCGCCGCCGATGCTGCCGCATCCAGGCAAACGCGCAGGAGCGCTGCCTCCCGCGAGCGTGCATCCGAAGCGGGTTGGTCAACAGAGCGGCAGGGGGTGGTTGACTGAGCCATGAGCGTGCTTATACCAGATGAGCGCTCCGGCGGGGTAGCCGCTCAGGCCGGCGACTATCGCTCCGATAGGAAAGCCCCGGTTGCACTTTCGGCCAAATCCCCTTATTCTTTGCCTCATGTCAAGCGAAATCCTCCGCATTGCCCGCCTCCACACCGGCAGCCCAACGGGTCTGCTGCGGTACCTACTGCGCTGACCGCGCAGACACCCCATTCCCCACAATTCGTGTTTTTCCAGCCCGGACAGAACTGGTCAGGGCAGGCGAAAATATATGCTTATCCGGCATTAACCTCAGGAGCCCGACATGGCCGACTCGAACAAGCTGATAATTTTTGATACCACGTTGCGCGATGGCGAGCAGTCGCCCGGTGCATCAATGACCAAGGACGAAAAGATCCGTATCGCCCGCCAGCTGGAGCGCCTGAAGGTAGACGTGATCGAGGCTGGCTTCGCCGCGTCGTCGCCGGGCGATTTCGAGGCGATCAAGGCGATCGCCGGTACCGTCAAGGACTCGATCGTGTGTTCGCTCTCACGCGCCAATGACAAGGACATCGCGCGTGCGGCCGAGGCGCTGGCCGCGGCGCCCCGCAAGCGCATCCATACCTTTATCGCGACCTCGCCGCTGCACATGGAGAAAAAGCTGCGCATGTCGCCCGAGCAGGTGTTCGAGCAGGCGAAGCTTGCCGTGCGCTATGCGCGTCAGTTCACGGATGATGTCGAGTTCAGCCCCGAAGACGGCAGCCGTTCGGACGTGGACTTCCTGTGCCGCGTGCTGGAGGCGGTGATCAAGGAGGGCGCGACGACGATCAATTTTGCCGATACCGTCGGCTATGGCGTGCCTGAGCTCTACGGCCATATGCTCAAGACCCTGCGCGAGCGTATTCCGAACTCCGACAAGGCGGTCTGGTCCGTGCACTGCCACAATGATCTCGGCATGGCCGTCGCCAATTCGCTCGCTGGCGTGATGATCGGCGGCGCGCGTCAGGTCGAGTGCACGATCAATGGCCTTGGCGAGCGCGCCGGCAATACCGCCCTCGAGGAAATCGTGATGGCGGTGAAGACCCGCAAGGATCATTTCAGGCTGGATGTGGGCATCGACACGACCCAGATCGTGCCGACGTCGAAGCTGGTGTCGCAGATCACGGGATTTGCGGTGCAGCCAAACAAGGCGGTCGTCGGCGCAAACGCATTCGCCCATGCGTCCGGTATTCATCAGGATGGCATCCTCAAGGCACGCGATACCTACGAGATCATGCGCGCCGAGGACGTGGGCTGGACGGCGAACAAGATCGTGCTCGGCAAGCTCTCCGGACGCAATGCGTTCAAACAGCGCCTTGAAGAGCTGGGCATCGCGCTGGAATCCGAGGGTGAGGTGAATGCCGCGTTCGCGCGTTTCAAGGAACTTGCCGATCGCAAGGCCGAGATCTTTGATGAAGACATCATGGCGCTGGTATCGGACGAGCAGCAGTCGCATGAGCGCGAGCACTATAATTTCGTGTCCTTGTCGCAGCACTCCGAGACCGGCGAAAAGCCGTCGGCGAAGATCACCTTCTCTGTCGATGGCAAGGAAGTCACCTGCGAGGGGCAGGGCAACGGGCCGGTCGATGCGATCGTCAACGCGATCGAGACTGAGGTGAAAACCGGTGCCGAACTGCTGCTGTTCTCGGTGAATGCGATCACGACCGGTACGCAGTCGCAAGGCGAGGTCACGATGCGCCTCTCGCGCAACGGCCGCATCGTCAATGGTGTGGGAGCCGACCTCGATATCGTGGTCGCGTCTGCCAAGGCTTACCTGTCGGCGCTGAACAAGCTGTACTCCAAGACCGAGAAGCTCAATCCGCAGTTGTAAACCTCGCGCTGCCGGGCGAGTTGCCACGGTCGCCGTATCCCGGCCTGCGCCGGGATGATGTGTTGACGCTGACAGCCCTCGATGTATCACCCCGGCGCAGGCCGGGGTCCAGCGACTTTCAATCGACCGCAGAGCCAGTTACTGAATCGTCAGCAGCCGGCTTTGCGCTGCCTGTTTTTTCGGCAGCACCAGGCTCAGCACACCATTCTCCAGTTTTGCGACGGCGTTGGCGTCATCGACTTCGCCCGGTAGTTCCAGACTGCGCAGGTACTTGCGCACGATGCGCTCGGCATGCACGACGGTGTCGCCTTCCTTGCGCTCGGTCTCGCGCTTCACGTCGGCCTCGATGCTGATGCGCTGGCCATCGACGCTGACCTTCAGGTCATCTTTGGCCACGCCGGGCAGGTCTGCTTCAATCAGGTAACCCTTGTCATTTTCCGTGACATCCAGGCGCGGGCTGAAGACGCTGCCGTCGCGGCCGGCCTCGGTGGCGGGTGCAAGAAAATCATCGAGCATGCTGTCGAGCAGATTGCCGAACACGGTCGTCCGCAGGCTGCCGGGCAGCGGATAGGCAGAGCGATTGCGCAGGATTACGTTCATGATGTCCTCCATGGTGAGTGTCAGGGCCGGCGGGTAGGGCGGCCCGATGAGCCCCAGATAGGGAGCCCGGCAGGGATTTCAAGAGGTCTAGTGAGGCGGTGTCGATGGAGTAAAAAATTATTTTTATGGCAATTTCATCCGCTGAGCAGCGCTCCCGCGGCCCGGCCGGGCGGGAATCTGCGTCCATTTCTGTGCCCGGCTTGGGGCGCGGCAGCGGTTTCGGCTATAATCCCGCCTTGGCCTTCATGGTCAATTTTTTAATAGTCGTCACGGCATCCGGGGTTGCGACTCCGCCTGCCGCATGTGAAAGGTAAGCAATCATGGCAGTCACCAAAGAAAACAAGGCCGCAGTCATCGCGGCCAACGCACGTGGTCAGAACGACACCGGCTCTCCTGAAGTTCAGGTCGCCCTGCTGACCGCACGCATCAACGAACTCAACGGTCATTTCAAGGCCCACGCGAAGGATCATCACTCCCGTCGTGGCCTGATCATGATGGTCAACCGCCGCAAGAGCCTTCTGGCGTACCTGAAGCGCAAGGACGCTGACCGTTATCGTGCACTGATCGAAAAGCTCGGCCTGCGCAAGTAATCATTGCCAGCCGGTTTTTTAATGCGGATGCCTGTATCAGAACTCTGATGCGGGCATTTCGTCTTTTTGAAGCCGAGAGAGTTTTTCGTATTGCGTTGCTCGAAGGAGTCGTGGCGGGGCGGATGTCATGCGCCCGCCGAAAGGTGGTGATGTAGCGCCGCCTGTGGTGAGGTGAACGACAGCGCCTGAAAATCTGTCGGCAAAAATAGAAAGGAATTACCCAATGTTCAATAAAGTCACCAAGACCTTCCAGTACGGCCAGCACACGGTCACCCTGGAAACCGGAGAGATCGCGCGTCAGGCGTCTGGCGCTGTCGTGGTCTCGGTCGAAGATACCGTCGTTCTCGCTACCGTTGTCGCCCGCAAGGAAGCCAAGCCGGGCCAGGATTTTTTCCCGCTGACCGTTGATTACGTCGAAAAAACTTATGCCGCTGGCCGTATCCCCGGCGGTTTCTTCAAGCGTGAAGGCCGTCCCTCCGAGAAGGAGACCCTGACCTCGCGCCTGATCGATCGTCCGATCCGTCCGCTGTTCCCGGATGGCTACCTGAACGAAGTGCAGGTCATCATTCACGTCCTGTCGGTCAATCCCGAGATCGATCCGGATATCCCTTCGATGATCGGTGCATCGGCAGCGTTGTGCGTGGCCGGTATTCCGTTCAATGGCCCGATCGGCGCAGCGCGCGTGGGCTACATCAACGGCCAGTATGTGCTGAACCCCAGTGTCTCCCAGCTGAAGGACTCGGCGATGGATCTGGTCGTCGCCGGTACGGAAGGGGCTGTGCTGATGGTGGAGTCCGAGGCGCTGGAACTGCCCGAGGACGTGATGCTGGGCGCCGTGGTCTACGGCCATGAGCAGATGAAGGTCGTGATCGATGCGATCCATGAGCTGGTGCGTGACGGCGGCAAGCCTGAGGTGCCCTGGAGCCCGGCCCCCAAGAATGAGGCACTGATCACCCGTGTCACGCAGCTGGCCGAGGGCAAGCTGCGCGAGGCGTTCGCCACCAAGGAAAAGCAGGCACGCACCGACAAGCTGCGCGCCGTGTCGGCCGAGGTAGTGGCCGCACTGGCAGCCGAAGCCGCTGCGGCCGGCGCGTCCGCGCCGGATTCCGCCGAACTGGGCGACATCCTGTTCAGCCTCGAGTCGAAGATCGTGCGTTCGCAGATTCTCGACGGCGAGCCCCGCATCGATGGTCGCGACACCCGTACCGTGCGACCGATCACGATCCGTACCAGTGTGCTGCCCCGTACGCACGGCTCCGCGCTGTTCACGCGCGGCGAGACGCAGGCACTGGTCGTGGCCACGCTGGGTACCGCCCGCGATGAGCAAAAGATCGATGCGCTGACCGGTGAGTACAGCGATCGCTTCATGCTCCACTACAACATGCCTCCGTTCGCGACTGGCGAGACCGGCCGCGTCGGCTCGCCCAAGCGCCGCGAAATCGGTCATGGTCGTCTGGCCAAGCGCGCGCTGATCGCTGCGCTGCCCGCCGGTGACGAGTTCAGCTACTCGGTGCGTCTGGTATCGGAGATCACCGAGTCGAATGGTTCGTCGTCGATGGCGTCGGTCTGCGGTGGCAGTCTTGCACTGATGGATGCCGGCGTGCCGATGAAGGCACACGTCGCCGGTATCGCGATGGGCCTGATCAAGGAAGGCAACAAGTTTGCGGTGCTGTCCGACATTCTGGGTGATGAAGATCATCTGGGTGACATGGACTTCAAGGTGGCCGGTACGGCCAACGGCATTACTGCGCTGCAGATGGACATCAAGATTCAGGGCATTACCAAGGAAATCATGCAGGCTGCGCTCGCGCAGGCTCAGGAAGGTCGTCTGCACATCCTCGGCAAGATGCAGGAAGCGATGCCGCAAGGCCGCACCGAGCTGTCGAATTTTGCGCCGCGCCTGATCACCATCCGCATCAACCCGGAAAAGATCCGTGACGTGATCGGCAAGGGCGGCGCCGTGATCCGCGCGCTGACCGAAGAGACCGGCACGCAGATCGACATCACCGACGAGGGTATCGTCACCATCGCATCGGTCGATGCCGCTGCAGGTCAGGAAGCCAAGCGCCGTATCGAAGAACTGACGGCCTCGGTCGAGGTCGGCAAGATCTACGAAGGTACTGTGCTCAAGCTGCTGGATTTCGGTGCGATCGTTCAGGTCATGCCGGGCAAGGATGGTCTGCTGCACATCAGCCAGATCGCCAACGAGCGCGTCAATGCCGTGGCCGACTACCTGAAAGAAGGCCAGCAGGTGCGCGTCAAGGTGCTCGAGACCGATGACCGCGGTCGCCTGAAGCTGTCGATGAAGGCAGCGGCGGCCGAGGAATCCGGCGAGGCAGCGGCTCAGCAGTAACGGGTCGTTGATGCGGCGTCATGCCGCATGGGATGAAGAGCGCCCCGCTTGTCGCGCGGCGCTCTTCAGCGTTCATGGACAGCCGGCGGTGCTGTCACCATCCCATCCCCAAAAAAACACAACAGGGAGACACAGAATGCGCGCAATCGAAATCATCAAGCCGGGCGCACCGGAGGTACTCACGCCCTGTGATCGTCCCGTGCCCGGTGTGCGGGCAGGCGAAGTGCTGATCAAGGTGCATGCCGCTGGCGTCAATCGCCCTGATGTGCTGCAACGCACGGGCAACTACCCGGTGCCGCCGGGGGCGTCCGATTTGCCCGGCCTGGAAGTCGCCGGCGAGATCGTTGACGGCGATCTGGCGGGCAGTGGCTTTGCCAAAGGCGACATGGTGTGCGCGCTGGTGCAGGGTGGCGGCTATGCCGAGTACTGCGCAGCGCCCGTCGCGCAATGTCTGCCCGTGCCCAAGGGCTGGTCGGCGATCGAGGCCGCATCGCTGCCCGAGACGTTTTTCACGGTGTACAGCAATGTCTTCGATCGTGCCCGTCTGGCCGATGGCGAGACCCTGCTGGTGCAGGGCGGCAGTTCCGGCATTGGCGTGACTGCGATACAGATGGCCACGGCACTCGGACACCGGGTGTTCGCGACCGCCGGCACCGATGACAAGTGCCGGGCGTGCGAGAGTCTCGGTGCGGAGCGCGGCATCAATTACCGCACTGAGGATTTCGTCGAGATCGTCAAGTCGCTCACCGGTGGCAAGGGAGCGAATGTGATCATTGACATGGTCGCGGGCGATTATGTGAACCGCGAGATCAACTGTCTGGCCGACGATGGCCGGCTGGTCGTGATCGCCTTGCTCGGTGGGTCGAAGGGCGAGGTGAATTTTGGCGAGATCATGCGCCGTCGCCTGACCATCACCGGTTCAACGCTGCGTCCGCGTCCGATCGCCTTCAAGCAGGACATTGCGCAGAAGCTGCGCCAGCGGATCTGGCCCTTGCTGGAATCCGGGAAGATCAGGCCGGTGATTTACCGGACCTTCCCGCTCGAGCAGGCGGCGGACGCGCATGCGCTGATGGAGAGCAGCACCCACGTCGGCAAGATCATGCTGCAGGTGCTTTGAGATAAAATCGCGAGCTTTTCACGGATAACACCATGCGACGCACACTGATCGCCGGTAACTGGAAAATGAACGGCAGCCTGGCCGCCAATGCGCCGCTGCTGGATGGCTTGCGCGCCGGTGCGGCCGGTGCCTGCGAACTGGCGGTCTGTGTTCCCGCGCCGTATCTGGCGCAGGTGCAGGCCAGTTTGTCCGGTTCGTCCATCGCATGGGGCGCGCAGGACATGTCCGAGCATGAGAGCGGCGCTTTTACCGGCGAAGTGTCGGCAGCGATGCTGAAAGATTTCGCGTGCCGTTACGTGATCGTCGGGCATTCCGAGCGCCGCAGCTATCACGGCGAGAGCGATGAACTGGTCGCCCGCAAGGCCGTCCGGGCGCTGGACGCCGGGCTGGTGCCTGTTGTCTGCGTGGGGGAGACCCTGCAGGAGCGGGAGGCGGGCAGTACCGATGCGGTGGTCATACGCCAGCTGGCACCCGTGCTGAGCGAGGTGGGTGCGCGACTGCGCGACATCGTGATCGCGTATGAGCCGGTATGGGCGATCGGTACCGGCAAGACGGCTACGCCCGCGATGGCGCAACAGGTGCATGAACTCATCCGCGCGACACTGGCCAAAACGAATGCCGATGCGGCGAATGCGGTGCGCGTGCTGTACGGCGGCAGCATGAAGCCGGACAACGCCAAAGAATTGCTGGCGATGCCGGATATTGATGGTGGCCTGATTGGCGGTGCGTCATTGAAAGCGGCCGATTTTCTGGCCATCGCGGCGGCGGCATGAACAGGCAGGACAGTCGCTAGCTGAACCTGCGCTGCGGTTGATTTGCCAGTGGCGCCAAAAGAAATTTAAACTCCTTGTAACGTTTTAACAAAACCCCGGACTATTTTTATGAATACATTGCTTGCCATCGTCATCGTGATTCAGGTGATCACTGCCCTGATCATTATCGGTCTGGTGCTGATCCAGCACGGCAAGGGCGCAGACATGGGTGCCGCATTCGGCTCGGGGGCCTCAGGCAGCCTGTTTGGTGCGAGCGGCTCGTCGAACTTCCTGTCACGCTCCACCGGCATTGCCGCGGCGGTATTTTTCGTCGCAACGCTGGCGCTGAGCTTCATCAGCAGCCGCCCGATCACGGGTGGCGGCGCCGGTGTGATGGATCAGATTCCGGCAACGCCGGCAACACAGGCCCAGCCCCAAGGCACGACCAATCAGTCATCACCTTCGGCTCCGGCGCAGGGCCAGTCCGGCAATATACCCAAGTAAGGTTTTCTTCTCTTTTCTGCAAAACCTTAATTGAATTGGGGTCTCAAAGCGGGTTAAAATAGCCTGCTTTTGCCGACGTGGTGAAATTGGTAGACACGCTATCTTGAGGGGGTAGTGGCGCAAGCTGTGCGAGTTCGAGTCTCGCCGTCGGCACCAGTCAAAACGGAATTCGAGCGGGCCAGCGAAAGGATGCCTTTTGCTGGCTTTTTGCTGAGATGACAGAGTTGTCTTTTTGGCTTCATGTCTGGTCGTGATCACCAGAGTTTTGAACTGCGAATATCGTGAACCTCGAAAACTACCTGCCGATACTGCTGTTCATCTGTGTTGGTATCGCTGTTGGTGTTGCGCCTCAGATCCTCGGGCGCCTGCTCGGTCCGCACAAGCCGGATCCGGAAAAGACTTCCGCCTACGAGTGCGGCTTCGAAGCTTTCGAAGATGCGCGCATGAAATTCGATGTGCGCTACTACCTGGTCGCCATTCTCTTCATTCTGTTTGATCTCGAAGTCGCGTTCCTCGTGCCCTGGGCGGTCGCGATGAGTGATGTCGGCCTGCTGGGTTTCTGGGCAATGATGATCTTCCTGGGTGT
>JACCDN010057504.1_pt1 | contig 13216 bp, 9 predicted proteins | sample 7441691 | NCBI WGS metagenome assembly JACCDN01 (sample SAMN15323439, study PRJNA562643) | freshwater metagenome | isolation source: river surface water | place: USA:Blue River Watershed | collected 2017-08-16 | reverse complement strand
TTATATCAACATGAAGGCATTGTAGCCGCCGGCAGTCAAAGCGTTGAACAGCAAATTCAAAATATGCTCTCCATAGGGTTAGATATTGCTCAGATTGAGCAGATTACCTATCTTGTTCCTTCTACAGTGCTTAAGAAGCGCAGTGAATATTTGCGTTACATGCAGTGACAATAATGTTGTTAATACCATTGTTTTTAAGTAAACTTACGGCATAATTTCTCACAACACACATATTATAACTGTTCTCACTAAAAGTGAGAATAGATAAAGTTGGGTGAGGATTCTCTCCATAATATTAGCCGAGATGGTGGAATTGGTAGACACGCAAGTTTCAGGTACTTGTGGGGGAAACCCTGTGGAGGTTCGAGTCCTCTTCTCGGCACCAATTTAAGGAAGTGTCATTGCAACTCATCCACAATCCCAATCAAAGTATTTATACTATCCAGAGTTTCTCTCCTGGCAAAATTGAAATTAACCATACCATCTATACACACAGTCTGATTGCATTGCCTAATCAAATCATCACAGACTGGCCTCCACAGACCATGGACATGCTTGCCGCAAAACATGTAGATAGCATGACACAACTGTCTCCAGAAATTATTTTGATTGGCACAGGCATACACCAACATCTTATACCTTCCTTCCTCCTTATGAAACTCATTGACGCTAAAATTGGCTTTGAAGCAATGAGTACGGCCGCTGCCTGCCGCACGTTTAATTTATTAGCATCTGAAGGCAGAAAAGTAGTCGCTGGACTCATTATCTCATGAATGTTATGGCTCATCATCTACGCATTGCACTAGCACAATTAAATTTTCTTGTAGGTGATATAGAAGGAAATGCACAAAAAATCATTCAAGCTACAAAAACTGCTCAAAACCACTATAAAGCCGATCTTATCGCATTTCCGGAATTGGCACTGACAGGGTATCCGCCTGAAGATTTATTATATCGCCACGATTTTTACCAACGCATAGAGGCTATTTTTCCCGCCATTTGCGACAGCGCCACAAATATCGACATCCTGCTTGGACACCCTGCGAATACAGTAACTGGTTGTTATAATCGCGTAACCTTTATTAGCCATCAAAAAATCATCAGCCATTACGATAAACAAAGGCTACCTAACTATAGTGTTTTTGACGAAGCGCGTTATTTTAAACCGGGCTCTACAACGACTGGCGTCATTTCTTGTAAAAAAATAAAAATGGCAACAATCATTTGTGAAGACCTTTGGTTTCCTGAACCCATTGCCCAGGCAGCTAAAGCAGGTGTAGAACTCATTATTAGCTTAAATGCCTCTCCATTTGCCAAAAACAAAGCTGAAATCCGCAAACAGATCATGAAACAGCGCATCGCAGAAACTCATTTGCCTATCCTTTACGTAAACTGTGTAGGTGGGCAAGATGAGTTAGTGTTTGATGGCGGTTCTATGGCATTTGATCGTGATGCATCCTTGATCCAACAAGCTCCTTTTTTTGAGGAAAGTTTATGTATCGTGGACATTGAAAAATCACATCAAGGTTTCATAAATATAGCGACCCAGGACGATAATCATGCCAACCCCCCATCTTTAACAACAGCCAGTTCATTGGCCTCCAAGGAAATAAGTCAAATTTATAAGGCCTTAGTGCTTGGAACACGCGATTACATAGAAAAAAACAACTTTCCAAAGGCGATTCTTGGATTATCAGGTGGTATAGATTCAGCACTGACTTTGGCCATTGCAGTAGATGCTATTGGCAAGGAGAGAGTAGAGGCTATTTTGATGCCTTCACGCTACAACGCAGAGACAAGTTTAATAGACGCCACACAACAAGCAGAAACCATGGGCGTGCATTATGAAATTTTATCCATAGAACCTATTTTTCAAGCATTTTTAAATACGCTGTATTCTCTATTGCATCCGTCGCCTGCTTATAAAGATATATCGGACTTAAAAGACATCAGTATAACAGAGCAAAATCTGCAAGCTCGCTGTAGAGGAACTTTATTGATGGCAATTTCCAATAAAAAACACGCCATCGTATTATCTACTGGCAATAAGAGCGAAATGGGCGTTGGCTATTCAACATTATATGGAGATATGGTGGGTGGCTTTTGCGTACTAAAAGACGTTTTTAAAACCATGGTCTATAAGTTAGCAGAATACCGCAATAGCTTGTCCCCCGTGATTCCTGAGAACGTTTTACTAAAAGCGCCTTCAGCCGAACTTGCGCCCAATCAAAAAGATGAAGATACACTGCCGCCTTATCCCATACTGGATGGTATTTTAGAGCGCTATATTGAGTTGGATGAAAGTCTGAGTGATATTGTAAACGCTGGCTTTGAGGAAGCCGTTGTCCTTAAGGTTTTGCAAATGGTAGACAGAAGCGAATATAAACGACGTCAAGCAGCGCCTGGAATACGCATTTCAGAAAGAGCTTTTGGCAAAGATAGGCGCTATCCGATTACGTCTGGGTTTAGACCTTTGGTAGCTGTTGAAGACCCTACTCACAACGGCGATCACTATTCTACGTCATTTACTGCCAATTCCACTTGAAGCTCTTGTGATGAAAATGATTTTTTTCAAGTGACTGCATTGTTTTTTTTCTTGATTATTCCTTTATCCAACTGTCGAAGCGCTTTTAATTTTTCCTGGATCTTAATTTCTAAACCGCGCTCAACGGGATAATAATACTGTTTTTCTCCCATTTCTTCGGGAAAATAGCACTCTCCTGCAGCATATGCATGAGGTTCTTTATGCGCATAACGATAATCAGTACCATACTTAAGCGATTTCATGAGACGCGTAGGCGCATTGCGCAAATGTAAAGGGACATCTAAAGAACCGTACTTTTTTGCATCTTCTCTAGCCGCATTAAATGCTTTGTAGACTGCATTGCTCTTTGGCGCACATGCCATATAGATAACAGCCTGAGCCAATGCTAACTCTCCTTCGGGGCTACCTAAATGCCGATAAGCTTCCCAAGCATTTAATCCTATATCTAACGCCCTAGGATCTGCATTACCTATATCTTCGCTTGCCATGCGTACAACCCTCCTTGCAATATATTCGGGGTCGCAACCTCCATCTATCATGCGCATAAACCAATATAAAGCCGCATCTGGAGAAGTGCCACGCACAGCTTTATGTAAGGCTGAAATCTGTTCATAGAATAAATCGCCTCCTTTATCAAAACGTCGTACACTTCCCGATAACACTTCTGTAAAAATCTTCTCAGTAATATATTCCTTATTGCCTTCTTTTATTGCAAAATCTGTTATGATTTCCAGCAAATTTAAAGCTTGGCGCGCATCGCCATCTGCGTAACGCGCTAGGTTTTTTTTAAGCTCATCTGGAAAATAGATATTTCTATTTCCTAGACCATTTTCTTTATTCTCCAGAGCCGCATCAATTATCTCTAAAATAACTGTTTCTTCCAAACGTCTTAAAACATAAACACGCACTCTTGACAACAATGCATTGATCAATGCAAAAGAAGGATTTTCTGTCGTTGCGCCAATAAAAATAAGCGTGCCATCTTCTACATACGGCAAAAATGCATCTTGTTGCGCTTTATTAAAACGATGTACCTCATCCACAAACAGCACTGTTTTTTTCTGTTGCACATGCAACAACTCTTCTGCTCGGGTCACTACTTGCCGTATATCTTTAACGCCTGCCAATACTGCAGAAAGTGTTTCCACATGTGCAGCGGCACGTTCAGCCAATAAGCGAGCAAGCGTTGTTTTACCGGTCCCTGGTGGTCCCCACAATACCATAGAGTGCAAAAAACCGTTTTCCATCGCTTTTCTAAGCGGTTTGTCTGGTCCCAGCAAATGATCTATGCCTTTAATATCTTGCAAAGTACGTGGTCGCATCCGCGCAGCAAGCGGCGTAAATAAAGTTTTGTTTTCGGTTGCGGATGACATCTACACCTTTAGGAGGCTTTAATTGAAAAACAGCAAGATTATATAGTGGGTTTATAGCATTACTGCTTAAAAAGAGTTAGTATATGGCCCACTAACAAACAGATTGGGGGAAGTATGTTTTTTTGCCCAATCTGATGCGCTATGGCTCAGCGACAATAAAATCTCTTGCCACATTTCCGATATCTCCTTATCTGAAAGCGTGGCAAAAGATAAAGTCGCGCAAACTGAGGGCGATTTATTCAGAAATAGATGAGGCCTTTTGACAATCAAGCCTTTTAACATGCGAGCCAAATGTTGTTGAGCGCCCACATTAAAAAAATTATTTTGATTCTTCAGCACATTTTCTTTACTATTGACGCGTACCTGATCCAGTGTCAATGTCTCGCTTATTGACTTATTTGTGAAACCTAGTTTGCTAAATTGTTTGGCAAGCATAGCCCAATTTGTATTAGCACTATATTTGCTACAAAAATCTGCAAATATTCTCTCTTCTAAAAATAATTCATTATCTTCAGAAACGTATATGTAAGCGTCTTCTGTATTCACCGGTATTCTGCCAGCTTCTAAGCCTTGATTTAGCCATTGCGCGAAGTCTTCTCCTAATTTTGTCTGCACAGGATAAGTCACATTTACTTTCAACGCCGCTAAACGCTCTTTTTTGGCTAACTCCGCTATCAGATTATGCGTCAGTTCTGCTTTCTGCGCTATACTTCCTGCCTTGTCTTTTTCCCCCATCAAATAAGCTAACCACATCGAGAAAAGTTGAGAATCTTGAGCTATCCAATTAAAGCCTGGTTCTGGCATGCATTGCCTGACCATTAATGGCACAACACTCTTTGAAAGAGAATACGAATCGCTCAGTCGACGCAATTTATAATAATTTCCCTTCTCTATCATATTGCCTTCAAATGGTTGCCAATCTGCAACAAAGGCTCCCTCTTCATCGCAAATCATGGTAGCTTGTTGATTAAAAGCTTTATCCGCTTTTTCAAATAAAAACGCGGTAAATAACGCATAAGCATATTGTGGAGAAAATGCTTTCCCTGCTGTTTCATGATAATGTTTCAGTCCAATGACTGCGTGTTCCAAACTGTAGTCCAACAATCCACCAGGCACACTCCCAAACTGATAAGGCATTGCCTGTATAAGCTCGGCGAAACAGCTCAAGGCTGTTTCATATAACACTTGATATAAAGCAATCTGATCTAATCCCGTATATCCATGGATTTTACTTAAAAAGTGGCGACGACGATTATCTGCTATCAGCAATTCTTTTGCTTTTAGGACGGGATAAAGAGGAACCTGAGGAAACTCTTTTTTTGTATGGAGTGTTCGCATAAAATGCCGTGTTTGTGGTTTAATAGACATCGTTGTTGCAGATCGTACTTGAAAGTGAGAATTTTTTTAGCACACTACCGCGTCATACCGGCGAAAGCCGGTATCCAGATCGGAATCTAATGTGCACCACATCCTGTTACAACGTTTTTAGAATGCAACTAAGTTTCGTAGTAAAGATGACTATTTGCCAGAAACAGCTTTCCTGGATTCCGGCTTTCGCCGGAATGACGACCTTTTCGATGCAATACGCCATGTCAGTCTTACTTTCAAGTTAAATAAGTATATTATCAAATACACACCTTCACAATATACTAATGATATCAGAAAAAACTTATCAACCGCATATTCTTGAAAAAGAAGCGCAAACATACTGGACACAGCAAGCATCGTTCACTGCTAAAGAGGATGTAAGCGCAGAAAAATTTTATTGCCTGTCCATGCTCCCCTACCCCAGCGGTGAGCTGCATATGGGACACGTGCGCAATTATACAATTGGCGATGTTATTAGCCGATACCAGCGAATGCGTGGAAAAAACGTGCTGCAACCTATGGGATGGGACGCGTTTGGATTGCCGGCTGAAAACGCTGCCTTAAAAAATAAAAGTGCTCCTGCCACTTGGACGCATCATAATATCTCTGAGATGCGCACACAATTTCAACGTCTAGGTTATGCTATTGATTGGCAGCGTGAATTCGCGACTTGCGATGCTAATTATTATCGTTGGGAACAATGGCTGTTTATACGCCTATTTCACAAGGGTCTGGCCTATCGCAAAATGGCTGTTGTTAATTGGGATCCCGTAGACAATACCGTACTTGCCAACGAACAAGTCATTGATGGACGCGGTTGGCGCTCAGGTGCACTTGTGGAAAGACGAGAAATTCCCCAATGGTTTCTGAAGATTACAGCGTATGCCGATGAATTGCTTACTGATCTGAAAAAACTTCCAGACTGGCCGGAACAAGTGCGCATGATGCAACAAAACTGGATAGGACGCTCAGAAGGAACGGAAGTAGATTTTGCAATAAAAGGGCTTCAGCAAACCCTACGCGTTTATACGACCCGCATAGATACTCTTTTAGGAGTGACTTATCTTGCTGTCGCGCCTGAGCATCTCATCGCTAATATTGCAGCGGAAAAAAATAGTGATATTGTTGCTTTCCTGGAAGAATGTCGCCATCTCAAAGTCTCAGAATTAACCCTAGCTACCCTAGAAAAAAAAGGAATAAACAGTGGCCTGACCGCTATTCACCCCATTTCCGGAGAATCTCTACCTATCTGGATAGCCAACTATGTATTAATGGAATACGGTTCTGGTGCAGTCATGGCTGTGCCCGCACATGATGAACGAGATTTTGAGTTCGCTAAACACTACGAACTGCCTATCAAACAAGTCATACAACCCATACATTCCACCGCCTGGAATATTGCAGAAAAAGCACTGACTGATGATGGAATTCTTATTCATTCCACTCCTTTTGATGGATTGACATCACAACAAGCCAAACAAGCTATTACGGATTATCTGATTGAAAAGAAGCAAGGCAAACGCACCATCAATTATCGTCTGCGCGATTGGGGCATTTCTCGTCAACGCTATTGGGGCACGCCTATTCCCATTATCTATTGCGACGATTGCGGCGCTGTGGCAGTGTCAGAAAAAGACCTGCCAGTAAGACTTCCAGAAAATATAATACTTGACGAACCTAAGTCTCCTTTAAAATCCATGCCTGAATTTTACCAGGCAAGTTGTCCTGACTGCGGTAAAGCCGCCAAAAGAGAAACAGATACATTTGATACCTTCATGGAATCTTCTTGGTATTATCTGCGTTATGCTTGCAATAACCAGCCAAATAGCATGCTGGACGAACGTGTCCGTTATTGGATGCCTGTCGATCAATATATCGGCGGAATTGAGCATGCTGTACTGCATTTACTCTATGCTCGATTTTTTTATAAAGTACTGCGCGATGAAGGCTTGGTCGAAGGCGATGAACCTTTTGTTCGCCTGCTCACACAAGGCATGGTATTAAAAAATGGCGCTAAAATGTCTAAATCCAAGGGAAACACGGTTTCTCCTAAAGATTTAATCGAAAAATATGGAGCGGATACCGTACGACTGTTTACTATCTTTGCATCTCCACCCGAACAGTCTTTGGAATGGTCGGACAGTGGCGTGGACGGCGCACATCGTTTTTTAAAGCGAGTATGGTCACATGCCAACCAAGTAGAAACTGTCATCAAAAGCGAGCAAGCCATACAATCTTCAACTGATATGCATGAAAAACATAAATCCCAACGTCGCAAGATACATGAAATTCTGCGCCAGGCAAATCAGGATATGGAGCAACAGCAATTCAATACAGTAGTCTCTGCATGCATGAAATTGTTTAACCTACTGTCGAAAATCTCAGCCGATTTAGAAACAGCGCCTTTACTGCGCGAAGGTTACAGTATATTATTGCGCCTATTAGCGCCAATTACTCCTCATTTGGCACATTACTTATGGATCAACTTGGGGTTAGGAGAAAATATTTTAAAAACCAGCTGGCCTGTTGTAGATAAACAGGCGTTGGCTACTGATGATATGACGCTAGTCATACAAGTCAATGGAAAAATGCGAGGTCAAATGACGATAGCAAGCAATGCAGATGTAGAAACAATTGAGCAAACTGCACTGACACAAGCAAACGTAATGCGACACTTGAACAATCAGCCGCCGAAAAAAATTATTGTTATTCCCAAGAAATTGGTGAATATTGTAGTTTAAAATAAAGACAATGGATACCAGACTTCGTTGGTATGAAAACCCATAGGATTCTGGCTTTAGCTGGAATGACTTTACAAGAGCGATGTATGATAACAGAACAAGACGTCAAAAAAGTAGCCCACCTTGCAAGACTACATGTAACTGAGCAAGAAGTGCAACAACACGCAAAAACCTTATCTAACATTCTGGAAATGATTGCTCATATAAACAAACAAGATACGCAGTCTATTTCGCCTATGTTTTCTCCACTGGATACAACATTGCAAATGCGCGATGATGCAATCATGGAAGAAAATCAGCGGGAGAGACTGCAAAAATTAGCGCCGCACGTGGAAAGCGGGCTTTATCTTGTTCCAAAAGTGATAGAATAGGGAAAGCTGTTGACAATACTTTGACAAGCTCAGTAACCTTACTTCGATAAGATTTCGACGTGAGTGTTCGACTGAGCTCACGCCGAAGGCCCAGCAACCTTTCGTTAGATCAAATAGAAATCATCAAATTTTGAGCACTGAAGTTTTCCATCTCGAAAATCGTGGTTTTAACCATTTCGAGGACTATAAAAAATTAACATGCCCAACAAAACCATTACACAAATCTCTCACGATCTTGCCAAGAAAGCATATTCCAGTGAAGAGTTGACTCAAACGTTTCTTAAGCGCATTCAAACACACGATAAAGAAATCAACAGCTTTATTACCGTTACTGAAGAAATAGCCATAACACAGGCAAGATCGGCCGATATCGAACGCGCAAAAGGTAACGTTTCTCCACTGCTGGGAATCCCTCTGGCACACAAAGATGTTTTTTGCACCCAAGATGTACGCACAACCTGCGCATCGCGCATGTTGGATAATTTCATCTCACCTTACAATGCAACGGTTGTAGCCAAGCTAGAAGAAGCAGGCTGCGTTTTGCTGGGAAAAACCAATATGGATGAATTTGCAATGGGTTCATCTAATGAAAACAGTTTTTATGGTCCCTGCAAAAACCCCTGGGATTTAACTCGTGTTCCCGGCGGTTCTTCAGGTGGTTCTGCAGCCGCCGTAGCCACAGGCTTAACGCCTATTGCAACGGGCACAGACACAGGAGGTTCAGTGCGGCAACCTGCGGCGTTTTGCGGCCTTACAGGTTTGAAACCAACGTATGGCCGAGTATCGCGTTATGGCATGATTGCCTTTGCTTCCAGCCTAGATCAGGCTGGCATCATAGCGCATAGCGCCCAAGATTGCGCCATGCTTTTACAAGCTATGGCAGGTCATGACGATAAAGATTCCACCAGCAGCGACTATCCCATACCAGATTATACAGTCACCTTGCAAAAACCTTTAACAGGGCTTCGCATTGGTATACCTAAAGAATATTTTCATCACAATCTAAATCATTCAGTACAACAAATAATTGACCAAGCTTTGGAGGAATTTAAAAAATTAGGCGCAACTCTGCATGAAATCAACTTACCTGCTACCAACCTTGCCGTATCCACTTATTACGTCATAGCGCCTGCTGAATGCTCTTCCAATTTATCACGTTATGATGGCGTACGATATGGCTATCGCTGCGAAAACCCCAAAGATCTGTTAGATTTATATAATCGCACTCGTGGCGAAGGATTTGGCGCTGAAGTAAAACGTCGCATTATGATTGGAACTTATGTACTTTCAGCTGATTGTTATGAAGCCTTTTATTTGAAGGCACAAAAAATACGACGTTTAATCAACGAAGATTTTAAAAATGCGTTTACATCAATAGACCTTATTTTTGCGCCGACGACACCTGACATTGCCTTTAAATTGAACGACAAAGCTGATCCTGTGAGCATGTATCTTTCAGACATATTCACAATTCCTGTGAATTTAGCTGGATTGCCTGGTATTTCCATACCTGCAGGATTTGTTCAAGGATTACCGGTCGGAGTACAACTCATTGGTAACTATTTCAATGAAGCCCTATTGTTAAATGCCGCGCATCAATTTCAACAACAAACAGATTGGCATACTAGAGAGCCAATATTTTAAAAGGTTGTCATCTATGAACCCAGTTCATAGATGCCCCCTAAAAAAGTAAAATGTTAAGAGGTTAATCACCATGTCCTGGGAATCTGTTATTGGACTTGAAGTCCACGCACAACTTGCCACTCAATCAAAAATTTTTTCCGGCAGTCCTACCGCTTTTGGCGCAGAACCCAATACCCAAACCTGCATTATTGACCTCGGGTTTCCTGGTGTCTTACCTGTATTAAACCGTGAAACGGTTGTCATGGCCATCAAGTTTGGACTGAGCGTGAATGCGCATATTCCGCCCTATTCAGTCTTTGCACGCAAAAATTATTTTTACCCTGATCTACCCAAGGGATACCAAATCAGTCAATTTAACTTACCTATCGTAGGTAATGGTTCTTTAAAAATTTTTTTGGATGATGGGCAAGAAAAAACTATTCGCATTACTCGTGCTCACCTGGAAGAAGACGCTGGAAAATCTTTACACGAAGGTTTAGAAGGATTATCAGGCATAGATTTAAACCGCGCAGGCATTCCTTTATTGGAAATAGTCTCTGAACCAGATATGCGTTCTGCCAAAGAAGCGGTCAGTTATTTGAAAGCATTACATGCTTTGGTGCGTTATTTAGAAATTTGTGATGGCAATATGCAAGAAGGTTCTTTTCGTTGCGATGCCAACGTCTCTATTCGCAGAATTGGGGAGAATAAGCTAGGCACTAGAACCGAAATCAAAAATGTTAATTCATTCCGTTTTGTAGAACGTGCGATTAATTATGAAATTCAGCGTCAAATCAATATTTTAGAAGACGGCGGCGTCATCGAACAACAAACGCGATTATATGATGCCGATAAAAATGAAACCCGTCCCATGCGTTCCAAAGAAGAAGCCAACGATTATCGCTATTTTTCTGATCCTGATTTACTTCCCTTGCACCTAGAACCCAATTTTATTGCATCCATTGCAAAAACATTGCCAGAACTGCCACAACAGAAAAAAGAACGTTTCATCACCCAATACAGCTTAACGCCGTATGACGCAACTATTCTGGCGAGTGAACGTGAGCTGGCCGATTATTTTGAATCTGCCGTAAAAATAGCTTCTCTCCATTCAGCTAAATTAGTTGCTAATTGGATAATAGGTGATTTATTAGGCGCCTTGAACAAGGAAAATTTAGATATAACAAACTCTCCTATTTCTGCCGACCAGCTAGCAACCCTTATCAAACGCATTGCAGACAATACTATTTCCGGGAAAATTGCTAAAACCATCTTTGAAGCGTTATGGAACAATGGTGGCGATGTAGACCTTCTCATCGAACAAAAAGGCTTAAAACAGATTACAGATGATTCGGCTATTGAAAAATGTATAGACGAAATTCTTGCTAGCAACGCTGCACAAGTAGTCGCCTATCGCGGAGGCAAAGAGACTTTGTTCGGCTTTTTTGTGGGTCAAGTAATGAAAGCCACGCAAGGAAAAGCAAACCCTAAATTAGTCAACGAATTGTTGAAGAAAAAATTGCAGGCGTAAAGGAAGCGACAACGTCGTCCTTGCATGGAAGCAAGGATCCAGAGCACAAGGATGTTTAAGCGACGGATTAAGGAGTAAGCATCTTGCATACTGCTTCTGCTGCCTTGACAACCCCTCCTCCCTCCCCCAACTTTTCTTTTACCTCACAAAATTTTTTCTGCATGGTTTTACGATAAACCTCATCCTCCAGAATATGAACGACCTCTGCCGTAATTGCCTCCGGTGTCGCTTCATGTTGAATCAGTTCTTTGGCAACGATTTCTCCTGCAACAATATTGCATAAACCAATATGTGGAATTTGAATAACGCGCCTAGCAATAGCATACGTAGAGGCTGCTGTTTTATAGATAATTACCATGGGAATTTGCAGCAAAGCCGTTTCCAATGTCGCTGTCCCTGAAGCAACGATTGTTGCGGAACAAAGCTGCACAGTATTATAAAATTGTTCAGGAATTACTTTGACGGATACAGCACTTTTTTCTAAATATGGCAATAAATCATCTTGTTTAAGAGAGCTGGCCTGCGGCAGTACAAAAATTAAATCGGGGTAGCGTCTTTTTAATTGTTTTGCGGCTAATAACATAGTAGGCAGTAATCGTTGGATTTCTCCTTTTCGACTGCCTGGCAGCAAACCAACTATCCTAGATTTTTCATCTATTTCATACTCGCGACGCATTGTCACAATATCTTTATCTGGCTGCACTCTCTCCGCTAAGGGATGCCCCACATATTCCACTGGGATGCCTTTTTCCCTATATAATGCTTCTTCAAACGGAAAAATGACCAACATTTTATCAATGCGGCTGCCAATCTTTTTAATCCGTCTTAGACGCCATGCCCAAATTTTAGGGCTAATGTAATACAGAACTGGAATACCCGCTTTCTTGGCAATTTTAGCTATCTGCAAATTGAAAGCGGGATAATCAATAAGCAGCACTAAATCAGGGCGCTCATTGTGAATAACGTTTTTCAAAGTTCGCCAGGCTTTGTAAATAGGCATAATATGCTGCAATATTTCAATAACGCCCACCACTGCTAATGGCGCTGCATCCACACGTATATCAACGCCTGCCTTGCGCATAGCTTCTCCTCCCATGCCTAAAAACTTTATCTCAGGATCTTTTGCATGAACTGCATTTGCTAATGCTGCGCCGTGTTGATCCCCTGATGCTTCTCCGGAAACTATTAATATACGTTTTTTCATAGATTTGGTTTCTTGATATTTGGTAAAATTACACTGTTGTAAAAATTTCCCCGCTGCACAAAACGCAGCGGCCCCTTTGTAAAAGGGGGCAAAATAAACCATCATTTCCATCCACTACATTTTTATGCACACCAACTCTTCTCACCCGCCAACTGCACAAAATATCATTAACTTGCTAGAGGGCATTATTGTATGGCCCATAGAATACCCTGTTATGATAACAGGCCTTTCTAGCGATAATCGTGATACAAAACCTGGCGATTTATTTATTTCTTATACAGGCCCAAAGATAGAGCGGCCTAATTTTATAGCTGATGCAGTAAAAAAAGGTGCTATAGCTGTTTTAAAAGAATCCGATGATGAAACGGCAACTTTTGAAAAAATCACTGCATCAGATCGTGTTGTGCCCATCTATACCATACCTAAGCTTAAAGAAAAAGTAGGTATTATTGCTGCCCGA
>JACCDN010244906.1_pt1 | contig 13222 bp, 16 predicted proteins | sample 7441691 | NCBI WGS metagenome assembly JACCDN01 (sample SAMN15323439, study PRJNA562643) | freshwater metagenome | isolation source: river surface water | place: USA:Blue River Watershed | collected 2017-08-16 | reverse complement strand
AATATTTTCTAATTCCATAAATGAGGCTCTTTATTTTTTAAATCATTTACATATGCATTTAATTTTTGACAACGATCGCTTATATTTTTTTCGTTCATAAATATTGTCCATAAAAAGATGCTATAATTATTATAGCATCTTTTTACGATTAATTTAATTCAATATAGATAAAATTTCCAATTGAGTTTCATCTAAAGTGTTTAAAAGTTTTGTCATTTTAACGGCTTCATCATAGTAAAATTCTTTCGCTAAAATATCTTTACGGAAATCGCCTAATTTAGGATTATCTAAAAACGCAAAAGTATCAGATTTTCCACGTTCAATAACGCCGCTATCGCAATTTAAAACATCTTTAAAATTAGCATATTTTTTCTGTGTAACAGAAACTTGAGTTTCAAATACTGATTCAGCGAGCGCATAACCTGCTTTAGCATTTACGATTAAAGCCGCTGCTTCTTTACCTTTATCAACTAATAATTGATGTGCGAGTGCGTCAGTCCGATTAGTGAATGATTGACCATCTTCTGTATAATATGTAAGATTAGCTTTGCGAGCACGTAATTGAAAACCATTTAAATGGATAATATTTGTTTCTGCTTCATGCAACGCCACAGGAATAGATTTAATAGAATCTGAGTTATGGTTTGTATGCTTTAATCGAAGAGCCGATTTTTTATTTAACGTGCCTTTAGTACGTCCAACAGTACGTTGATAAGTTTCAATATTTCCTTTAATATAACCTTTAGATGGATCTTTAAGTTTGATGCTAGTTAAACGATTTTCGCGTTCAATACCTAATAAATGAATGATTAGTGACGCAAAAGACGTTGGATTATTATATTGATTTGGATCATCTTTATATTTTACAGAATATAAACCTTTGTCGTTAGGCATTAAAAACTTGTTATTACTAATTTGTTTAACAAAACCATTCGAATAAACTTCGACAGATAAAACTGGATTACTATAAATAGTAATTCCATCTTCAGTAATACGCGATACAGTATTTTCAGGTTTAATTGAGTTAATTGACATATTTTTAATTCCATATAAAATTTGATAAATATATTTTAAACTATTTTAATTGATATGTATATACAGTTTTATAATTTATTTGTGTTTTTCTTAAGTTATGTTTTAAAAAATAACTATATTTTTTAGCGAAAGACGACAAAACATGTTGATTTTTAACAATAATTTGATTTAATGAATGTTGCGATAAATAATGTTTCATAATTAAAGATCCATAAAATAAGAAGATAAAATCTCAACGAGATTTTATCTTATTTTCTATCATTTGTAAATTAATTAAGTGTAATCGTCTAATAATTTTTTAAGATCATTGATTCTAACAATAATATCATTAACTTTAATTGGATTGGATTTACCTGATTTTATATCTACTAACGCTGATTCTAATTTTTCTATAGTTGGAATAGATTTCTTAATCTCTGTTATTTTGGGAATTATGTTGTCGTTCATATATTTTTTAATATTATTGTCATCGTGATTAGAAACACTTTCTCGTGCGGCGGTGGTTGTTGTAGATGATTTATTTTCTTCAGATTTATCTATTACGTTTTTGAATGATAAACCTAATAATTTAATAGATTGATCTAAATTTAATGGAGTTCCTAAATCAAAACAATCATCCACCAATTTTTCTAATATTTGAGTAATTTTTATTTTAACGGTTGACTCATTTACTGTTATTTTATTCGTCGATATAGGATACGTATAAGAGCTAAATTTGTACTTGTCAGTTTTGTTAAAAGCTGACATATCTATATCTTTAACAACATATAATTCATTTTCATGAACCATCATGATAGTATTATTACCTAAAGATATAAGTATAGTTTTTTTATTTTTAACTATTTCTTCAACTTTATCTAATGATTTAGAATCTTTTATAACCGAATCAAACTTAATTTTATATTCTTTACTTGGATCAAAATTGGTTTTCCATTCTGAAGGTAAAGATTTAAACTTTTCTGTTATAAAAGATTCTAAAATTATAGATTCGTTTAAAAAATCTATAAATTTCATTATTTTTTAACCTTCAGTGTGTATACTAATGTTCCAATATTTGTTGTTACATTACTACGTTTAACCATGAATTGTAAATCTAGATCACCTAGATAATCAGCAACAATATTCTTAATTACTTTAGCAACCTCATTTTTATCAGAAATATATTTTTTTGGAGCTTCGTCACCATAATTATAATGAATAAATAAATTATTTTCTTCTAATTCAACAGAACGAATAGATACGTTCATATCTTTACAAAAATCAACTATTTCATCTTCAGAAATAATATCTTTAAATTGTTGAACAGTCTCATCCAATTTCATTTTTAAAAAATCTTCGAACGTTAATTTCATTTTATTTTACCAAATTTGTTTTAAATTATTTAAAGAAAAAAGGAAAATCAAATGATTTTCCTTTTTTCTTTAAATAATTATTTCATTAACATTTATAATCTGTTAATTCATAAACATTATCTTCAATATCACCTAATTGAATTTTAATAATGTTTGATTTATGAATAATTGTATCATCTTCTAATTTACCAACAATTTCGTAATCGCCATTTGTAAACCAATAGTTTTTATCTACATCCATCGGTTTAACTTTATAAATGGCCAACGTACCATTAGCATCCATTGCAAGATGAATAGTATCTAATTTTTCAAACATATAAGGAAGATCAAACGTAAAATTAAAATCGCCTTTTACACAGTTGATAACTTTTTTAGGAGCATGAATAAATTTTTTCATATTTTATCGCCATCGCAATTAATCATTAGATGAAATAATTATATCACAACGGCGATAATATGTATATACATTTAGTTATAAATATTCATCGAAGAATACCGTTTGTCCGAATGGAATTTTCGCGTTTGGATTATTATATACACACCAAATTGTAGGTTTATTAAGTGGTTCTAAATTTAAATCTAAATACGCATCAGTAATAATAACTAAAGCTTTAGCGTCTGATTTTGCGGCTTTTTTAAGCGTATCTTTAATACATGTGCCACCGCCAGAAATAAATTTAATATCATGCAATTCATTCATATTAGTTACTTCATCATATGATAACGTGTGCGTATCAAATTGGTACACACCAATAGTTGTAATATTTTGCAATAACAAAATGTTTTTAATTTCATTTATAAATTTATCAAACGTTTCTTTATCGATTGATCCTGAAACGTCAATCGCAAAATCTATTTTAGATAAAGCTTCATCATACAACGTTGGTAAATAAAAATTAGGAAAAAAATTCTTATTTAAACGAGACCACGAATAATCGTTTTTAGATGTTTCAGAAATAAATTTGCGCAATAATACATTCCACGGCAAAATTGGATTTTGAATATCTTCAATTGCATTACGAACAGAATTCGGAATACCATCATTAGTACCATTAGTTAAAACGTGATGATTATACGCATTAATAACCATTTCTTTAACTTTGTTAATTTCTTCTGGATCATCGGAATGAATAATATCTTCCCAAAATTCTCCATCTAATTCAATTTCTTGAGATCCACCATTTCCATCAGAAACGGTAACTTTAATATTTTTTCCTTTGCCTTTTCCTTTACCATTTTTTTCGTCTTCTTCTTTTAAAAGATCATATACTTCTTCAGTAGTCATATTTGTGAATTTGCGATCTCGCAAAATATGAGCTGCACCTGAATATGTAAAGCCTGAATCTTCTAAATCAAGATTAATAACGTGATCGCCAGCACGATTCCAACGCTTTTTGCATCGCGATTTAATACGTTTTAAATCTAAATGATCTAATACTAAATGCATAATTTCATGCATAAAAATAAAAGACATGTCGTCTGTATTTTTTGCGTTATGATGCAAATAATTTAAATTATAATAAATTGTATCTGTACTTACACCTACGGTTGGAACGCCGATGCTTGTGCCATTAAAATCTTGCTTTAATTGTAAAAGAATATGTCCAAAAAACGATAATTTAGAGTTCATCATTTTAATACGAGCTTTATCGATTAAAAACAAAACTTCTTTTTTATCGTTTTCAGATAGCGGCGCAACTTCATATTTCATATTTTACAATTCCAAATTTTATCTATATCTATTATATATCATATCTTATTTTATGTATATACATTTAACAAAAATAAAGACTGTTCGAACAGTCTTTATTTTTGTTTTTTCTAAAATTAATCAGTCAAATAAATTTTATATTGTTTAAGTAATTTTCCAAATGATTCGTCGCGAGTGCGAATTAATTTGCTGTGTTTACGAATTAAACGCTTTAATAGCATCGCTGGAAATTCAATTCCATAACCATTTTCAACTGTAGATGAAGATTGTTGAAAGTGACTTACAACTTTAATAACGTTTTCGACGTTGTCATCTAATTTATTTGCACAGTTAATCAACGTCGCATAACGAATACCAATATCAGACGGCGGTTTTTGCATTGGGTTTTTAATTAGTTCTTCAACTGGAATAACTAAATCAAAATAATTTAAAAATGAATATAAATCCTGTGCACAAGATTCACCCAATACGCCTTCAATAGAAGGTCTTACACTATTATAACCATCACGACTTTGATTTTCACAAAGCGTCAAATATTTACTTGCTTTTTCATGAGTACGTGGGCATGGAAAAGCTGGATCAGACGATTTTGGATTAAAATTATGAACCATTTCTGGACGATAATCTAAATAATCCAATAACATCTGATTAAAACGACCATCTTCATTTGCCCAGTTTAACCATTTTTTTGGATTAACATAACATTCAAATTGAACCATACGAGATGCTAATGCCGAACTTAATGGCATAACAACCGCCCCGTCAGTATCTAAATTACCATTAGCTACCATATACGCTTTATCATGCAATTTAAAATTACCAATCATACGATCATGTAAAATTTTATACGCAATTGCTTGAATCGACATTGGAGCCGAGTTAATTTCTTCGAATGAAATTAACCAACCATCTTTTCCTTCAGGTAAAGGATCTGTATTTAGTGGAAATTCGATCGGTGGTGCCCAACCTGAACGTGAATTTTCAATCAATGGAAATCCATTTAAGCTGGTTTGATCACACATCGATAAACGGAAATCGATAAATTGAAGATTTAATTCTTTTGCTACACCTGCAAATAATGCAGATTTTGCAATACCGGGTGATCCGCGCAAAAATGGAATTTCATTACACAAAATAGCATCTAATACGTGTTGTTTCATTTCAGTTATACAGATTTTTTTCATATGGTGTCGCCTTTAAGGTAAATTTTATCAATAAAATCAATATGAATTAATCTTATACTAATCATGACAAAATGTAAATACATTCGCGATAAAAAAATTAAAATTGTGTTATTTCTATTAACTTTTCTTTAGAAAATTCTATATTTTCCCAATTAATAAGATGTTTATTATGATCAAATATAATCGATTTATCAAAAGCGTTTTTAAATAGTTCAACTTCATTTTTAATTTTATCGATATTCTGAGTAGATAAAGAATTTCCATCCTCTCTAGATATTAAATTTTCAGGAGAATCAATAAACAAAAACAATTTAAACAAATGAACATGATCTTTTATAAATGAATCGAAATAAGATAATGGAATATTCGTATTGCGATAAATTGGACCATATACAGTTTCACCAATCCAAGATCTATCTAGAATTATAATATTTCCTTGTAAAGATAAATTAACAATTCTAGATATTAAATTCGTGTAATATTTTTTTGACCATTCTTTGTAGTTAACGTTGCCAGGCGGTTTCGTAGAATGTATCGTAAAGATATATGGACTTTTAATCTGATTGCGCAAAACATCTATAAAAGACGTTTTGCCACAACGATCTAATCCTTCGATTATATAGATCATTTATTTTTGTTTACCTTTATGTACGGCGCTTACTTTATATTCACATACTCGCATTTTGGCGCCATTATAATCAGTTGGAATTGATACAACATTCATAGGATTAACGATACATGAAACGATAATATTATTACTGTATATCTGATCAATATAAGATAATGAACCAACGTGTAATCCATGTGAACATGTTTTATTTGGATTAGGATCTACTTTGTCACGATCCATTTTAACATATTTACCAACTGAATTATCATGTGTACCAGTATAATGGTCTGTAAAATCTTTTCTAATTGATTTATAAGTTAACAAATATCCATTATTACAAATTTTAATGTCATTATGCATTAAAAATGGATAAATTTGACGAATAACATCTTTATCAGGATTTTGCATTAATAAATTAACAAAATTGATAATTGTTTTATTATTTTTATCGTTTTGTTTTTCGAAAGCAGCTTTTAATACATTAAACAAATCTATTGATAACTCAATTCCTTTATAATATGCTTTATTATCTTTTAATTCAAAATCTGATTTTGATTTTTTTGAAGTACCATTTTTAGTTACTGCAAGAATAGCTTCATTATATTTTAATGATTCTATTTGTTTAAGCTCTGCATTACTTAAAACCATATCATCACGAATTAATAAATCTTCAACTAAAAAATCATTTTGTTTAATGAAAGATTTAGTTAATTTATATGAATCAGATCCAACAATAATTGTTAAATCGTCTTTACGCTTAATTAAATGGTATTCATGTTTAATTAGATTGTCACGGCGTTTAATATAATCTGACATCGTTGAACGTGGAACATTAATTTGTCTTAATGCTTCAGCTTTAGATTTTCCTTGATTTATATGATTAATATAATCATTATAAATATTTTCATTCATGTATGGCATGTATTTATCCTAGATTTAATATATTGAATTTACAAATTTATCTACAGTATTAGATAAATTCATTTTGTCTACTTCTATTTCTGAAAATATTTCTTTATTAAACCTTTTAATATCTGAAATGTTTAATTCATCTACAATATCGGATATATAAATTTTATCACGATTTATTAATTTTGTAATTATATATTGTGAAATTATTTTTTTATTTGTTTTCAGATATGAATTAGCAAAACTATAATTTTCGCCACTAATATATTTGTAAAAAGTCTTTTTAAAAATAAATTGATCTAAAACATAATCAGTTTTATTTTTCAATTCTTCTATAAAATTATAAGAAGAAATAACATTTTTAAGTTTCATATTCATAAGTTTTTCATACTTATGTTCAGAAACAACCAACAATAATTTATTATTTTCCGAACAAACATTATTTATGATATTAAGATTATTAAGATTATTACCGCGTTTATATAATACCACTTCTTTTTTACTGTAAACAATTTGTTCATACAACTCTTCAGTTACTGATACGCACTTATGATATGATACTGTATATATCCCGGATAGTTCCGATTTAGTAATTGTAGGTCTAATATATTTTAACTTAGATTTATCTTTTTTAGTTATAGATAAATCAATGAAATCAACATCATTTTCATAAAATGGTTTAAATTCATTTAAATATTCTTTAATTTTTTTAATATCTTTAAGTTTAGCTTTAATAAAAATGATATTTTCTAAATTATTTTTTTTACAATAATCGTTTACATCTAAAATACGTGCATTATTAGAAAAAACTAATGTTGATTTATTTTTTAATAAATCTGAAATATTATAACAATATGTATTAGAAATATATTGATTAGTTTGATTGCATTTATTTATACTACGGCATACAAACATATTCATTGGCGATCCTAATATTCCTAATACATTTGATTTAGGTTGTTTATAAAAATCGCTTAGCGTATATTTTTCGAATTTATCTTTTAATCCTGAATGCAATTCATAATATCGTGAACTAGCAATATATTTTTTCGAAGAAATAAAATTTTCTAAAGATGTTACAGTATTATTATAAATTAATTTAAATTCTTCTAAATATTGTTTTTGTAATGTCGTATAATGTTGGTTTAAAAGATTATTGATTAAAATTATAGATTCATCTGTTGCATCAATACGCTCACGATCTGGCGGCACCATAATATCACCGATATTAACTCGCAAAACTAATGAATCTTTATTACCATAATTAGTTGGAAAATACTTATTTATATCAGTACTTACGTTTAATGGATATAATACTTCACCCATTTCAATATAATTAGTTTTTCCAAAATTTTCAATGACATATAACTCGTTATCTATTAATTGAGTTATATTATTCCATTCAATATCAATATTACACTTAGGTTTTACTTTAAATGCGGCTAATTGACGAATTGTTTCTTTTTTCCAACGCTCATGTTCATCTGACTCAAATTGAATCAGAACTCCATTTTCTTCATCACTTGGAGTTTCAGATAAAATATAATAAGTTGGTGTTCCTTTATTTTCTCTCGCAATTAATAATACAGTTTTAATGCCATTATGCCATGACGTAACAGTAAATTCATCTGTTACAGCAAACGGAGATTTACATCCTACACCAAATGCACCTCTTGCTATATTAGAATTATCTTTATCTGATTCTAATAACGTACAGAAATATTTGATCATATTTTCTTTATCTAAACCAGGACCAAAATCTCGTATAGCAAAACGATTAGTTATTCCATTTGGTAAATCTAATTGAAATGGAATATTTGATTTGCCAATTTTATCATGTGCGTCCAATGCATTCGTTGCTAATTCTCTAATAACAGCTCCATATTTATTTTGATATAAACCATCAACCATCATAGAAAATAATTTGGAAGTAATCTTAACACCCATTGTTCCAGAGTTAAGATTACTTCCTTTAATTTCAACAGTTTCATTATTATGATCAAGCTTCATATGTAAATCCAGAATTAATTTTTAATCATTGTAAAATATTTTTTAAAATATGTAAATTAATTTTTATTAAAAACCTCCGGCTCTAAATTTTTCATTTTCTAGAATATTTTTTATCGTATACGTTCTTTGATTAAATTGTTTAATTATTTCTTCTAAGTATTTCACTTTAAATTTTTGTGTTTCTATTTTATTATGCATATCTATATAATCTTGATCTGAATTAATATACATATCGACATCGGATTTTAAAACCTTTCTATTCCAAGGCTTTTTAATATATACAGATGGATCGGCCAATGATAAATAATAATCATATTTCTCTTTATATAATTGAGATAATTTACCTTCCAGAATTTTATAAATTCTAGCTTCTTCAATCAACATATTGTAATACTTATTTACCATCAACGGAGTATCAATACTCGATGAAGTCAGATTTGATTTATCAATAGTCAAATCAAATTTAGCTTGTTCCATAATATCGTCTAATTTCATAACTTAATTTATCTCTCAAAAACGTATTTTTATTTAAATTTACATTATATATCAAAATTATGATTTTGATAATTTACAATCAACTGATATAAAAACTGAAAATTTTTAATGCATCTTTCTTCTGTATATGAACAATATAATAACTCTTTTTCTAAATATTCAGGGACTTCACCGTAATAACCAATTATATAATCCATCAAAGTTTTTTTCTTAATATTTCTAACGGTTTCGTCTGAATTCCTATACCATTCTAAAAATAATGGTACAAATCGATCTAACATTTGATTCGACGGCAAATAAGGAAATTCTATTAAACCATTATCTTGTAATTGATATATTAAAGACTCTCTCCTTAATGTAGTATTATTAATATCATTGCGTCTAATACTAAATGTTAAATTTCTATCAAGAACATCTATATTGTCCATAAATTTATAATACGAATATTCTTGGTGTTCAAATTTGTTCAAATTTTCATAAAACACATTTGATAAATATAACTCCAATAAATTATCAGACTCGGTAAACGTATTATTTCCATAACGAGAATTTAATTTTATTTCGAATGCTTGGTAAATACCTAAAGTTTCATAATTATATATATGTTCATAATCATCTCTAGATACATCTAATTCAATCAAGACCCGATAATTTTTCTTTGTAATAAGATCTATTGTCAAATTTAAAAACGATGACGTAAGAATAAAACCTGAATCATTCTCGATAGCTTTAATAACGTCTTTATAATTCGTTATAACATCATTTTTATAATGATTCTTTAAAGACTCTACAAATACAATAAATTTATCATCACTCATTTTATATTTCTTCGCACACATTTATGAAAAACATAACATCATTATAAACTATATAAAATTAAGGAGAACCTAGGTTCTCCTTTTTGTAATTGATTTTATGTTTTTCATTTCCTTTTTTAAGTTCCTTTTTTCTATTTTTCATAACAACAGACTTATTCCAATCATTCATATGCTTTGCCACAAAATTATTTTTCATTTCAATTTCCAATAAAAAAAATATTAACGTATAAACAATTTTATACTACTTTATTTAAAAAGTAAAATACTAACTCTTATACTTTAAGATACTCGTAAAATCGCTTCATTCAACATCTCATATTGAATCTATCATTTATAGATAAATCTTTCAATCTAGATCAAACGAGATGATTCTAAGAATAAGATTTAATATGATTCATCTCATACATTAGATAAACAGAAAGACGAATGAGTAAATATTATCTTTGTCATGTCTCGCAGTGAAACTGCAAACTTTGGCAGCTCTGTATATAGTATTAGTCATTTTTTTCTGCCAAAGTTTGCAGTTTCACTGCGTAATCTGGCAAGATAATATTCATTCATCTATCCTTCTACTAATCTAATGTATGAGATTGATATTTGATTCTCATTCACTCTCTAAGACATATTTTCATATTAGATAATAAATCTATCATTTATAGATAAATCTTTCAATCTAGATCAAACGAGATGATTCTAAGAATAAGATTTAATATGATTCATCTCATACATTAGATAAACAGAAGAGTAAATAATGAATGTATCTTTGCCAAGATATAAGCAGCGGAGCTGCAAACTTTGGCAGAAAAAATGACTAATACTATATACAGAGCTGCCAAAGTTTGCAGTTATCAATCAGCGTACGCTGATAAATTACTGTAATATTATGGCAAAGATACATTCATTCATCTATCCTTCTGTTTATCTAATGTATGAGATGAATTTTTGTTTAAATATTTTTTAAAGAGGTTTAAAAAAATGAGATTTATTGATTTTATAAATGAATCACAAACACGATCGAATGTGAATTATCAAGAAATTGATTCTACGCAGTTTAATATCATCAGACAATCTTTTGATCGTAATAAATTAGCATTATTAGTTAATAAAGAATATATAGATAAATTATCTACTAATGATAACAATTTAAAATTAGTCGATTCTGATTTTTATATATCAGGGATGGCATTATATGATTCTAATAAAGTTGTTATACATGGTATGTTTATTATAGAAGTAACTGAAGATGATGGATATGTTTATTATAAGCCGGTTGAATTTGAATATGTGATTGATGATTCAAATTTATTATCTGTAAATGATATAGATAGAATTAGAGATGAAAATTGGAAAAAAGTTCAAGATTTTGTACTTAGAACATGTAAAAAAATATAATTTATAAAAATTTGTTCCAAAAAAAGAATATTTTTCTAAAAAATAAAAATATTATTATTTATCAATAACTTATTAATTTAACACAATTTCGCAAGTTATTGATAAATAATAATATTTTTATTTTACTCATGAATAGTGCATAATTATACACTATTTTTAATAAAAACTATAAGTTATTAATTTATATAAATTTTTTTGAAATATATAATTTATAAATAAATAGGAACATTATGTTCCTATTTTTATATCGTTGAAATATACGACTGAATTACTAGAATTATTAGTCTTATTAAATTTATTATATAATGATTCTATAGTTACGTTATTACCATTAATATTAACTACTGTATCTCCTGCGACACAATTTACTTCTTGCTCTAAACTTTTAGCGTTCAAGTTGGCCTTCATTGTATCATACCAATTTTGATCACGATCTGGATGTTCTTGCCAAAGTACCTTATATGCAACATATTCAGATCTTCCTTCTTCAGATTCGACCCACATCTTGTAAAAGAAATTCATCCCTTTAGGCGTAGACGTTATTATAACTTTAGTCTTATCAGACGACGAAATAGTCGGATAAACAGACTCATAAAATTCTGCAGCATTAGCCAGGAAACCGAGCTCGTCGATATAAAGGCAGTTTTTTATTAATAAAAACAATAACTTACGTTTACCAAATAATAAATTATCTGTTTCGAATCGATCTTCATTTGATTTATTTGAACAATAAAATCTGTTATTTTTTTCTACATGAAGAATATCATAAACGTTTTCTGAATAATCATATTCTATTTTAGTAATATAACGAATTCCGTCGTTTGTTAAAACAGAATCGCCAATTTTAAATTTATATGATTCTTTAGCGGAAAATTCTTCAAAAAATATTTTATGATCTGGAGTAGTTTTAATATAAAAATTAGAATCATAATACAATTTAATTATTTTATGCCCATGTTTATTTTCAGACTTTGTTTTAGTAACTCCAACAAAGTCTGAAAACCCGTCATCTGTTAATATTTTAAATCTACCATTATTAGGAGCAAATGTTTTCATTGTATACACATTTCAAAAATTTTTTATATTATATTGTATTTAATACCAATTTAATTTAAAAAATAAAATTATGAATAAATCAAAATCTAATCATTATACATATCTTATAACAGAATTATCTACGAATATGAAATATATAGGGGTTAGATCTTGTAATGGAGATCCAATTAATGATTTAGGTATAAAATATTTTTCTTCATCAAGTAATAAAGATTTTATAAAAAATCAAAAAGAAAATAAAAATAATTATAAATATGAAGTTTTATCAATATATAAATCACGAAAAGATGCCATTATAGAAGAAGCACGATTACACGAATTATATAATGTAAAATTTAATTCTACATTCTATAACGCATATAATTCTTCTAAAGGATTTGATGCTACTGGAATGATATATGTAAAAGATATACACGGAAATACAGAATACGTAAAAACAGATGATCCAAGATATTTATCAGGCGAATTAGTTCATCATACTAAAGGTATGCATACGGTAAAGCATTCTATAACTGGTGAAACTACGACGATGCCATTAGATGATCAAAGATATTTATCTGGAGAGTATGTTTCTATTTCTAAAGGAATGATTCGTTGTTATGATAAATTAGGTAACATTCATAAAGTTAGTAATACGGATGAAAGATTTT
>JACCDN010207665.1_pt1 | contig 13222 bp, 10 predicted proteins | sample 7441691 | NCBI WGS metagenome assembly JACCDN01 (sample SAMN15323439, study PRJNA562643) | freshwater metagenome | isolation source: river surface water | place: USA:Blue River Watershed | collected 2017-08-16 | reverse complement strand
CTGAGATTGTCCTTTAGGCAGACATCCAGAGCGTAGCGCTCTGCATAGTTAATTTGCTTGTGCATAGAACAAGGGACTAAGGTTTAAATTCTGCCTTAGTGTCCTAATTCGTTTCTGAACTCAGGAACAAATTGATTCGAATTTGACAGGTGGAGATTTTTGTCTAAAATGCTGTAGTCCATTTCCGATCAGAGTGAGGCGAAGGCACTTTCGCATTCGCCCTCTGCTCTGTCGCAAAAAGGAGGACGCCATGACACGGGAAACCGTCACGCTTCAGATTACGCCACCAGAAGGCCTCGTCGCCGCCAACATTACCAATGCGCTACTTGCCTTGGAATGCCTGGCGACAGAGATTCCTCCATCCGCTGAAGAAGGTTCCATTCTGGCCATTGCCACAATCTTCGCTAAGAACAAGAAATTCACTGACCGCGAAGAGGAAATCTACCTGGCTGTTGTTGTCGGGGACCAGAGCAGTGCCGAAATCGCAGAGGCGATTGGGCTCAGTCCCTCAACGGTCAAATGGCATTTGCGCAACATTATGAGCAAGGCAGAAGTGCTCAACCGCGAAAAACTGCTGAGGGCGACTTTGGTCCATCTCTGGGCTAGTGGTCCTCGCTCCGGCGTCGAGAGTCCGGTTGTCGGCTAGCAAGAAGGTGGGGGCTCGAGCTCGAGCTTGGCCCCGCAAGCAGCCCTGCCTGACTCCTTCTTTCCAGGCTTCCGCCTGAATTGTCGGCCTACGCCCGACAACGCCCTCCCCGGCAGGATGCTGCCGGGGATTGTTTTTTGATTGGCGGAATTGGATGGCTACCCCCTCACCCCCTTCCATCCCAGCGAAAGGCCGAACAGGGCGATGCTCAAGAGCACAATGGCGCTGCCGCTGGGCAGATCGAAATAATAGGAGAGGATCAGCCCGCCCAGCACGGACGCCAGGCTGAACCCTATTGCCGTGAAGAACGCCCCCCGGAAGCTGGCGGCGAACTGCCTTGCGGTGAGCACCGGAATCACAATGAGGGCCCCCACCAGCAGGCCGCCCACCACCTTGAGCGAGAGCGCGACGGTCACCGCCGTCATCAGGCTCATCAGGGTTTTGAGCAGGCGGGCATTCATGCCGCTGGCCTGCGCCAGATCCTCATTGAAGGCCAAGGCGAGCCATTTCCAGTAGAGCAGTCCGACTGCTGTCGCAATCGTGACCAAGGTGCCCAAAAGAAGCCACAGTTCCCCCGGGCGCACTGTCAGAAGGCTGCCGAAAAGGTAGCTCTCGAAGCTCACCGTCGCGCTTTTCTGAAAATGCGTCAGCAGCACAGCAAAGGCCAGGCCTCCCGAAAGGAAAACGGCCTGGATCGCATCATGGCTGAGCCTGCTTTTTTCGATCAGGCGCTCCATGCCTATGCCCGCCAGCACCGCCGCTCCCAAGGCTCCCCACAAAGGATCGAACCCCATCAGAAAGCCCAGCCCTACCCCGGCCAGCACCGTGTGCGCAAAGGCATCGGTCAGCAGGCTGGCCTTGCGCGCCACAATGAAGCTTCCCATCAGCGGGGCAAGCACGGCGATCATCGCTCCCGCCATCAGCGCCCGGCGGAAAAAGGCATAGGCCAGGAAATCAGGCATGGTCATGGTGGTGAATGTGGCTGATGTGCTCCCCGAAGGTCGCGCTCAGGTCGCCCTGGGTCAATTCGTCCGGATGGCAGGCGGCGCGGAGCGTGCGATTGAGGCAAAGCACCTTGGAGACCTGGCGGGAAATCATCTCCAGGTCGTGGGAGACCATCAGAATCCCCAAGCCCTCCTTTCTGTTGAGTCTGTGCAGCAGCTCCAGAAAATCCTTTTGGGACGGGGAATCGATGGCGCTCATGGGCTCGTCCAAAAGCAGCAGCTGGGGTTGGCTTGCCAAAGCCCTCGCCAGAATCACCCTTTGCTTCTCGCCTCCTGAAAGGGACTGGAAATCCTGGCTTGCCAATCGGGCAGAGCCTACCTGCTCCAGGGATCGGAGGCAAAGCAGCCTTTCTTCTTTCCTCAGGGGCCCCCAGCGGCGGAGGCGGGCCAGGCCTGTTGCCACCACTTCGCAGGCGGTCATGGGCAGATTGAAGGTTGCCGAAGACAGGTGCTGGGGCACATAGCCGATGCTTCGGTTCGCCTCCCGGCTGCCGGCGGCATAGCCCTGCACCCGCAGGCTGCCTGCACTGGGCTTTTCCAGTCCCAGCAGAAGCCGGATCAGGGTGGTTTTCCCTGCTCCGTTCGGCCCCACCAATCCCGCATATTCCCCCGGCTCCAGCCGGAAGGAGACATTCTCCAGGATCAGATGGCGCTGCTTTTCCAGGGAGAGGTTTTGAGCCTCAATGAGCATGGCATTCTTCATTGGCATTGGAGTCCGGTTCTTAGGCTTTCAAGATTCTTGCGCATCAGGCTAATGTAATCCTCATTTTTGGTCGCATCAGTCAGTCCTTCCGCCGTGTCCAGGACAAGCGCCGCCAGCCCCGCCTCTTCGGAAAGGGTCTGGGCGGCCGCAGGGTTGGCCAAGGCTTCGGTGAAAATATGCTTGATGCCTTTTTCCCGGCTCAGGTCGGAAAGCTCAGCGATGAGCTTGGCCGAAGGCTCGTCTTCCGGAGAAAAGCCAGCCACTCCAATCGCCTCCAATCCGTATCGCCGGGCCAAATAGCCGAAAGCGTCGTGGGAGGTGATGAACGTCTTCAGGCGGCAATCGGAAAGGCCTTGGCGGTAGGCATTGTCCAGGGCCTTCAGGTCATCCCGGAGGTTCTTGGCGTTGGTCCGGTAGGCTTCAGCATGCCCGGGGTCAAGGGCGACCAATTCGCTTTCGATGGCCTGGGCTGCTTCCGCCATCAGCACCGGATCCAGCCAGGTATGGGGATCGTAAGTTCCATGATCGTGCCCTTCTTCATGATCTTCCCCGAGGCCTTCTTTAGGCTCTTCCTCCTTCGAAAGGGACGATTCCAAGCGAGAGGAGATATTGAGGAGGCGGGGTCCAGAAGAGGTATCTCCTTCTTCCAGGCCTTCTGCCCAGGGCTCCAGTCCCGCCCCCTGAACAATAAGGAGGTCGGCCGCTTCCATGGCGATCCGCTGCTGGGGACTAGGCTCGTAGTCGTGAGGCTCGCTTCCTGCGGGCGTGAGGTTGGTCACCTCCGCGCTTTCCCCGGCAATGCGCTCGGCCAGGTAGGCCAGGGGATAGAAGCTTGCCATGAGGGAAGGCTTCTTGTCGGGGGGAGGCGGCGTTTGCGCTTGCCCGGGGGCCGCAGGCTGCGAGCATGCGCTGAGCGTCAAAAAAGCCGCAGCAAGAAGAGGAAAGAGTTTTTTCATGGGATTTCAATTGAGCTGTTAAATGTCCGGCTGCTCAGCGTTCTCCGGTGGCTTTCGGAATGCTCTGGGCGGCCCTTCCTCCGGTCAGCTGCAGGCTCCGCACAGCCCGAAAAAAGTGAGCTCATGGGCGCTGGGCACATGGCCTGTCTTCCTCAGCTCCTCCTGGAAGCGCTGCATGGCTTTCTCCAGGGGGCCTGTTTCGATGTCCGTCACCTGCTCGCAGGATTGGCAGACAAAATGATGGTGGTGCTCCTTTTTCATTTCGAAGCGCTGGATCTGGGAATCCGTGGACACGTTTTCCAGCACTTCCAGCTCCACCAGCTTTTCCAATTGCCGATACAGCGTGCTTTTGTTGGGCTTCAGCTTTCCGCTTCCTTCCAGCCTTTCCATGAGTTCAGGGACGGAAAGGGGATGCGGCGATTGGGCCAGAAGCTCAAGCAGCGATCGGAGCACCGGGGTGATGCGCAGGCCGTTCTGCCTAAGGCTGTGAAGAAAGGGGTCGTTTGGCATGCCGCCATTTTATTGCAATCTAGTTGCATAGTCAAGGAGGCCCGAATGCCTTGGTTTTGCTTGCCCTTGACTGCCTCAGTCCCAAGTCAAAGGCCCAGCGGGGTTTACTTTGCTTTTACAAAAAGATAAAAAAGATGAAATCTGCCAAAAAAGCCCTTGCTTCGCATGTTTCGCCAATCCCTTTTCTCAGAAACTCCCTCGTCTTTCACTCTCCTAAGTCTCTTGACTCTTTCCTGGTTTTGCGTATTTTCCGCAGGCGTTTTCAGCTTTTTCGCTATAGTGGCGAAGCGGCTGAAGCCCAAAAAAGGCCGGGAAGGCCTAGAAAGGATTTTGTTCCAAATGGCAGGAAACCCTCTTGACTCCAAGCCTTTGGTGCATCAAATGCATCGGGCTAGGGAAGGCCATCTGAACGAAGGTGAACGAAGGAGCCGATCTTCCGGTAAGCGTAAAAAGGAGAGTAAAAAAGGGAAGGCCTCCACCACCACCACCGTCTCCAGGAAATTTGGAAACTTTACTGTTGTAAGGTGCGACAAAAAGACCGTTACCAGGCCTACTCCTCCTTCAGACCCCCCTTGGCGCTTGGCAATCATAGCTTTCTGCCTCTTGGCAGCATTCGTTATTGCCACCGCTTAAGGCGCCTTTCCGCCCCATCCCCGGCCTCGCGTCGGGGTTCACCTAAGACCTCCCTCCAAAGCTCCGGCCTACAGGCCGAGTTTTGCTGAACTTGCCCTGCGGACACAGGCTCGGTTTCGCCCAGCAGGTCTCCGTTTTGCAAAATCGGGGCAGCAGAAGATTCTTCCGGCCAGCTCTTTGCAGTGCAGTGGCGATCATGGGATAATCCTCCTGCGTAGCTCTGCAGAGTTGCTGGGCTGCCCCAGGGCAGCGCTTTAAAAACAGGCAAAGAAAAAAGAAAGAGGAACGAGAATGAGCAAATCGATAGGGTTCTTAGGTGCTTTCACAATCTTCCTGCTGCTTCTTCCGGGGTGCTCAGGTTCGGGGGCCGAAAAGGACGCCCCTGTCCTCAGCGATGGAGGGAGCGAAGGAGGCTCCGGATCAGCAGAGGGCAATGCCACCGGGGATGGGGATGGGGACACCTCCGCAGACTTGCCCGATCCCGACACGGGCGACGGAGATGGGGATGGAGACGGCGACGGGAATGGCGACGGGGATGGCGACGGCGACGGGGATGGCGACGGCGACGGGGAGCCGATGGAGCGGTGCATCGAATACGAGGATTTTGTTCTGGAGGCGGGCGACCTGAAGGGTGCTCAGCCCGATACGGAATTCCCGGCCTTTTCCTTGGAAATCTTCAACTACGGAGCTCCCAATGAATGGAGGGCTGTCCTGCTGGTCGACCTGTCTCAGGTGTGGGAAGAGCACCCCCCCGACTCTCTTGCGAGGGCGGAACTGGCTTTTGTCTACCCTGTCAACCAGGCCGATGAAAACAAGCAGGGGGGAGCCGGCTTCACCATTCATTCCTGCGTCGATGTGGCGGGTCAGCTCACCTGGAACAGTGTCTACGCCACCCCTTGCACGCAGCAGGTTTACGGCACGGCGCCATGGAATGGGGATTACGGCAATCCTGTGTCTCAGGACATGCTCCCTGTCCTGAAGGTGGCGCACGATGAAGGGCGAAACACCCTTCTCCTAAGGGCTCAGCCTGCCGCGCATTTCCTGCTGGGCTCAGCCTTCCCTTACTCGCCGGTGCTAAAAGTCTGCCTCTTGCCCCCCTGATCTTTTGGCTTTGCCCTAAGAGCCGCCGACCCCCCCCATCATTCGCCTTGAAACCAGGGCTGTGACGTTAGGGGGGGATTTTACTTCGCCTTTTGTCCGCTCAGCCGGAATAGGTGAGCAAGTCGTTCTTCATCAGGTAGTTGAGCCGGTAGATGGTTTCGGCCACCTTTTCGCGGGTCATTCCGCTGCCGGGATTCAGCTTTCCGTCCTCCACCTCCAGCAGGTTCTTGCGGTTCAGCAGGTGGGCGTAGGAAGCGTACCAGCTCTCCTTGGGCACATCCGCATAAGGAGCGGCGCTGATCTGGGCCGTGCTTTCTATTCCGCCGGCCTCGAAGAGCATTTTGATGTACTCGGCCACAATCACCGTCTGCTCGGGCCGGAAGGTGCCGTCGGCGTACCCTTGAACAATTTTTTTATTCAATGCGGAAGCCAGGGCTTCGCTGTACCATGCGCCTTTCTGGGTGTCGGAAAAGGGAAGCTCGGAAGCGCCCTGACCTTGGACTTGGAAAGCCTTCATCAGCATCTGCAGGGCTTCCACTCGGTTCACGGTCTGTTTGGGCTTGAACGATCCGTCCGGATAGCCTTTGATCACCCCTTGGTCGTACAGGGCCATGATGGCCTTGTGGTGGGGGTGGCTGCGGCTCACGTCGCTGAAGCCTCTCTTCTCCGTCACGGGCATGGGCTGGGTTTCGCCCAGCAGGCCGCCGTTCTGCGCACGGATCACCAAGCGGTCTCGGCTGAGCGGAGTGAATTTCACGGTCGCCTTTCCGGTGCGGAAGTCCTGGGCCGTCAGGGTGGCCGGCTCAAAGCGGGCCTGCCCCTCCTTGGCGCTCAGCGTCAGGATTCCGCCGAAGCTGACAATGGGGGTTGCCCCTCCGCTCTCGTCCAGGCCGGAAATCTCAATCCATTGCTCGATGCCCTGCTCCGCGCTTTCCGGGTGCTCCAGCTTCAGCGAAGCGGCGACCTGCGCCTGCTGAACAAAGCTCACCTGAACGCTGCCCTTGCCGATCATCACGCTGGCGCTTCCCGTTTCGTCGCTGCGCAGCGAAATTCGGGCTGCCCCATTGCGGAAGTCCGATTTCCTCAAGGTCTTTTGGGAGAGGCTGCCTACCCCCTTCAGCTCCACGGAAATCCTATCCGTGTCGGACAGGCGTTCCACCTGGCCCTGAGGGTCTTCCACCAGGATGCCCACTGAGCTTCCCGCCAAAGCGGCGGCTTCGGCGCTCACCTTGAGCGAAAAGAGCGAGCTGTCCGTCCGGTCGGGCGCGATGGGGACTGGCTCTAGGTCGGCCTCAGGAGCCTTAGGCTCGGGCGGATTCGTCGTCTGGCCGCTGATGGCTTCCTGCGGGGCTGCCGCAGCAGGCTGCGAATGGCTGCCGCCAGCAGCAGGATCCCCGACGCTTGCAGCAGGCTGATCGCCAGCAGGGGGAGCAGGCGGAACAGAGGAAAGATCCAAGTATCGCTCCACATAGGGCATGGGGTTTATGGTGTATTTCTTGGCCTGATCCATGTTCAGGCCGGCATTGACGGCTTCGAAAAAGCTGAGGCCTGCCGCCTGGGATTCGGCCCATGAAAACGGCCACCAGGGGTGCCAGGGGGCCTCCTTGCGGTCCATCTGGTAATGCAAGTGGGCCACGGTGGCCGTGCCTGTCATTCCGCTGGTGCCTATCCATTCGCCCTTTTTCACATTCTGCCCCTCCTTCACGTCGATCCTATCCATGTGGTTGAAGGCGGAATAGAGCGTAGTGGTTTTGTCGGGATAGTCCGGATCGGGAACGCCGACGTGCTCGATCACCACATGATGACCGAAGCCGCTGGAGGTCAGGGAGGTCTTCACCACCTTTCCGTTCGCGACGGAGCGAATAGGGGTGCCTTTGGGCATCACGATGTCCACCGCCAGGTGGCTGCCGGACATCTCCTTGTGATCCATGGAGTAGTTTCCCAAATAAACCACGGAGTAGGTGATTTTCGCATCTCGGATGGCATCATGCTCGGGCTTTCCCCACACCAGCTGGTCGTCGGGAAACTGCAGAACCTCAAGATCGTAGCGCGGCAGGGGCTGAAGCTCGCTGGCGGAATACTGGCTGTAGGGCTTGCTTTTGTCGTATCCGGCCTTGCTCCAGCGCGGAACCTGCTCCACCGGATAGACGGTTCCATCGAAGGGGAGCGGGGCCTCCAGCAGGCTGGCCTTGAGCCAATCGCCCGTTCGCTCCTGAAAATGGACCAGGGCGCCCAAGGCCAAGGCGAAGAGGGCCACGCCTGCCCCCTTCAGGGCTTTTTTGATCCGCAAGGCCGAAGCCTCGGCAGCCTGCGCGCTAGGGCGACCTCTCTTTTTTCCCAGTCGCCGAACCAGGAACTCAATTTTTTTGGAGGAGAACATTTTGGTTTTGGTTTTTTCTAAAAATCTTTTCATTATAGCAAAAATCCTTCCAAATGTCCAACGAAGGTCCCACTGCCACTGATATTAAATACCTAAAGTTAGATCCTCTAAATATTCAAGCTACTTTTTGCTTTTTTCTTCCAATGCTTTAACGGCAATGAAAAAAGCCTCGCGTCTTTGTTCATAATCCGCCCAGAGCGCATCCGCATTTTCTCCGTCGCCATGGAACCAGTAGAAGATGTCTCGCTCCGAGTATTGGGCCATCAGAGCGGCGATTCTTTCTCGTCCACCCTCAAAATGGCTAAGAAAAAGGTGATCAGAATCTAAATGATCCTCATCCAATCGTTCATCCATCATCTGCTCCCAGGGCAGAAGTACATCGTACTCGCCTTCATCGTCAAAAACAGATGTCCTCCAGCCGACGCCGCGTGAATAATCATAATCCCTGTTATTTAAATGCTTGGCTAAATTCAACTTTTCCCATAAGGCGGGAACGCGGTCCCTAAGGGGTGAAAGGTCAAAATCCCGCCTGATCACGCCTGGGGCGTCGGTCCGAATGATCATCGCCACCCACAATTGTCTTCCCCTGGCAATAAAGTCCTCAACTTCCTCATCGGGAATACGATCGACTATCGCGAGGGCTTTTTTGAGTAGCCTGACATCGGTGCCATCTATGTTCAGCCAGTCTACTCCAAGCTGATAAGTATCCGTTTTTTCAGTAGGCAGGTCTATTTCTGATGGGGGATCAACTTGTCGATCCAGAATGAGATCAAGCAAAGATTCAACATGCTTTTGGGGCGCAAGGTCCGAACGAGCGGCTAAAAGCTTCGGAGAGTTTTGCAATTCGGCGTGGCCTAGATCTATTTTTTCTTTCAGAAAGGCAAGGGATAGGGCATCCAACTCGTGGCTTGATAGAGCGATTTCCATGTACATGGCCTCCTGACGCTCTGGCTCTATGAACCTTTCAATAATCAAGCACTGAATAATAAGAGGCAAATGAGTCATTTGACTTAGATATTTTCTATAGTAATCAGCGTCTTCGCCCGTTCGAACCTCATCCGGATCATGGAAATATCTTGCCATTCCATAAGCATGATCTCTGTTGGCCCCCAACTTCATCAGGCGTTCGCAGAGGGTATTTATTTCCGCGTTCTCAAAAGGACGGTAAAGGGTGGCGTTAAAGACCGAGTCATTGACGGAATTCGGCACAGCGTCAATGTCCGCTTCAATGGCTTTCATTTCTTCATCCGTTAGATCAAAACGCCTTTTTAAATGTCTTTTGAAATCAGCCAACATTCCCCCTGCTCCGTCCCAGTCCGCACACACCCTCTGGACCACCCTCATCTGGTCGGCGCTTATGTAGAATTGCTCAGTCCCTAAAATGAAGTTGGCAAGATAGGTGCTCAGCAAAATAGGAAGATCTTGATGTACTGTTTCTCTTTCCATTTCTTCATTATAATCAGGAATTCTTCGTCGGATCGCCTCTCTAGTGTTTTTACTGTCAATGCGAATTCTTCCACTCACCTCATCAGGAAGGCTGACATGGCGATAGGGGGCGGCTAATTTTTTGGCGACGGATAGCCTTAGCCCCTCTAGGCCTAAAATCCGCCTTCCATCCATAAGATAAGCTATCAAAATCTTGTTCGGCTCTTGGCCCCAACCAAGCAAATCACTCAGGTGATTATAGCCGTTTACTGTGATGCGGTTGCCGCCAATCACCCCCCTATTCTCCCTTTCCAGGCGCTTCGCCGCCTCAAGGACCTCCGTTGCCCTTACCCTCACGGAATCCACCAGGGATCGCAGAAACCCCGCCACGGCCTCCCCCCACAGATCCTTCGTGCTGACGGTCCTGGATTTGGAGGAGAGGACAAAAGCCCTTCTCTCAATCTGGGGATGCGCCCTCCCCAGAAAATCCCTCGCCGCCTCCTCCGGCCCTCCGGCCAGCTCGATGCCCGCCTCCAGAAAGAAATTCAGGCGGGGCAGATGGCTCCTGACTTGGTCGACGGTTGCAATGCCCATGGCCTCATTCTCTTGGGCAATTCCCCTCAGGACTTCCAAGGCCCCCTCCGCGAACATCTGGTCCACAGGCAGCCTGGTGTGATTCGTGCTTTTAGGGTCCGTCCTCGAGCCCAGGTCGCACGCCTGGGTGACGAGCTCGAAAAAGCGCCCCAAATTGCTTGTGGCTGGTTGATTCGAAGGCGGAGTCTCATCTGGCCTCGTGCGGACCAGGGCCTGAGGGGCGGGGGTCATGGAAAAGGAGTCAATTGAGAACGGTTTATTTTTCGGCTAAAAGCCTTTTCAGTTCAGCAAAATAAGCATTTTGCTTTTCCATGTAAGCCTCCCATTGCTCATCAATATCCCTTTCACCCTCGTGCACCCAATAGAAGATATCCTGTTCCGAATACTGGGCCATGAGCTGGGCAATACGCTCACGACCGCCGTCAAAAAACGCTATTTCCAAACCATGTGAGCCCAATTCATCATCCGTTCTTTCTCCTGTGATCATATGATCCCATGGAGCAAGCAGTTTTCCTGTACTGACATGGGTGTCGATGAGTTTTGCATCTTCAAAATCACCGTTTCTGAAACCAAGGTGTCTGCCGAGACCTATTTTCTCCCACACGTGAGGCGCCCTTTCCCTCAATTCCGTTAGATCGAATTTTATCCTGGAAATTTCCACCTCTCCCAGCAATGCAATGCATACTTTCCTATGAGCTTCAAAAAAGGCCTCGACCTCTCCTTCTTCCATTTCATCCAAGAGTTGAATGAGTTTTTTTATCAAAATGAGCTCTTTGTCACCTTTAGAACCTGTATCACTGATCTGCTCAATGCGATTGGTGAGCATCGTCAGTACCCTTGAGGCATGCTCCTGAGGTTCTAAGTCCGTTCTTAATAATAAAATTCTCACGGAATGCTTCAAAGAAGGATCGTCGATGTCTATCTTCTCCCTCAAAAAAGCCAATGACACAGCGTTCAAATTCTCAAGCTTAGCACATTGAAAGTATAGCCCCTCTTGATCTTCGGGAAGTGCGTATTTCTCGATGAAGAGGAGTTTTACAATCGTTGGATAGCCCTCGATTGAATGAAGTAAATCGCCAGTCGTTTTTTTGCCGTCGTGGAAGGTGTCAAGCGAGGTGGGCATGCAGATTATTTGGGCAGCATCTACCGCCTGCTTGTCTTCCGCCCCCATTCCTCTGAGCCGATCCTCAAGCCTCTTTAGCCCTTCATCTTGAAAGGGATGGTAAAGCAAGGTGTTCATGTTGTTGGCAGGGCCCCGGAACAATCGGGAGAGCGCCGAATTGATATCTGCCTCAATGGCTTCTGTTTCTTCCGCCGTTAGGCCAAATTTTTCTACTAGATGCGCCCTGAATTCAGCCCCAATTTCATTGATTTTATCCATTCTTTGCCGACAAACACCTTCCACTTCTCTCACTTGATCGGCTGTCAGATAGGGCCGTTCAACGCCTAAAAGAAAATTGGCTAGATGATTCGATAAAACATTTTCCATGTCTTCGTCCGTTTCGGCCGCACTCCTGACTTCAGCTGGAAGATTGACCCCAAGATAGGAGGCTGTGAGTTTTCTTGCGGCGGAAAGCCCATGCCTCATCAGGGTAATTTTTCTGGCGCCATTCACAAGAAAACGCCCTGCGCTGTTTAAAGGCTCTTCACCGAGAGCCCCCTCCGCTGTTGAAGTTGTGCGAAAAATCCACTCCTGGTTCCAGCTGGAGGCAATTCGCAAACTCTCTGAGCCGCCTAAATAATCTGAACTCACGGCTTTTTCTCGAATCACCCCCCTGTTCTCCCTTTTCAGGCGCTTCGCCGCCTCAAGGACCTCCGTCGCCCTTACCCTCACGGAATCCACCAGGGATCGCAGAAACCCCGCCACGGCCTCCCCCCACAGATCCTTCGTGCTGACGGTCCTGGATTTGGAGGAGAGGACAAAGGCCCTTCTCTCAATCTGGGGATGCGCCCTCCCCAGAAAATCCCTCGCCGCCGCCTCCGGCCCTCCGGCCAGCTCGATGCCCGCCTCCAGAAAGAAAGTCAGGCGGGGCAGATGGCTCCTGACTTGGTCGACGGTTGCAATGCCCATGGCCTCATGCTCCTCCGCGATTCCCCTCAGCACCTCCAAGGCCCCCTCCGCGAACATCTGGTCCACAGGCAGCCTGGTGTAATTCGTGCTTTTAGGGTCCGTTCTCGAGCCCAGGTCGCACGCCTGGGTGACGAGCTCGAAAAAGCGCCCCAAATTGCTTGTGGCTGGTTGATTCGAAGGCGGAGTCTCATCTGGCCTCGTGCGGACCAGGGCCTGAGGGTTGGGGGTCATGGGTTTTAATAAAAATGAATAAATGATTGGATTTAATTTGTTGGTAGGGTCCCGCAGGCATCTGAACATGGTCAGATGCCTGCGGGTACTTGGTCATTCGGGCTCGTCGCCCGAGTCGTTGTTCATGGCGGGCTCGCCATCAGCCTCGGAATCCGAGGCCTCGTCGAGGTCGTCATCGTCGCCCTCTTCCGGCTCATCGCCCGCGTCATCGTCCTTGCCTTCCAGGTCGGAGTTGTCGAACTCTTCACCTAGGTCGGAGTCGTCGAGCTCGTCATCGTCATCGGACTCCTCCTCTTGACTGCCCTCGCCCGTGGTCTCGTCCGAAAGTTCGACGTGGTCCTGGAGGCGTGGCGTCATTTGCCTGATCTTCTCGAAGAGAGTTTCCTCCGTCCAGCCGACCAGAAGAAGGCCGAGCTGAGCCACTTCGGCGCAAACCACCTGAACCTCGCCGTCACAGCGGACCATGATGGCGAAGAGCAAGAGATCGGCGATCGTTTCGGCTTCGGACGGCCCCTCGAAGTAGACTTCACCTTCGGTGCTCGAGAGGCGTCGTCGGAGGAACGCGATGTACTTCTTGTACTGCGCATCTCGCAGTTTCTCCGCCCAATAGGTCAGGATGCGAAGCTTCTCGCTCGGATCGGGGGCTTCCGCGTAATCTTTGCGAAGGGCCATCGTGACATCTGCCACGCTGGCGTAAGACACAATGGCGGCCGCTTGGTCGCCGCGTTCCCTCAAGATCTCGATGAACTTCGCTCGCGAAACGGCCCCGCGGAGCGTGCTTCCGACGGTCTCGGGGCAATCGTAGGTGGGGTCGTCTCGCCGCAGGCGGTCGTCGTTGTCGTCGGGCACTTCCGTGGAGAATCCTTGTGCTACCAAGGCCTCGCTGGCTTCATCGAACAACACCGTCAAGATGGGAGTGCTGAGATTCGCCGGCCCCAGTTTGGCCAGACAGCCCGTCGGATCGGCCT
>JACCDN010346161.1_pt1 | contig 13226 bp, 13 predicted proteins | sample 7441691 | NCBI WGS metagenome assembly JACCDN01 (sample SAMN15323439, study PRJNA562643) | freshwater metagenome | isolation source: river surface water | place: USA:Blue River Watershed | collected 2017-08-16 | reverse complement strand
GGCAACCCTGCAGGCCGGGTATCCATTCCCTGCAGTTTTTGAATAAAGTGCTCATAAAGGTGTGCACGATGCCATTCTGGCTGTGCTAATTGACGGGTATAATCACCCAATGCCACCCACAGAACTGCCTGCCAACGTTGAGCTTCGTCCAGTCCAACGATCAATTGATCCCGCTCCCAGCTTTTTAACCAGTCAGGCCGGTAAACCAGATACTGATCAAACAGATCGGCAATTCTGGCAGACAGTTGGTGGATTTTACATTTATGATAATCATCGACCAGATAATGCTTCAGGGCAGAAAAAACCGGCTTATCCAGCAGGCCTGGTAATAACCACATCAGTTTCCAGGTCATCGCGGCTTTACTGAAAGCGCTTTCTTTGGGGATCCCACATAAAATCAGGGTAAACATATCCCAAATAAAGGTCGCCGGTAAAGGAAAAGCAATATTAGCAGCAATACCGAATTGATCAGCCAGTTGTATCTGTAACCATTGTGCTATACCGGGGCTTTGCACCAGCACGACTTCCTGTTGAAAGGGATCCTTCAGAGGACGTCTTTCCATTAACGTCGTTATTAGTATCTTCAGTAAATCGAGTTGATTGGAATGATAAACTCCGAACATCATTGCTACCGTAACAGCCGATGGATGCTGAATATTTTATGTCATCAGGCTCTTTCAAACTACTTTTCAATCCTGGACCAACAGTCTGAGACAAATCGTGACGGGTGAACAGGAATAGACATCAGCATAAGTGAATGAGGGGGGATTCTTTTAACATGTTTCTAATCATTTAACGACTCTCTCTAAGAGAGCGAAGGAAAAAATAGCATTAGCACCAAGGCAATACTGGCATGGAATCAAAGATGACAAAAAGGCAGCAAAAGAATATAGCAAGGTAATTAAAGAAAACGACAATGGAAAACCTGGATTAAATTCCAACAAAATACCCGCTAGAAGCGGGTATCTATTGGTTTCCTGACAAAACCTTCATGACACACTTTCGGACCCGCTTTTTTAGTTTTTAACTACCGTCTTTTGAATCTCTCTTGGCTCGCTTTTCGGCCTTTTTTTCAGCCGGCGTTTTTTGTGGTTTTTTCTTCACGTTCTTTTTACTATCCATTCCCTTACTCATGGCTTACCTCTCTTTGGTGTTGGTTAGAGTAGTACGCTTCTTGACTAATTGTAATTAATCATATAACACAGGATAATTCAAGAAGAAATGACCTCTCATTTAAACAGTCATTGCCAAAACTTTTAATCCCGGTTATGTGTTATATACTGTAAATAGGCACCCCAAAAAGCATTGGTGCTATTTAGTACTCAACTTGCCCGCAAAACGATTTTCATCACTGTTATGGTTCATTTTGTCCCTGAGAAAAACCCGCGAACGAAACCGTTGATGACGTAACCGTTTGTTTTTGCGGAATCGATTTAATCTATGACGCCCACGCATGCACTATAACTCCTGCTTTATGTTTTCTCCTCGAGGCACAAAAGTGCAACGGTGATTAGCCGCTCAGTACCTGAGCCGGATTAATACAACAGGCTCGCCTGGCAGGATACCAACTGGCTAAAAGACTCAATAGTAACGCAGTAATTAACACATAAATTACATCAAGCCAGCGCAATTCTGAAGGCAAAAAATCGATAAAATAGATATCACTGGACAGGAACTGATAGCCGGTTAATTTTTCTATCTTTTTAATAAGATAAGTCAATTTCCACGATATTATTATACCCATTACCACACCGATCAGGCTCCCTAGCAACCCCGCCAGCAGCCCATACCACAAAAATATAGCCCGTATCAGGCCATCTCTGGCGCCCAGAGTACGCAATATCGCAATATCACTACTTTTATCTTTTACGGCCATCACCAGGGTGGAAACGATATTAAAACAGGCGACACCAATCACCAACAGCATAGCCAGATACATAATGCTACGGATCATCTGAATATCATGATACATATAACCATAAGTCGCCATCCAGCTACTGATGGTTATATGCGTAGAAATGGACTTCCCGGCATCACGCACCAATTTATGCGCATTGAAAACATCATCCACTTTAATGGCAATACCCGTGATACTGCCTTTACTGAGTAAATATTGTTGTGCATCTGCCAGAGGAACCATGGCCAAACTGCGATCCAGCTGACCACTAAGTTGTAAAATGCCACTCACCTGTAAACGAATGCGTCTGGGTTCTAACAACCTGGCCTGTTCAGCATGACCTGGAATCATCACTGTGATCCAGGCACCTTCTTCAACACCCAGTGAATCTGCCACACCTTTACCTAAAATAACCTGCTGATGACCGGCCATGAAACGGTCCCAAGCATGATTCAGAACAAATTGCGGCAATACAGTCAACATCGGCTCTAGCGCCAGATCAACGCCTTGAACCTGCACCGCATGCAAGTGCGTACCATACTCCATTAAACCGGTAAAATTAATATAAGGCGCCGCGGCAGTGATGCCCTGTACCTCCTTAATTCTTTGAAAACTTTCATACCAATCCACCCACGGCTGCTCAACGGCTGTGATTTCTCCATGGGGAACCACAGCCAGAATACGATTATATAATTCACGCTCAAAACCGTTCATCGCACTTAGTGCGACAATCAGTACCGCAACACCCAGTGCAATCCCCAAGGTAGACATGACAGAGATCAGAGAAACCATACCACGGCGGCGACCACGGCTAAACCGGATACCGATTAATAACGACAGTGGCAAACTATCCATTATTTTTCCGGAACTTGAAAAGGTGTCGACTGTAATTGACCATCGCGCATTTCCAGCTGGCGATCCAGGCGCAGTGCACGTTGCAGATCATGAGTCACGACCAAAAAAGCGGTGCCATGGCGTACATTAAGTTCAGCCAGCAAATCAAAAATACTGTCTGCATTACGCTGGTCTAAATTACCCGTGGGTTCATCGGCTAATACCAATGAGGGATGATTAATTAAAGCACGGGCAACTGCCACCCGCTGACGTTCGCCACCCGAAAGCTCAGCAGGACGATGTTGGCTGCGTTTCTCCAACCCAACAGTCATCAACATAAGCCTGGCCCTGTCCTGTGCGAGTGCCACTTTTATACCAGCGATTAACAATGGCATGGCCACGTTTTCCAGGGCGGTAAAATCCGCTAACAAATGGTGAAATTGGTAAATGAAACCAAGTTCTTGATTACGCAATTGCGCCTTTGCTGTTGAGGAAAGTCTGCTAAAGGCTTGCCCCTTATAAATCACTTCACCAGAGGTGGGTGAGTCAAGCCCCCCCAGCAAATGTAACAACGTGCTTTTCCCTGAACCTGAACTGCCGACAATGGCCATCATTTCGCCCTGACCGACAGAAAAAGTCAGATCACGTAATACATCAGTATAGCGTCCCCCTTCCTGATAACGTTTATATAACTTGTCACAATACAGTAAAGGATGATCATTCATAACGCAGGACCTCTGCAGGTAAAACGGCGGCAGCACGCCAGGAAGGATACAAGGTTGATAACAGTGCAATAACCATGGCCAGCATGGCAACAACGGCTACCTGTAACGGCTCAATCACTACCGGTAAAGCTACACTGCCTGCCAACAAACCCAACAAAGGTAGGATCACATTCAGCTGTCCGGAGAACAATATTCCCAAACCGACTCCCAGCAATGCGCCCATAACACCCGCACTGGCACCCTGCACCATAAAAATCACCATAACCTGACGCCGGGTCAAACCCTGAGTTTGTAAAATTGCCACTTCTGCGTGTTTTTCCATCACCAGTAACCCCAGTGATGTCATAATATTAAAAGCCGCAACGATAATAATCAGACCAAGCAGCAGGATCATGATATTTCTTTCCATGCGCACTGCCTGAAACAGTTCACCTTTACGCTCACGCCAGTCAACCCATGTGGTTCCCGCTGGCAATAATCGATGATCCAAACGGTCCACGGTTAACGGTTGCTTTAATAACAAGCGCCATCCAGTGATAGCGCCTGAAGGGTAATGCAGTAACCGTGAAGCATCCTGTTGATTAACCATCAGCTGATAGCTATCGACCTCACTGTCCGCAGCAAAAACACCAATCAGATTAAACAGTCGCTGGCTGGGCATTCGTCCCATAGGAGTCAGCTGACTCACAGCATGAGCCATCAGCCTCACCCTGTCACCCACTTTCACGTCCAACTGGTTTGCCAATTTTTCACCCATAATGACAGCGTACCGCCCAGGCTGTAATTGCTGCTGATAAACATCAATCAACCAGTCTGCCAGGGGTTCAGGCTGCTCAGGTGTTATCCCCAGCATCACGCCTGTGGCAATATGACTGGCACTTTGCAATACCACATCTGCAGTCGTGATAGGTACAATATTTTTGATACCGGTTAACCCCTTGAGGGCCGTAGCAGGTATATGCTGAGGATCCAAAAAACCGTCAGCTGTGGAAATGACCACCTGAGGCATCAGGTCCAAAATTTTATTTTTCAGCTCACGTTCAAAACCGTTCATGACCGATAGCAGGATAACCAGTGCCATAACACCCAGCGTAATACCCAGTAAGGATAACCATGAAATAAACTGTCCAAAACCATCAGCAGCCCGCCCGCGCATATAACGCAAGCCAATAAAAAGCGATACGGGTTTAAACATGGATTTTCTGTGGCTCAAAACAAAATGATCGAGGATAATAAGGGTAACATGGTTTTATAGAACCAGTAACAATGTATTTGGAATCTCGCACGCTGGAGCAAAATTAAGGCACTTTTTTCCATTCTCATTGTACTTAAACCCCAAGAGATCCTGTAATTTTTATGCCCCAATCATATCCTTATTCGTTACCCGAACAGCAGGGTGAGATACTCCAGTTAGGTCAACTGACGGGTGCTGCTTTTGCTGTTGAATGTGTCGAAATTATTGAACGGCATCCAGGGCTGGTAATGTTAATTACCCCCGACATGCAAAATGCCCTGCATCTGCATGATGAAATTCAGCAATTTACAGCACGACGCATCACCACCCTCCCTGACTGGGAAACACTGCCTTATGACAGCCTGTCACCGCATCAGGATATTATCTCAGCCCGTTTATCCTGCCTGTGGCAGTTACCCATGATGAAAAGTGGCATTGTTATTCTTCCAGTGAATACTCTAATGCAACGCGTCTGCCCTCACGCATTCCTGCACAGTCATGCATTGATGATGCAAAAAGGCCAGCATCTGTCACGGGATAAATTACGATCCCAGCTTGAACAGGCTGGCTATCTACACGTCGGACAGGTAATGGAACATGGTGAATTTGCCATTCGTGGATCGCTGCTGGATCTTTATCCCATGGGCAGCAAACAACCTTACCGTATTGATTTTTTTGATAACAAAATAGACAGTTTGCGCCAGTTCGATGTTGATTCTCAACGTACACTGTCAGAAGTTGAACAGATTAACCTGTTACCCGCTCATGAATTTCCTACTGATAAAAATGCTATTGAGTTATTTCGCAGCCAGTGGCGCGAACGATTTGATGTGCGCCGTGATGCTGAGCATATTTATCAACAGGTCAGTAAAGGCACCTGGCCTGCGGGAATAGAATACTGGCAACCTCTTTTTTTCAGCCAGCCACTGCCCTCGGTGTTGAGTTATTTACCTGAAAATACGCTGTTGATTAATACCGGAGATCCACAGATAACCGCCGCACGTTTCTGGCAGGATATCAACCAGCGCTTTGAGGATCGCCGCATCGATCCCATGCGACCTTTATTGCACCCCCAAGCGTTGTGGCTACAGGTAGATGAACTCATTACTGAATTAGCACAGTGGCCACGCATACAACTTCAGACTGACCTGCTACCAGAACAACCTGCCAATACCAACCTCAATTATCAGCCGCTCCCTGAACTCAAGGTAAAATCGCATCAAAAAGCACCCCTGGAAAATCTGCGGCGCTTCATGGACGAATTTTCCGGCAACCTGGTATTTTCAGTGGAAAGTGAAGGACGCAGAGAAATATTGCAGGAGTTACTGGCACCAATGGGACTGCGCCCTGCCCTGATCACCCGATTAAGTCAGGCTGAAAAACCCGGTCAATATTTAATGATTGGTGCCGCAGAACGGGGATTTCTGTCTCCGGACAAGCAACTGGCATTGATTTGTGAAAATGATCTGCTGGGCGAACGCATCAGCAACCGCCGTCAAGATAACCGGCGTACCCTCAATACCGATACGCTGATCCGTAACCTGGCACAACTTCGCCCCGGACAACCGGTGGTGCATCTTGATCATGGTGTGGGCCGGTATCTTGGCTTAACCACTCTGGAAGCAGGAGGGGTCGCAGCAGAATATTTAATTCTCACTTATGCTGCAGAGGATAAACTGTATGTACCGGTTTCTTCCCTGCATCTCATCAGCCGCTATGCCGGTGGAGCAGACGAAAACGCCCCTCTGCATAAACTGGGCGGTGATGCCTGGAGCCGTGCCCGGCAGAAAGCAGCAGAAAAAGTGCACGATGTTGCCGCCGAGTTACTGGATATTTATGCACAGCGTGCCACCAAAACTGGCTTCGCCTTTAAACATGATCCTGAACAATACCGGTTATTCTGTCAGGATTTTCCCTTTGAAACGACACCCGATCAAGAACACGTCATCAATGAAGTACTGAAAGACATGTGTCAACCTCTGGCTATGGACCGTCTGGTGTGCGGCGATGTTGGATTCGGTAAAACAGAAGTCGCCATACGTGCCGCCTTCACGGCAATAGAAAATAACAAACAGGTGGCAGTACTGGTCCCTACTACCCTGCTGGCTCAACAACATTATGATAATTTTCGTGACCGCTTTGCCCGCTGGCCAGTACGAATCGAAATGCTGTCCCGCTTTCGCAGCGCCAAAGAGCAGCAACACATTATAACGCAGACTCGCGAGGGCAAAATTGATATCGTTATCGGTACCCATAAACTATTACAAAGCGAACTGCGCTGGAAGGATCTCGCTTTACTGATTGTTGATGAAGAACATCGCTTTGGTGTGCGCCATAAGGAGCGTATCAAGGCCATGCGTGCTGATATTGATATACTGACGCTGACTGCAACACCGATCCCAAGAACCCTGAATATGGCAATGAATGGCTTGCGCGATTTATCGATCATTGCCACACCACCGGCCCGCCGACTGGCGGTAAAAACCTTTGTACGCGAATATGACAGCCTGGTCGTACGCGAAGCGATTCTGCGGGAAATCCTGCGTGGCGGGCAAGTGTATTATCTTTATAACAATGTGGAGCATATCGAAAAAACACAGCAACAGCTGGCAACACTGGTGCCAGAAGCACGTATTGCCATTGGTCACGGCCAGATGCGTGAACGGGATCTGGAACAGGTGATGAATGATTTTCACCATCAACGTTTTAATGTACTGATCTGTACCACGATTATTGAAACGGGGATCGATATCCCCAATGCCAATACGATTATTATCGAGCGCGCAGATCACTTTGGTCTGGCACAGCTTCATCAATTACGTGGCCGGGTTGGACGTTCACACCACCAGGCCTACGCCTATCTGCTGACACCCCATCCCAAAACCATGACCTTTGATGCACAAAAACGTCTGGAAGCCATTGCATCACTGGAAGATTTAGGTGCAGGCTTTGTACTGGCTACCCATGATCTGGAAATCCGTGGTGCAGGGGAATTACTGGGTGCTGATCAAAGTGGCCAGATAACCGCGATTGGTTTTACACTGTATATGGAGTTATTGGAAAAAACGATGCAGGCGTTACGGGAAGGCCGGGAACCTTCTCTGGAAGAGTTAACCAGCAGTCAGACTGAAATCGAAATACGCATACCAACGCTGTTACCTGATGATTATATTCATGATGTTAATACACGGCTATCATTTTATAAACGTATTGCCAGCACCATGCATGTTAAAGAACTGGATGAACTTAAAATTGAACTGATCGACCGTTTTGGCTTATTGCCTGATCCGGCTCGTTATTTGCTACGGACCACGGCATTACGTCAGCGCGCACAATCATTGGGCATTAAACGCATAGAAAGTCATGAGCTCGGTGGCTTTATTGAATTTAGCGAAAAAAATCAGATCGATCCTGCATACCTTGTCAGTCTGTTACAACAACAACCGCAAATCTGGCGCCTTGAAGGATCCACCCGACTGAAATTCATTGATAACCTGAGTGATCGGGCAAAACGCCTGGAATTTATTGAAAAGCTGTTACTGTCTTTTGAAGAACATAAACGGGTATAACACGCATGTTTTCACCTCACCATCGTCAGATTATAGCTGGCCTGACACCAGGAAAACCCACTGAGTATCCCCATCATTATGATGCAACCTTGTTACAGGCAGTTCCCCGTAGCATGAACCGTGAGCCACTTGGACTCCATGCTCACCGTCTACCGTTCCACGGTGCTGATATCTGGACCCTGTATGAACTTTCCTGGCTAAACAATAAAGGACTGCCTCAAGTGGCGTTAGGCGAACTCAGTCTGGATGCCTGTAGTACTCATTTAATAGAGTCAAAAAGCCTTAAACTGTATCTGAATGGGTTAAATCAAACACGCTTTACTGACTGGGAGGCTGTGCGTACTCTACTCAAACGGGATTTATCCCATTGCGCACAGGGGGCGGTTAAGATAAGGTTGTTGCCTCTTGATCAGATGACCCATCAACCTATTGCCAACCTTTCAGGTGAATCCCTTGACGAACAGGATATTGAGATCAATAACTATACACTGAACAATACTTACCTGAAAAATGCGACGGGAAAGCAACGGGTAGAAGAAACATTGGTAAGCCATCTACTGAAATCCAATTGTTTAATCACCCATCAGCCAGATTGGGGATCGATACAAATTCGCTATCGTGGACCACAGATTAACCGGGAAGCCTTGTTGCGTTACCTGGTTTCATTCCGCCATCATGATGAGTTTCATGAACAGTGCGTTGAGCGTATTTTTAACGACTTATTGTATTTTTGTAAGCCTGAAACACTGGCTGTTTATGCACGTTATACACGTCGGGGAGGGCTTGATATCAATCCCTGGAGAGCTAACTGTCATTATGTACCACTAACAGGGCGCCTGGCACGGCAATAAGTACCACCGCTACCCGGCAAGCAGAAATGACACGGATCCCCTATTCTGATAATGATAAACGCGTTCGCCGTAACCCCGTTATCTTAGCCAACAGTTAAGGAGTCCGTTTTGATTACACACATCAGCCCACTGGGCTCCATGGACCTGCTTTCGCAGATCGAAGTGGATATGCTAAAACGCAGTTCCCACAGCGAATTATACCGTTTGTTCCGCAACTGTTCCCTTGCAGTACTGAATTCCGGGAGCCATACGGATAACAGTAAAGAACTGCTTTCCCGTTATGAAGCTTTTGATATTAATGTGTTACGTCGTGAACGTGGTGTCAAACTTGAATTAGTGAATCCACCGGAACATGCTTTTGTTGACGGGAAAATTATCCGTTCCCTGCAAGCTAATTTATTTGCTGTACTGCGCGATATTCTGTTCGTTAATGGTCAAATGGTGAATGTTGGTCGTTTTCAGCATGTTAACATGACAAATTCCAGCTATGTGACCAATCTGGTCTTTTCCATCCTGCGCAATGCCCGAGCACTGCATATTGGTGAAGAACCTAATATGATTGTCTGTTGGGGCGGACATTCAATCAATGCAGCGGAATATTTATATGCACGCAGGGTTGGCAGTCAACTTGGGCTACGTGAGCTGAATATTTGTACCGGTTGTGGGCCTGGGGTTATGGAAGCGCCAATGAAAGGTGCGGCCGTCGGCCATGCCCAGCAACGTTATAAGCAGGGGCGTTTTATTGGTATGACTGAGCCTGAAATTATTGCGGCCGAGCCCCCTAATCCGTTGGTCACAGAGCTTGTTATCATGCCAGATATTGAAAAACGGCTGGAAGCTTTTGTGCGTATTGCTCATGGCATCATTATTTTCCCGGGTGGGGTAGGTACCGCCGAAGAATTACTCTACCTGTTAGGTATCTTGATGAATCCAGAAAATAGCAAACAGGTCTTACCGTTAGTGCTGACTGGCCCGAAAGAAAGTGCTGACTATTTTCGTGTACTGGATCAATTTATTATGAACACCCTTGGCGATAAAGCCCGTCGTTTTTATCGCATTATTATTGATGATCCTGACGAAGTGGCCCGCCAAATGAAAAAATTCATGTTTCCGGTAAAAAGCAACCGCCTGAGTCGTGGAGATGCCTATAGTTTTAACTGGTCAATTAAAATAGCCCCGGATTTGCAACTGCCCTTTGAACCCACTCATCAAAATATGGCTAATTTGACTCTGCAGCCCAATTTACCATCAGAGCAGCTGGCGGCGGTATTACGTCGTGCCTTTTCTGGCATAGTGGCCGGTAATGTTAAAGAAGCGGGTATACAGGCCATTGAAAGTCATGGCCCATTCAAACTTCATGGCGATCCTGAGTTAATGAAGCAGATGGATGGTTTGCTTCAACATTTTATTGCACAACAACGTATGAAATTACCCGGCACGGTTTATACACCCTGCTATGAAATCTGTTCCTGATGCAGGAAATCGGCCTTATTCATAATACCATATCCTGTTTTTAACACGCTGCTGGCGCAATTTTATCCCTTGTCCATGCCACCTTATTGTTTCCATGGCCTGTTTGAGATCAGAAATAATTAAAGTTTTTTTATTCAGTGCCGATAAATATTCCCAGGTGATTTTTATAGGTCAACTTATAACCAACCCGACACCGTGCAGGCTAAGAGCAGGAGAATACATGATGAATATTGAATTTAACTCATTCCTGCCCATTGTGGGCACCAACCATCAAAGTGTTATCGATGAGGCACAGAAAATACGTAAAAGCAATCAGGTCAGGGAAAAAACAGTTCTCTCTGATAAAAGAGATTGCTGGACGCCATGGCAACTGCGTAACCTGGATATTAATCAACAGCAGGTAGCACGCATAAAGGAGCGCATTGATAATGCAACCCTGATGCCAGAGAGTGAGCGGATTGCTGACGCATTATTGGCGCTACTGTAAAACAGTATAACCAGTGCGAAGCTTTTTAAGGGTACTTGTTCTATCCAATACCTGGAGCTGGAGCCAGTGCCCTGCTGCAGCACAGGCTTTTAGTCCAATCCATTAAAGTTTCTTACCAGACTGCCGATACAAGAATCATCGTTGCTCTTAGCAAATACACTAATAAACCATAAAAGGCAGGGAATAAATGGATAGCAGCATTATTTCATTTTACCAGCAAGCACCTAGATTACGGTCAAAAACCACGGATATCCACCCTCTACAAATAAACCAGAGAAATACTCAAGCTCCGCACGCAGTCAATGAAACTCAGAAAAAAATACTGACGATGTACTGGGCACTATTAAAGCAGACAGGAACCCTGGATGTCAGGGAAACATTGGTCGCCACTACCCGGGAACGTATTAATTCAGCAACCTTCAAGATAGAACATAATGACATTGCAGACGCACTATTGTTAATATGAATCACTTACTTCAGGACCGCTAAGCTTTTTTTATCTTCTGCCGATAATGCTAATGAGCCTGTTATAAAACATCTTAACCATCAATACCGTCATAATAACCGGGATCATATACATGATGAATATCGACGCTGTTTCGCCCCTGAAGGCTATCACTGCAGTTCATCCTCAAGTCACTGACAGTAACAATAATAAGTGGATGATGCACAAAAATTGCTCTGTTAAGGCTGATGAAACAAGCAATCCCGATACATTGAGTGATGATCAAATAAAATTGTTAATGCTTGACTGGATCCAACAAATGAGCACCGGCCAACAGGACATCGATGGATCTCAGGTAGAGGCCATAAAGCAAAATATCCTCACGGGTCAACTGGTTATCACCCACGATGTCATCACTAAACTCGCTGATGCTTTACTGAATAACGCAAGAAATATCCTGAATCAGGATACCAGCAATAGTCAGCTTTTTCAGGTTGCTGACGCTTTATGGGATGCACAAGCCGTATTATATGGGGATAATACCGAGCTACCTATGATAACAGATGCCATTAATCAATCTCCTGCCCTGTGATCGGTAAGGAAAACAAGCAGGTGGAAAAATTAAAGCAAGTACTCAAGAAACAGCTGACCAACCTGGCAGCGCTGGCTAAAGTCATGGCAGACGAGCAACAGTTACTCTGTGCCGGGCGGATACAGGGCGCTCTCTTACAGAAGGTCACCGGGAAAAAAAGTTCATTACTGGAGATCCTCGCCAAATTGGATCAACAGCGCCTTGATGAAGAATCAGCGCTGGGTCTGACAGTTCCCTACCCAAATGCATCCCCGTTACATATAATCTGGCAGAAAATTCAACAATCTATCGTGTCCCTTGACAGAATAAATAGAGATAACGGTATGCTACTTGACCGGCATATCAGTCACAACACCAGAGCACTGGAAATATTGAGTGCCCGTCATCAAATTTCTTTGTATGGCCCTGATGGTCAGGCCTGCAAATTGAATCCAATGCGGTAAAAACTACAAAGTTAAAACGGTGCCACTCAGCATGGCAAAAAGTCTGGCGGTTTCCCCTCTGGTGTTTGTTATGTTACTGCCAAAGTCAATGCAGACGGCACCTGCACCAGTTGCCCTGAGATAGCAGGCGAATCAAGCGAGGGAAGAATATCTGGCCCTGTGCCTGTTGCTTCAGAGGGAAAGTATGCAATTTCATCCGCTAACATTGCTGTGGCTGTCAGTTGTAAGACGGCCTGTCCTGTTGTTGCATCAAGCGTTAACTGATACGCATCCTGGTTTTTATCCAGCACCTGAAGATAAGGGTTCCTTGCACGCTGGCAAAAATTCGTAAGACCTATCTGAGGTATAGCAGCATCTGTCCCCTGCATCAGTAAACCTTGGGTGTGTTGATTATAATAAAAAGCCGACAGGGATACCTCCCAGTCCAGCTGTAAGATATCCTGACTTTTCCGGGGATCATCATTATCAATCGTCACTTCACCGGGGATGGCGTAAATAACATGGTGCCATTCTCATTAACTGCGATCAGCTTCTTTTAAGTCAGACATCGTGAATAATGAAGCAGCCGGCTGGCTGTTTCATTATCAGATTAGCAATCACAATCACTATACTGCCGCAGTCACCACCGTGCTCCATTTGCTCAGTGCTTCGGTCAGCAGTGCGCTGTTCTGCACCG
>JACCDN011177464.1_pt1 | contig 13229 bp, 13 predicted proteins | sample 7441691 | NCBI WGS metagenome assembly JACCDN01 (sample SAMN15323439, study PRJNA562643) | freshwater metagenome | isolation source: river surface water | place: USA:Blue River Watershed | collected 2017-08-16 | reverse complement strand
GTCTGCCCTCCAAAAGAAAGCATGATTCCATCTGGGCGCTCTTTTGCAATTACTTTCTCGACGAAATAATCATTGACTGGTAGGAAATACACTTCGTCTGCAAGATCTTTTGAAGTTTGATATGTAGCGATATTTGGATTAATCAAAATAACTTTTATCTTTTCTTCTTTGAGAGCTTTGATAGCCTGACTTCCAGAGTAGTCGAATTCCCCTGCCTCGCCAATTTTGAGCGCGCCTGATCCAAGTACCAATATTTTTTTGTATTTTTTATTTTGCATATATTTTAAAATTATGAATTAAATTGTAAAATTTTTTTGCGTGTCGGAGCCCCCGTAGAGAGGGTAAAATGCGAAAAAATTTTATAATTTATATCATAATTTGGCTTTCTTAAAGAAATAATCAAAAATCCAATCAGTATCGTTGGGTCCAGGGGTAGCCTCGGGGTGGAATTGCACACTCATTATTGGTAGAGTTTTGTGGATTATGCCTTCATTAGTATTATCATTGGCATTGTAGAACCACTCATTGAAATCTTTTGGAATTTTCTTTACGGCAAAGCCGTGATTTTGTGTTGTAAGGTAACAACTATTTGTACCCGCAAGTACTACTGGCTGATTTTGGCTACGGTGTCCGAATTTCATTTTATAAGTTGTACCTCCGCATGCAAGAGTTAGAATTTGATTCCCCAAACAAATTCCAAATGTCGGAATTTTTTTAGCGATAATTTTCTTCACATTTTTTATTGTTGCCTGCACTTTTTGTGGATCACCTGGGCCATTAGATATAAGCACTGCGTCAAATTTAATATCAAGCTTCATTACATCAGTGTCCCATGGCACAACTACGACTTTCATATTGCGAGCTGTTAGCCTCTTTATTATATTTTCTTTATTACCACAATCTATAACTACAACAGTCTTTTTGCCTTTTGGGTTGTATGTTTTAATTTCTTTTGTGCTGACTTCGGCTGCAAGGTTCCGCTCGTTTGGATCCTCAAAATTTATTTTCTTATTATTGAAAACAATTTTACCTAATTTAGAGCCTTCCATTCGGAGCTTTTGAGTTAGAGCTCTTGTATCCTTGATTTCGAGTGCTGGAATATTTTCAGATTTGAGCCACTCTGCCAAAGTTTGTGTAGATGTAGAATGTGATGGAGTTTCGTTATAAGTCGACACTATCAATCCAGTAATTTGGATTTTCTCTGATTCCCATTTGCTTTTATCGGGTACGCCGTAATTACCAATCAAAGGATATGTCATTACAAGTATTTGTCCGGCAAAAGATGGATCGGTAATTGCCTCGGGGTATCCCACCATACCTGTCGCAAAGACAACTTCACCCGACACAGAACATTCCGCACCGAAGCTTACACCCTCGTACACACTCCCATCTTTAAATTGTAATTTTATTATTTTTTTATTTTGCATAAATTTTGCCTTTGATTATTGTTGCTACCACAGTCCCTGGAAATTCCACTCCTATAAATGGCGACCATTTGGATTTTGTTTTCAAATTAGCGCTCTCTATCAGTATCTTTTTATTCATATCTAGCACCGTGAGCGATCCTACAAATCCTACTTCAATCTTTCCATATTTACTCGTCGTATATTCATTTATAAATTTCGCCGGATTCTCCGAGCATGCTCGTGCGATTTCTTGTGGTGTAAAATTGTGTTCTTTAATCAACCATGCAACTATGTTGCCATAAGTATCTAGATGCGTGAGGCCTGATATCCCTTTCATCTTCTCTTCAACAGTATGAGGTGCGTGATCGGTGCCAAGCTGATCTATATCTCCATTCTTGAGTGCTTGTATCAAATACAATCTATTCTCGAGAGTTTGCCTGATTGGCGGATTCACTTGGAACAATGTATGATTATTTTCAGTGAAACTACTCTCGTCGAAATAAACATGGTGCGGAGTTACTTCGACTGTTACATTCACACCTTTCTGTTTCGCATCAATAATTTTCTTCACACCTTCCATTGTAGAGCAATGGCAAATTCGGCCTTTGAGATTATATTTCTCTATCAATTCCAGAGCAAAATCTACTGCCAGAATCTCGGCCCTAGGTGGGCGCTTGTGTTCATGAGTATCTGCATCGCAACATTCATTAAGAGTCGCCGGATCTTCGCAGTGGAAGCTAATATTGCAACCTTTATATTTGGCTAAAGCATTTTCTAAATCTTCACGCGTTGCGAAGAACAAATCCCCTATTGATTGCCCCATAAAAACTTTGTATGGAACATTTTGTTTAAGCGGATTCGTTTGTGATCCGATACCAGCATAAAGAATTATTTCTACATCAGACTTTTTAGTTAGTTCATATTTCTTGTTGTAGCTCTCATCATCAACCGGTGGCACAGGATTATTTGGCATTTCAGCAAATGCTACCACTCCACCATTTATTGCAGCCTCGCCGGCAGTTACAAAATCTTCTTTATATATTTGTGTACCGCTCGCATCTTCACGAGCATGAACATGTAGATCGATAAACCCAGGGAAAATTAATTCATCCTTAAATACCAAATCAGCCTCGCCTGTCGGCTCGGATACTTTTGTAATAATTCCGGAATCATCAATCTCAATCCGCCTCCGGACTTGCTCGCTATTATTCACAATAATTCCTTCAATAGTTGTCATATAGTATTTGGGCTAAAATAAAAGCCCCATATTAGGGACTGAATAAAATTAATAAAACTGGTGAAATATTTAATTTTTGAAAAACAAAAAACCTCCTTTTGGGCAAAATACATTGATTTTTGTTTTCCTGTATACATTAAGGGTTATTATAGCACAACCCCCAAATTCTCCAAAAACTTATCCACAAGCATAAAATTAAGCATTATTTAGAAACTCATTTATTGTATTTTCTACTTCTTCGGCATTGTTGGTCTCCATTAATTTTACTCTCAGTTCCTTAGCACCCGGGAAGCCGTTCACGTACGCCTTATAGTGCTTCTTCATAATCGAGAAACTTTTAATATCACCAAGTAATTGGTCGTATAATTTTGTATGTTCAACAAGAGTTTGTAATTTTTCTTTTATTGGAACTTCGGAAATTGTGTACCTATCGCTTCCCTGCAATTTCTTCATCCATTTACGTGGCAAAATTTTTGCGAGAATTATATTCATTTTCTTCGGGCGTTTTACTATTACTCTATCATGGTCAAAAATCCATGGATTACCAAAAACTGCTCGGCCGATCATTATGCCATCACACCCTGTTTGCTTTGCAAGCTCATACCCGTGCGCAATATCTACAACATCACCATTGCCGATAATTTTTGTTTTTACACCCATTTTGTCACGGATTTTTACAACCTCTTTCACATGCTCCCAGCGTGCTGGCACGCTAGACATTTCTTTGCGTGTACGAGCATGCACGGTAAGTGTCGCAATATCTTGAGCGAGTAAATGTGGTATCCAACTTTCAATTTCTATCTTGTTATAACCAACACGAGTTTTTACCGAAACAGGTATATCCTTGCCTGCATCTTTTATTCCATCTTTTACCGCTTGAATAATATCTGCCGAAATATCTGGGGTCTTTATCATTGCGGCGCCGGCACCTTGCTTCTCTATACTTTTATCCGGGCAACCCATATTGATATCAATACCATCATATCCAAGTTCTGCAACTAATTTACTTGCAGTACGCATTTTGTCCGGGTGTGAAGAAAATAGCTGAGCGACAATTGGATGCTCGCCATCTGTAAATTCCAAATCCCTTTTCAAGACTTCCCTCCCTGCGCTTGCAAGGCCATCTGCCGAAACGAACTCTGTCCAAAAAACATCAGGGCCACCGCCAACTTCACCGTGCCGTGAACACTTTGCAATAATACGCCGAAAAGCAGGGTCGGTGACATCAGCCATCGGCGCAAGTACAAAAAATGGATATGGTAGTTTTTCCCAGAAATTATTCATAATGATTTATTGAAATTTATACAAAACTTTATTATCAAAACGCAAATCGATATAAGACAAAGCTGAATACTTGGAAATTATTTGATTTCGAAATTCTTCTTTCTTCATTGCTAAAGCAAGATTATCAAAAATTGTTTTGGTATCATTCTCTTTTTTAAATAATACTTCGGGTTCGACTCCGTCGGGCCTTTGCAAGAGATGGAATGTATACCTTTCTTCATCTTCAAATGATACAGAAACAGGGTGTAGACCCATCTCCAGCAATCCATCATAAAAGGCAATAATTTGACGGAAATTTTCCTTTTCTAAAACACTTTGCCCGAGTGGATTTTCGGAATTGGTAAGTGGAGCATAAAATTTGAAATAAATATTACCCGAGAAGTATGGAGCAACATCAAAAATGTATCCATCATTATTAATAAAGTAACAATTGTCACCCTTCAAAATACTATCAGTCGGAATGCTACCTCCACAATACATATAGGAACCAGTGCGCTCGCCAATATTTACTTTCAGAGTATTTAATCCATCCAAGCGAATAGACAAATCATCTATCCTTGGGAAAGTACTTTTTAAATTCTTTTCGATAAAAAATTTTGGATAAATGAAAACATTATTTTTTGAAAACAAGTACAAATACTTGCCAGACAAATCTTTTTGAATTTGATTCCTGACTTCGTTGCTGTCTATTATATGTGTGCCTTCGACAACAATATTTGATATTACAACTTTTTTATAATTAGATAAATATGAAAGGCCAATTACCAACCCAATAAACAATACAAAAAATATTATGCAGAAAAATCGATTACGCTTTTTGCGCATACGTTTAAGCTCAACAATTCTTGGTGATGTAGTTATATCGCGTTTGTCTTTCGCCATAATATTTATTTAATTATATCTTTACCCATGTATGCTCGTAGTACCTCTGGAACTATGATGGAGCCATCTTCTTGTTGGTAATTTTCAACAAGCGCAGCTGGCAAGCGTGATGTTGCGCAAGCTGTGTTGTTGAGCGAGTGGACGAAACGCAATTTACCGTCATCGTCACGATATTTGATATTTAAACGGCGTGTTTGGAAATCGTGGAAATAGCTTGATGAATGAGTTTCCCTATATTTGTTTTGGGATGGCATCCAAGCTTCGATATCGTACTTCTTTACTTGCCCTAACCCAAGATCCCCTCCGCAATTGACCACCACATGATATGGCAGTTTAAGCTCTTGCATTAAGTGCTCTACGTGTTTGGTAATTTCCTCGTGCAAATCTACGCTTGCTTGGTGAGATGCTTCGCAAAGTATAACTTGTTCAATTTTGAAAAATTCGTGAACACGGATTATACCTTTTGTGTCAGCTCCATGCTTGCCGGCCTCGGCACGGAAACAAGGCGAGAAAGAAATAAACTTTTTCGGCAAATCTTTTTTATCGATTATTTCATCCATATAGTAGCCCATAGTTGCGACTTCGGCTGTACCAGCAAGATATTCATTCTCTCCCACCTTATACAAATCATCTTCGGACTGTGGCAACATACCAGTACCTATCAAAGATTCTTTGCGGACGAGAGATGGCACGATCATTGGCGTATAACCTTGTTCGATAAAATAATTCAAAAAATATTGCCATAATGCAAAAAATAATTTTGCGCCGTCGTTCTTCATAAAATACCCTCGAAAGCCCGATACTTTGACCCCGCGCTCGAAATCTACCATATCCAACTTTTCCATCAATTCTATATGATCTTTTGGCGCGAAGTTAAAATTAGGAATTTCGCCCCAAGATCGGATCTCGACATTGTCTTCATCACTTGCACCTTCGGGTACTGTCATATCTGGAACATTAGGAACTTGTATCATAAGTGATTGCCATTCGATCATTACCTCGCGGAGAGCTTCTTCCTTCTCTTTCAAGTCCTCCTTTACCAAACGCATTTCCTCTATTATTTGATTGCGAACAGCCTCATCCTTCTCAGAGGCCATTGTCATATTCATTTTCTTTTGCTCGAAACGCAAGCCCTCTGCAATTGATAGCATTTCCAAACGTTTATCATCGAGCATTACGAGCTTGTCTATATCAAGATCTATATGCTTGCGCTTAGCACCTTCGGCAACAATATCCTTATTTTCCCGTATAAATTTAATATCTAACATATATGTAGTATATAAAAAAATGATATAATATACAAATATATGGAGGACGTAGTTAAACTAAAACCCGAGGAATTCCCAAAACCACTCTTGGAAATTCCTCAACCACCTACTCAACTTTTTATGCGTGGAAAAATGCCACCAAGTGACTATATATATTTGGCTGTTGTAGGCTCAAGAAATTTTACTACATACGGGCGCGAAATTTGTGAGAAATTAATCGCAGGATTGAAAGGCTATCCTATTGTAATAGTATCTGGCCTTGCACTAGGTATAGATACCATCGCACACAAATCTGCAATGAAAGCGGGCCTCCTTACAATGTCTATGCCAGGATCTGGAATAGATAATTCGGCACTATACCCACGATCAAATGTAAAATTAGCGCAAGAGATAGTCGACAGTGGTGGATGCCTTATTTCCGAATTCAAGCCCGATGAAAAATCTCAAATTTATTTCTTCCCTCAACGCAATCGATTGATGGCTGGAATTTCCAAAGCAGTTTTGATAATCGAAGCGCAAGAAAAATCCGGCACACTCATCACTGCGCGCATGGCCGTCGATTATAATCGTGATGTGCTCGTTGTACCTGGATCAGTATTTTCCGACAATTCAAAAGGTACCAACAGCCTAATTCGCCAAGGAGCAACACCTGTCAGTACCAGTCTTGAAATTCTAGATGCATTAGGATTCCAAATTGAAAAACCTGCGATGACTGATGCCGAAAAATACGCCGACTGTGGCCCCGATGAAATGAAAATTTTGAAATTATTAATCGAGCCAAAAGAGCGCGATATCTTAATAAGAGAAAGCGGGATGGATGTAGTAAAAATAAATTCCCTATTATCAATAATGGAAATAAAAGATTTGATAAAAGAAGAATACGGGGAGATAAGAAAAATTTAAACCTATATTGTGATTATATACCCAAAATTCTCCTCGTCTGGTCTAATATTGAAATATCTACTAAAAAGGCGAACTCTGGCCTTTTCTTGATCTTGTTCTTGTTCGTTTTTCTTTGCATCTTCACCAAATGGATAAAACCAAAACTCATGAATGTTAGAATCTTTTGCAACTTCCTTAATACAACTATTTACATAATTCATATCTACACCTATTTGTTTAGTTTCTGGTTTACTTAACAAAACTGTACTATTTAATGTTTCAGTTAATTTTCCACTAAATGTTCCAAAAGATATTTCAGGTTTTCCTTTGTAATTTGTACCTGGATTATCAATTGAAACAATTACACCGTCAAAGATATATGATACGTTATTTTCTCTAAAAGATTTTTTCTCAAAAATAAGATTTGGAGTCTCGTTTTGGTGGAAATTCGTTATTTTATGTTCGGGGCTCATATTTAAAATATAATCAATTTTTCTTAAAAAAGCAAAAGAACAAATCTTAGTGATTTGTTCTTAAGTAATTTTTTTTGAGATGTATTTATCTAGTAGTTAAATACTACCACTTTTATCATCCCATAGAAGGCCGCACTCACAGTTACAATTGTAGTGTAAAAAAATGACACTACTACGGTCATCATTATTACACTAAAAGAATATTTGTATCCAGTGAGTATTGTTGTAATAATTCCTGCGATGAAACAAAGAATTAATCCTATTTTTATAATTTTGAACTTTGTTTCTTCGTAAGGATCCTCTTTTGATAAAAGTAACCCTACTATCAAACCACTAGCGGCAGATATAGTAGAAACAATTGCAAAGATTTTCATAACGCCAAGAACATTTTGAAAAAAATTATAGCCCACAAATACAACTACGGCTACGTGAACAATGATACCAAAAGATAGTCTAATGGGTTTTGAAAAGACATGCTTTTCAGGAGACGAGAAACTTAAACTTGTTATTTTCATAATTGCCTATTTTTTATATTATAGCACAATATTTGTTGAGTTGTCAATATTTAAAATGACTTCAAAATTAAGCATTATTATGAATAATGGAAATAAAAGATTTAATAAAAGAAGAATACGGGGAGATACGAAAAACATAACAAAAAACTCACCCAAAGAGCGAGTCTTTGTGGTGAGTTTAAATTAAAATTTTGGCGATCTCTCCTTTTTCTCGAAAAGTTTTTGAACCATGAACACAATCCCTTTTATGCATGCAAGACCGTATAATACAATCCCTATTATAATCAGAAATAAATGTTTACTGGTTGTTTCTGAACCAATTTTTTGCAAAAGGACTACTAAGATTATTCCACAGAATAAAATAAAAATAATGGTTGTGATTATTTTTTTCATGTTTTACTTTTTAATCGTAACAATCTTAGTAGCTTTTTATCACTGAGCGATGATAGGTCAAGTTTTCTGTTGCTTCGCAACTTTCATCTCCGCCGTGACTTACATAAGTTTTTTGCCTGTAGACAGGCTGATACGTAGAATCTTTCAAGACTTGGTAAAGTTGGAAATGACCATCATCACCATACTGACAGAAAGATTCATAAACAGTCTTAATCTCTAATACAACAGTATCCTTGTCTTTAAAATATCCAACATTGTAAATGTTGGAAGCTTCAACATCAAGGAGGACGTTACCATCAAGGCTTTCTACATACTGACGTTTGCAGGAAAATAAAGTAATTAGTAATAAAAGGGCGAGTAAAAAATTTAATTTTTTCATTGTATGGATTTTTATTTTTTTGCTATTTTAGCACATAAAATGTACTTTTGTCAATAGTAAAAAGAGCTTCAAAATTAAGCGTTAATTTGCAAAAGATTCTCGTTTCGTGTAATACTGTTGTTTATGAAATTACTGATTGTTGAGTCACCTAGTAAAGCAAAGACTATTGAGAAGTACCTCGATGGCGCATTTACTGTGCGTGCATCTGTTGGCCATGTGCGTGATTTGCCAAAGTCTAACAAGAAAGCAATTGATATTGATAAAGGCTTCCTCCCCCACTACGAAATCTCCAAAGGCAAAGAAAAAGTTGTTAGTGAATTGAAACACTTGGCCGAAAGTGCAAAAGAAATTATGCTTGCAACCGACCCGGACCGCGAAGGAGAAGCTATCGCTTGGCACATAGAGGAATTACTTAAAGAAGATAAAAAGATAAAGGCTCCTATTAAGAGAGTTACATTTCATGAAATTACAAAAGAGGCAGTCGAGGAGGCGCTAAAGGAACCGCGTGATATTGATACGAATTTGCGTCGCGCCCAAGAGGCGCGACGCGTGCTCGACCGCCTTGTAGGATACGACCTATCTGGAATTATCTGGAAGAAAGTTCGCTACGGATTGTCAGCAGGCCGAGTGCAATCCCCTGCACTTCGTATCATCATGGAGCGCGAGCGGGAAATTCGTGCGTTCGTTCCGGAACAATACTTCATACTAGAAGGACTTTTTGAAACAAACAAAAAAGACAAAATTACTTTGTCTTGTGTCGAAGAACCTCGCGATCAAAAAGTAGTTGATAAAATTATTGAGCTTGGCCAAAAAGAAAAATGGTTTGTCAAAGATTTGAAAGCAAGTGAACAAAAGCGTAGCCCCCGTGCACCATTTACAACAAGTACACTTCAGCAGACTGCATCATCTCGCCTAGGCTTTTCTCCATCACGCACAATGCAAGTCGCACAGAAATTGTACGAAGCTGGATTCATAACATACATGCGTACAGATAGTACAAATTTGTCAGCTGTGGCTCAAACACAAATTTTAAATATAGTAGAAAAAAAATACGGTAAAGAATACGCCGAAGCTCATGTATACAAAACCAAATCAAAAAACGCTCAAGAAGCCCACGAAGCAATTCGTCCAACTCATCCAGAAAGTATGAATGAAGGCCATAATGACGAGCAAAAAAGATTGTACAGATTAATCTGGGAGCGAACTGTATCATCACAAATGGCTGATGCTAAATTGATGAAGACAAAAATTGTCGCAAATATTAAGGAGGGTGATATTCCTGACTTCACAGCCAATGGCTCAAGAGTATTATTCCCTGGATGGCTCGCAGTCGACACAGAGGCTCGTGGTGAAGATGTGGAGTTGCCACTCGTTGAAGTAGGTGAAGATTTGAAAATGCTTGAGCTTAAAAGCACAGAGAAATTTACCGAACCACCAAATAGATATACTGAAGCAGGTTTGGTGAAAGAATTGGAAGCTCGTGGTATCGGACGCCCATCTACCTATGCATCGATTATGCGTACAATAGAAGAGCGTGGTTATGTAGAAAAACAAGGCCGTACATTATACCCTACAGATACCGGAGATGTGGTTTCGAGCTTCTTGGAAAATAATTTCGCAGAATATATTAGTGATACATTTACCGCCGAAATGGAAGACAAGCTAGATGATATATCAAATGGTGACCGTGAATATGTAAAAACACTAAAAGACTTTTATATACCATTTCTAAAAGATATTAAAGAAAAGGACAAACTGGCAAAAGCTACAAATATGGGTGAAGCCGATCCCGAAATGCGATGCCCTAAATGTGATGGCGATATGATTATCAAGCTCGCTCGTACTGGCAAATTTCTTTCTTGCGCAAATTACCCAGGCTGTACAGGTGCACGCAAAATCGATGGTACAGAATTAGAAGGCCCAAAGGATCTTAACAAACCTTGTCCAAAATGTGGAACAGCAGTCGAAGATTCCGGCTTAGATAAAAATGGTAAGAAGAAAAGAAAGAGTACAAAAGTAGTTGAACTCGGGCGATTGATTTTACGCGAAGGTAAATTTGGATCTTTCGTGGCATGTTCGAGATATCCAAAGTGCAAATATGTAGAACAAGACGAAGAAGAAATGAAGAAAAAGATGACAACAGTGCAATGCCCTACTTGCAAAAAAGGTATGATGATGGAGCGCAGAGGTCGTTTTGGAATCTTCTATTCATGTAGTAATTACCCTGATTGCAAAAATGCTATCAAAGCCAAACCAACAGGAAATATTTGTGAATACTGTCAATCACTGATGATGGAAGGTACCAAAACAATTCCAGAACGTTGTAGTAATAAAATGTGCAAAAATCACAATCCCCATAAACTCGGAGAAGATATAAAAAATAATAAAAAATAAAAAGACGCTACGGGTTTCCATTTAGCGTCTTTTTAGATTAAGATATGAGGATATTTAGGAGATGAGTTTAAGGTGATACCTTGAATTTAAGGTTATCAAAATAACTTCGTGTTCCGCCTCGATGATGTGTGTGATACAACTTGTCATAAAGTCTTTTTTAGACCAATTATTTTTTATAAGTTTTAATACTTGATCTTTTTCCAAATTACTGAAAAGTGTTCCCTGCACCTCTTGTCCATTTTTTAGAGGTTCTTGTTGTTCCCCTTGAATTTTTTTGAGAAGTACTTTTTTGCCCGATGTAAAGTCTGAAATTTGCATTTTTTTTCTTTTTTCTTTTACATTACACTAAAAAATAACTTTGTCAAATAGCGACCCATAGGATATACTATAATATATGCCAAATATCGAAGAAGTATTTAGTTATATGCCCAATATAAAAGAGTCCAACAAGACTCTTATTCAGAAAGCCTATGATTTTGCAAAGAAAGCTCATGAAGGACAGCAACGCAATAGTGGCGAGCCTTATTTTATACATGTATTTGAAACAGCCAAAACGTTAGCACGGGTTGGTATGGATACCAAAACAATCGTTGCAGGATTCCTGCATGATGTTATTGAAGATACCAAAGTCACAGAAGAAGAACTGGCAAAAGAATTCGGCGAGGAGATAGTTATGCTCGTAAATGGAGTAACCAAACTTGGTACTATGAAATACCGCGGACACGAAAGGCACGTAGAGAGTTTAAGAAAATTCTTTATGGCTATGGCAAATGATTTACGAATACTAATTATCAAACTTGCCGACAGGTTGCACAATATAAGCACACTGCAACACGTACGCCCCGACAAGCAGAAGCGCATTGCTCTCGAAACAATTGAAATACATGCTAGGCTGGCAGACCGTATCGGTATGGGTAAACTCAAAGGTGATCTAGAAGACGGCGCCTTTCCATATGCCTACCCAAAGGAATACGAGGAAGTTACAAAATTGATGGCTAGTAAGTCTGAAATAAACCAAAAAGAATTACAGACTGTGGCTTGTGAATTAAAACGAGAATTAGAAAAACAAAAAGTCAAAATTCTTGAAATAAGCGAACGAGCCAAGCATAAATATAGTTTATGGCAAAAATTAAAACGGTATGACATGGATATCGATAAAATATATGACCTTATAGCATTGCGTGTAATAGTAGAAAATGTAGAAGACTGCTATAGAGTACTTGGATTAATACACAGTCTATGGCGCCCACTACCTGGGCGTATAAAGGACTACATTGCTACACCTAAACCAAATGGGTACAGGTCGCTACATACCACGATATTTACTGGTAATGGCGCTCTAGTTGAAATACAAATTCGTACACAAGAAATGCATGCTGAAGCTGCATATGGTATAGCAGCACATTTTATATATAAAGATAAGACAAAAAGAAAAACAGAAAATAATCCCGAGGATATTGTGAAAAATTTGGATTGGGTTGGTGGGTTAAAAGATCTTCACCTAAATATAAATGAACCAGAAAAATTCATCGAGCACTTAAGAGCCGATTTGTTCCAAGACCGTATTTTCGTCTTTACACCGAAGGGTGATGTTGTAGATTTACCAATCGATTCGTGCCCTATAGATTTTGCCTACTCTATACATTCCGATATTGGGGATCACGCCCAGAGTGTGAAAGTAAATGGAAAAATCGCGACCCTTTATACCAAGCTCCAAAATCATGACGTCATAGAAATAAAAACTCAAAAAAATTCTAACCCTTCAAGCAAGTGGCTAGATCATGCAAAAACAACAATGGCAAAAAAGCACATACAACAGTACCTAAATAAAAATAGCCTTCTATCTAGATTCCGTTCTTTTGCAAAGTTTTAATTAAAGAGAAAAATTCTTTATATTGTATAAATCTGTTTCTTCTTCGTCATTTTTTATTTCTTCTTTTGTTCTGTCGTCTTCAATTGGAGCCTCCACAATGATAGTTTCTGATTGTGGTAATGAGTCTATAAACTTATTTATCATTTCGTTTGGTTTGCGCTCTTCGCCACCAACACTACTCTTGATAATATTTAAAATAGTATCGAGATCCTCGTTAGAGAAAAAGTCAATTTTAATCTGGCC
>JACCDN011055331.1_pt1 | contig 13230 bp, 10 predicted proteins | sample 7441691 | NCBI WGS metagenome assembly JACCDN01 (sample SAMN15323439, study PRJNA562643) | freshwater metagenome | isolation source: river surface water | place: USA:Blue River Watershed | collected 2017-08-16 | reverse complement strand
GTGCGTCTCCTACTGGTTGGGTGGCAGCGATTAGGTGAAAAACTTCGCCCTTGACTGATGGTTCTGGTGATCATATCTGGTGTGTAGATAGTGCCGGCAACTCTAAACAAATTAGCGGGCCATTGGGTTATGGAACTTTTTCTGATTTTTCTTTCCCTATAAAATTTACTTGCCCTTAGTGATACGGTTTTTGGGGTGTATGTTATAATAAATACATGAAAATTTTTATTGGATCAGATCATGCGGGATATGAAATGAAGGAAAAGCTGATTGAATATCTAGCAGGCTTGGAATTGGGTTATGAAGTTACTGATAAAGGAGCTTTTGAGTATAAGGAAGATGATGACTATCCGGATTTTGTGTATCCTGTAGCACTCGCTGTAGCTGAAAATCAAGGAAGTTTTGGAATTGTGCTTGGAGGATCCGGTCAAGGTGAAGCTATCTGCGCTAATAAGGTTGCAGGTGTTCGCGCAGTAGTTTTTTATGGACAAGAAGATATGGAACCTGCATCTGGAGGAGAGATGACTAGTGAAACCTTTCAAATGGTCAAACTCGGGCGAGAACACAACAATGCCAATATACTTTCAATAGGTGCAAGATTTGTTACTGTAGACGAAGCGAAATTTGCAGTAGAACTTTTTCTAAACACAGAATTTAAACAACAAGAGCGTCATTTGCGTCGGATTGATAAAATAGAACCGAAATAAAATTATGGTAGAAATAATTCCGGCTATACTTCCAAAGAATTATGAAGACATGAAGGACAAGATTGCTCTTGTTCGTGGTCACGCACCACTCGTGCAGATAGATCTTTGTGACGGTATTTTCGTGCCAAATACTACTTGGCCATTTTCTACTGGCGGAGGGGATGATTTTTATTTTCAAAGAATTATAAATGAGCAAGAAGGTATGCCTTTTTGGGAAGATTTGGATTTTGAACTCGACCTAATGGTGGCGGATGCGGTGACTAACTTTGATGTTTACACCAAGCTCTCACCAAAACGAATTATTTTTCATATTGAAACCGTTGGAAACTTGGAGGAATTTAAAGATTTTTTAGAAGGTATTGATGTATATATTCGCGACAGCATTGAAATGGGTATTGCGATCGGTCTTTCGACTCCTTTGGAACAAATATATCCTTTGGTGAACAGTGCAGATTTTGTGCAAGTCATGGGTATAGAAAAAGTAGGTTTTCAGGGTGAAGATTTTAGTGATAAAGCATTAAAGTATATAAAAAATTTAAAAGAAAAATTTCCAGATTTAGAAATAGCTGTTGATGGGGGAGTAAATCTAGAAAACGGTTCAACATTAGTAGAGGTAGGAGCGACAAGACTAGTAGTAGGTTCGGCAATATTTAATACAACTGATATAATAGATAGTATAGAAAAGTTTAAACAACTTGGATAATACTTAAAATGCTATCAGACGATACTGTAAAAAATTTAGAATTAAAAGCTACTCAAATCCGCGAGTCAATTATCGAAATGTTGATGGAAGCGGGAAGTGGGCACACAGCTGGACCACTCGGAATGGCAGATATTTTTACGCTTTTATATTTTCATGTACTTAAACATGATCCTAAAAACCCGAGTTGGGAAGAGCGCGATCGGTTAGTGCTTTCAAATGGACATATCGCCCCAGTGCTTTATGCGACTATGGCTCATGCCGGATACATGCCCCTTGAAGAACTTAAAACTCTCCGCAAATTTGGTTCGCGTTTACAAGGTCATCCACATAGGGAGTATATGCCTTGGCTTGAAAATTCTTCAGGGCCTCTTGGTTCAGGGCTTTCTCAAGCAGTAGGGATGGCTATCGCTGATAAAATGGATGGTAGAGATAAAGATAGATTTATCTACGCTATAATGAGTGACGGTGAACACAACGAAGGTAATACTTGGGAAGCCATGATGCTTGCAGGGAAACATAAACTTCGAAATTTGATTGCAATCGTAGATAGAAATAACATTCAGATTGATGGCTATACTGAAGATATCATGCCTCTCGAACCTTTAGCAGATAAGTGGAGTGCTTTTAATTGGCATGTGATATCTGTGGGCGGTCATGATTTTCAAGCGCTGTATCAAGCCATCGAAGAAGCTCATGCGATATACGAGAAGCCAACTGTAATTATAGCGCATACGATTCCAGGTAAGGGTGTATCATTCGCTGAGCGAGATTTTCGTTGGCATGGTGACCCACTTGGTAAAAAAGATGTCGCCGGTGATCCACCAAAAGAAGATCAAGTAAAAATCGCGCTCAATGAGTTGCGTACCTTAGAGGGTAAGATAAAATCTGAACATCAATAGTTCAAAAAGTTCACTATAAATAAAATGTTAAATCCAGAATTAAAATTAAATCCAAAATTGTTTAGCGCGGACTGCGAAGAGTCACCAAATCGTAAAGGTTTTGGTGAAGGGTTGTTGAAAGCAGGAGAGGCGGATAAAAATGTCGTGGCTCTTTGCGCAGACCTGACTGAGTCGACTCAGATGCATTTGTTCCGCGAAAAATTTCCGGAACGGTTTGTGGAGATAGGAGTTGCAGAGCAGAATTTGGTTACAGTTGCTTCTGGTATGAGTGCTATGGGTAAAATTCCATTTTGCTCTAGTTATGCCATGTTTTCTCCAGGTAGAAACTGGGAACAAATTCGTACAACGATTGCTTACAATGACAGGAAGGTTGTGATCGTTGGTTCACATGCAGGAATTTCAGTTGGTCCTGATGGAGGTACCCACCAAGCCCTTGAAGACATGGCACTCATGAGAGTAGTTCCAAATATGGATGTCATTTCTCCATGCGATGCGATTGAAGCGAGGAAAGCAACTTTAGCACTCGCAAAAACAAAAACTCCAGCGTATCTTCGCTTGGCTCGTGAAAAAACTCCTATAATAACAACAGAAGAAACTCCTTTTGAAATAGGGAAGGCTCAAATATATTGGCTACCAGATGTTGGCATGGCTCAGGTTGGAATTATAGTAACTGGCGGATTGACTTACAACGCTCTATTAGCAGCGAAAGAATTAGAAGCTGAAGGAATAAAGACAAAAGTATTAAATCTCTCAGCAGTGTCTCCAATGGACGCGGCCGCTGTTATTGCGATCGCTAGAGAAACTCGAGCGATTGTAACTGTTGAAGAACACCAAGTTCGTGGAGGCATGGGGAGTGCGGTAGCTGAAGTCTTGGCACAAAATTTTCCAGCACCGATTGAATTTGTAGGTGTGCAAAACAAGTTTGGTCAGTCAGGCACACCAAAAGAACTTGTAGAGTACTATGGTATGGGGAGTGTTGCTATCAAAGAGGCAGTGAAAAAAGTTTTTAAGAGAAAAATCTAATTTATTTTCTTAGGTTTATAGTTTAGAGGCGCCTTGGCTAGGTATTCTTCTAGTGCACTTCTGGAAAGTAGTCCTTTTTGGGCACCTACTTCTTGGACTACTGACATTGAGTTTATTGGTCCCCAAGTGAAAGCTTCAAGCGGTGAGAGACCCAAGGCGATAGCACAAGTGATAGTAGAAGAAAAAGCATCTCCAGCTCCTGTACGCTCCAGGGGTGGTGCAATGTCTGGATAAAGTGGTATCTGCCATAGTTCTTTATTTATATACATATATGCGCCATTAGGACCATCAGAGATGGAAACTATCTTAGGACCGAGAGCGTTGAGACCTTGAGCTAATTGTAAGATTTCTCCATTTTCGTTTCCTAAAATTGTTCTAGCTTCTTCGACATTACAGAAAAATATCTCGGTGTGCTGGTAGAGTTTGGCGAGTTTTTCGTGACCTAATTTTATTTCGTTTTTTCCTGGCTGAAAAGCTAGTTTTATATTTGGGTGTTTTTCTAAATATTCTGCCACAATGTCGTGAAATGGATATGCAGTAGCGGAGACAGAACTAAAATAAATCCATTTTGGCTCACCAATCTTTGGCAAAGTGTATGGATATTTTTCATGTTTGATTAAAATAGTTCGTTCAGTTTTATACCAAAGCACATAGTGGTAATTAGTCTTGATGCCTTTATTAATTTTTACAAACTTAGTACTAACTCCATCTTTCTTTAAAGATTTCAAACAGTCCTTACCATTTGAATCACTTCCTAAATTGGAAACTAAGGCAGTTTTTAGTCCAAGTCTGGATGCGGAGACCGCAGCGTTAGCAGCGTTACCGACTGCGTTTAAAATATATACTTCTTCGTAAGGAATTTTATCTGCGAAAGGTAAGCATATCTTGTAATCGCTGTGTCCGGACTCACCGCGAACATCAGCTCGATCAGCGTCAGTTAATTTTATAAAAGCATCTATCACAGTGTCCCCAATGGCTAAGAAATCTATTTTTGACATGGTATAATTGTAACATGATTTACATTCTCTCTCTAGCAGTCTTAATTTTGATTGGCAGTATAGCTGTATATTTTGTAAGACAAGGAAAAACAGCGGAAGAGGTAGAAGAAGATTTTGAAATTTTAGAATAAGACGCTATACTTTAGCCATGTTTAAAAACTTTTTACTTAAAAAAATGCTTCGCACCCAAGGAGTGCCCCAAGCTCAGATAGATATGATTATCAATATGATGGAGAAGGATCCTGAACTTTTCAAGAAGATTACTGCAGAGATTGGCGAGAAAACCAAAGCAGGTATGGATCAGATGCAAGCAGGCATGCAGGTAATGGAGAAATATAAAGAAGAACTCAAGAAACTTGTGTAATTTCGTTTTTTTTATTGGTATAATATTTATATGAAAAATATGAGTTATAAAATATTAGGAGCTTTTTTTGTATTCTTATTTGCTATTGTTTTACAACCCAATCTTGTGTTTGCAATTAATGGATGGACTCCACAAGTTGACTCAGGGGAAATAAGCAATAGAAGCCAAATCGCATCTTCTGCTGACGGTACTAAAATATTTGCCATTACAGGGGGTCAGCATATAACAGCTTCTGTTGATTCTGGAGTAACTTGGACAGAACTGACAAATTCAGGTCAGAGAAATTGGTCATCAATTGCATCGTCTTCAGACGGTACAAAGCTAGCTGCAACAGCACAAAGTGGCTACATTTACACTTCTACTGATTCAGGTGCAACTTGGACAGAACAGACTGATTCAGGGTCAAGAAGTTGGTCTTCTATCGCATCTTCTTCTGATGGTGTAAAGTTGGTAGCATCAGTAGGTATCGGCTACATTTACACTTCTACTGATTCAGGTGCAACTTGGACAGAACAGACTGATTCAGGAAGCAGATGGTGGGCAGATGTAGCATCATCTTCTGATGGTGTTAAACTTTCAGCTTTAGTGGGAGATGGTAATAATGGCTACATTTACACCTCCACTGATTCAGGTGCAACTTGGACTCAGCAAAATGGATCAGGTTCTCGTGGGTGGTATGACTTAGCGTCATCGTCTGATGGTACAAAACTTGTTGCTGTGGTTGGCGGTTTCAATAATGGGTCTATCTATACCTCTACTGATTCTGGTGTAAACTGGACACAACAGAATGGTGCCGGAAGTAGAAAATGGTGGAGTGTAGCCTCATCTTCAGATGGTTCAACTTTAGTAGCTGGAGAGAATGATGGTGGACATATTTATGTTTCAACTGATAGTGGCGTAAATTGGACAGAGCAAACAGATGCAGGTACTGGGTCATGGTATTCAGTCACCTCGTCTTCTGATGGTGCTAAGCTAGCAGCATTAAAATCTGAAAGTTATATATATACCTATGATACAGTTACTGAAGCAACTGTCACAACCCAAGATGCTACTTTAATAAATAAAACTTATGCGACTTTTAATGGAACTATTACTGATTTAGGTACAGGAGGTGTATCTGAGAGAGGTTTTGAGTATGGGCTTGATACGAATTATGGAAGTACAAAAACAGAATCTGGATCTTTGTATAGCGCAGAGTCATTTTTGGACATAGTTGGATTATTGGAGTGCGGCACAGAATATCATTATAGAGCTTACGCAATTAATCCTGCAGGAACTGTGTATGGTGATGATACAACTTTTACTACAACTGCCTGTGCCGATCCTGACCCAGCTTCTGTTTTGTATGCAGTAGATGGTTATGAGAGTAATCCAGACGCTCCGCAGTTATATACTATTGATTTAGAATCTGGTACTAAAATTTCTTTAAGTGGCGAAGTCGGTTTTTATATTACAGGTTTAGCTTTTCACCCCACTTCTGGTATTTTATATGGTGCAACTTTTAATGGTACTCAAAATCTTATAACTATTGACCTAGAAACTGGAATTGGAACTTTGTTAGGAGAAATGCAAGACCCAGATACAAACCCTATACAAATGGATGATATTACTTTCCGTTCAGATGGAACTTTGTTTGGTTGGTCTACAAATGAACAAGATTTATATACTATAGATGTTTCTTCATGCAATACCGTTACATGTCTTGTGACTAAAGTAAGTGATTCAGGTTTAGGTACTTACGGTAATGGGCTTGCTTTCGATAGTAATGATAATTTATACCTATTTGGAGATGGAGATAATTCTTTTTATCAAATAGATCCAAGTACAGGTTTATCTTTAGGAAATACAGTGTTTTCAAATCCATCAGGGAATGACTATGTGATTGGTGGAGCCTCTTTTGATGCTAATGATGTTTTGTATGCTTCCAGGTTGAATTACGGAGATACTCCATCTGATTTAATTACAATAGATTTAGACACTGGAAATATTACATCTCTAGGAAATAATACAGATATGAAATACATGGATCCAATTGCTTTTTATGTGGCGGCTGCGTCAGTACCAGTGGTTGAAGAATCATCCCATACATCTTCTGGGTCAAGAGCTAAAGTTAAAATAAATGATTTACCTGTGCCAATTATTACTCCACCATTTCCTCCAGTATCTTCAGAGTGTTTAGTAGGAGATAAATTTAGTTCTATGACTGGTCAATCTTGTCCTTTGATAATTAATGTACCAACTACACCAAACTTTGTTTTCTTAAATAACTTAAGTTTGGGAATGATACATTCCGATGTTAAAGAACTTCAAAAATATTTGAATACTCATGGGTACCAAATAGCCACTACTGGAGCTGGTTCACCAAACAATGAAACAACAAAATTTGGCGCACTAACAAAAGCTGGAGTTATTAAATTCCAACTTGCAAACAAGATTACTCCAGCCGTTGGATTCTTTGGGCCGATAACTAGGGGAGTGGTAAATGGAAATTAATTTGATACAATACATCAATGTCTAAAAGAATTTTTTCTGTATTTGTTTTAATCGCAGTTTTGGGAATTATTTTCCCAGCAATTTCTTTTGCTGATACAGCAGAACTTCAAAAAATGGCAGCTCCTACCGCACTAGCAGGGAATGGTAATGCTACTGCGTGGAGCGATATTTATCTTGCAGTGGGTCACACTACTACTCCTTTTCTTTCTTTTTATAAACGCGTGGGAGATGCACTAACTAAACTTGCTGACCCAACTCCACCCTCTACACTACAAAGTCTTGGTGTCGCTTGGAATGGAGATCACTTGGCGGTTGCTCACTTTGGTTCTCCATATTTATCTTTTTATAAAAGAGAAGGTGAGACTTTAACAAAGTTAGCTGATCCAGATTTTGCACCTGCCAGTACTGGCCGGGGTGTCGCTTGGAATGGAGATTATCTTGCAGTAGCACACTCAACTTCTCCTTTCCTTTCTTTTTATAAAAAAACAGGAGATGCTTTAAATAAGTTAACTAATCCTACAGCACTTGCTGGACAAGGTAATAGTGTTGCATGGAATGGAGACTATTTAGCTGTTGCTCACAACACAACTCCTTTCATTTCATTGTATAAAAAAGAAGGAGAAACTTTAACTAAATTATCTAGCCCTACCGCACCTACAGGAAGTGGTACTGGTGTTTCTTGGAGCGGAAATTATCTTGCTGTCAGTACAGGAACAGCTCCTTATCTTGCTTTTTATAAACTAGAAGGAGATTCTTTGACTAAATTAGCCGATCCAACAACAGTTGGAGCATTTGGTAATGGTGTTGCATGGAATGGAGACTATTTAGCTGTCTCACCTTTTTCTACTGCACTTTCTTGGTATGTTAGAGAAGGAGATACTCTAACTAAACTTGCTAACCCTACTGCACTTGCTGGATCTGGCGCTGGTCCTTCCTGGGGAGGAAATTATCTAGCAGTCGGACATCTTACCTCACCTTATCTTTCTTTGTATAAACTTGTGATAACTGATACAACAAATCCTCTAGTTTTCACCCTATCTCCTGCAGACGGAGCTATTGATGTAGCCGTAGCTTCAAATTTGGTAATTACTTTTGATGAAGCTGTGGATGTAGAAAATGGAAATATTACAATATATAAATCTTCAGATGACTCTGTCGTTGAAGCTATTGATGTGACAGGAGGATTGGTTACAGGAACAGGGACTACGACAATTACGATAAACCCAACTTCAAACTTAGCGGAAGCTACGAGTTATTATGTCCAAATAGATGCAACTGCTTTTGATGATACATCTTCTAATAGTTATGCTGGAATTGCAGACACGACAACTTGGAATTTTACAACAATAGATGCTACAGGTCCTGTAATTTCTGAAACTACTCCGGTAACTGTTTCAGGTACTGACACAACACCGGACTATACTTTTACCACTGATGAAGCTGGAGATATTACTTATGGAGGGTCTTGTACAAGTCTTACAACTACAGCTAGTATTGGAGCAAATACAATTACATTTGAAATACTTGCAGTAGGAACTTATACTGATTGTACTGTCACCGTCACAGATGCTAGTGACAATGATTCAAATGTTTTAACAGTGACGGCATTTACAATTGCAGCACCAGCTGGTGGTGGTTCATCAGGGTCACGAAGATCAAGTGATAAAATTGTAACTAGTTCAGATGTATCAAGTACAAATACTGACGGTTGTACTGCTTTATATGTATATAGTCCAAAGACGGGAGCAAAATGCCCTCCAGTCCCTACATCAACTCCTTCAGTACCAGTTTGCTTGCTTACTCAAACTTTAAAACAAGGTAGCACTGGTGAGGAAGTAAAATGTCTTCAAAATAAACTTCAAATTACTTCTGATGGTATGTTTGGACCAAAAACAAAAGAGGCTGTTATGACTTTTCAAAAGTTAAAGAACTTAAACTATGATGGTATTGTAGGGCCTCTCACTAGAGGGATATTAAATACTTTAAATTAGTATTTATGCTAAAATAATAGAGTGATTATAAAATATAAGAATTATATTTATTTTGGAAGTGTTTTTTCTTTTATAATTTTATTATTTTATTTTTGTCTTTTCGTTCAAAATGCAAATGCAGACATTGTATCTATTGAAAGAGTAGCAAAATGGAATTCTTACCCTGTTCCTAGTGGTGAGGGTTCTCCTGGTGGCATATCTACAAATGGTGACTATGTAGTGTATTCTTCAAGTTCAAATAATTTAGTTACAGGTGATACTAATAATAAAAATGATATTTTTTTATACGATAATGTTAACAATACTACGGAGCGTATCTCCGTAAGTAGTGCTGGGGTACAAGGGAATCATGATTCCGTGAGCCCCAACATATCCTCTGACGGGCGGTATATTGTTTTCGAATCACAAGCTTCTAATTTAGTTGTTGGTGATGCAAATGGAGATAGAGACATGTTTGTTTACGATAGAGATTTAGACATATTAGAAAGGGTTTCCGTAAGTAGTTTAGGAGTGGAGGGTAATGATTGGTCTTACTATGGATCTATTTCTTCTGATGGCAGATATGTAACTTTTCAATCTGATGCGACAAATTTAGTAGTTGGTGATACAAATGGAGTAACTGATGTTTTTGTTTATGATAGGACATTAGACACAATAGAGAGAATTTCATTAGATGATATAGGAACTGAAGGTAACGGAGCTTCCGACACATCTAGGATATCTTCTGACGGATTATTCGTTTCTTTTTATTCTCAAGCCTCAAATTTAATAGCAGGTGATACAAATGGTGTTGCAGATATTTTTGTAAGAGATTTAACCCTAGATACTACAGAGCGAGTTTCTATTAGCACTTTGGGTGCTGAAAGTGACGCCGGGTCTGGTTTTTCTTCTATATCTTCAGATGGAAGATACGTGGCTTTTCATTCTGATGCCACAAACTTAGTTCCTGGAGATACTAATGGAGTAGGTGATATCTTTGTCTATGATCGGACCTTAGATACTATGGAGAGAGTTTCGGTTACTTCTTTAGGTGTAGAAGCTTCTGATGGAGCTTCTGGTTATCCTTCATTATCTTCTGATGGACGATATGTTACTTTTGATTCCCAAGCTACAGACTTAGTAGTTGGTGATACTAATGGACAAGGAGATGTTTTTGTCTACGACAGAACATCAGATACCATAGAAAGAGTTTCAGTAAATAATGAAGGAGAAGAAGGAGATAGTGTTTCAACGAATACTTTTATTTCTCCAGACGGTAATTATGTTACTTTTTTCTCTCAATCCAGTAATTTTAATGAAGATTATCCCTTAATTGCTGGTGATGTATTTATTTATAATCGCACAGCAGATACGATTGAACGAGCGTTGGCGTTTAGGACTAGGGTAGAAGCAGATCAAACCATGTCTTACCCCTCAATGTCTTCTGATGGTGTATATGTCGCTTTTGCTTCTTTAGCCACAAATCTTGTTTCTAGTGATACTAATGTAGTTGATGATATTTTTGTACAAAATACAACAACTGGTGCCATAGAGAGAGTGTCAGTGAGTAGTTTAGGGGCAGAAGGAGATGGTTCCTCTTACAACGCCGCTATTTCTTCTGATGGTAGATATGTTGCTTTTAATTCCAGTGCTGCAAATTTGGTTGCTGGCGATACAAATGTTTATGATGATGTTTTTGTTTACGACAGAACATTGGATACAATAGAGAGAGTTTCAATTAGTAGTTTAGGGGTGGAGGGTGAATTTGGTGGTTTTAACCCTTCTATTTCTTCCGATGGACGGTATGTTTCTTTTACTTCTGAATCATCTAATTTAGTTCCAGAAGATACGGCTTACACAGCTGATATTTTTGTTTATGATAGAGATTTAGATACATTAGAGCGAGTTTCTGTCAGTAGTTTGGGAGTGGAAGCTGATAATTCTTCACAATACTCTCCGATGTCTTCAGATGGTAGGTATGTTGCTTTTGAGTCTGTAGCTACAAACTTAGTGGATGGTGATATAAACGCACGAAGCGATATATTTGTCTATGACAGAACATTAGACACCGTAGAACGAGTGTCGGTCAGTACTTTAGGAGTTGAGGGTAATGGTAATTCCAATACTCCAGCTATATCAGCAAATGGTAGATATGTTGCTTTTGAGTCTGTAGCTACAAATTTAGTCGATAGTGATACAAATGCTAAAAGAGATATTTTTATACATGATAGAACGCTAAACACAACAGAAAAAATTTCTATTAGTACTTTAGGAGTGGAGGGTAATGATCACTCTTATTTTCCAACTGTTTCTATTGATGGTAGATATATTGCATATTATTCCGTAGCGACTAACTTAGTCGCGGATGATTCCAATGCAGAAACTGACCTTTTTTTGTACGATCAAGATACCGACACCAATGAAAGAATTTCTTTGACTTATCTTGGTGGGCAGGCAGATGGAGGCACTACAAATATTCCATCTTATCCTTCAATGTCTTCTGATGGTTTGTCTATAGCTTTTCAATCTAATGCTACAAATTTAGTAGTGGATGACTTAAATTCAGCTTATGATATTTTTTATATTACTTTAGATAATACAGCTGATACTGAAGAAGTAGTGGAAGAAGAGGAAGAAGTAGAAGAAACTCCAAACACAAGTTCTTCCGGATCCTCTCGGGGGATAGCTCGTGTTTTTCCTGTTATGGTCTTACCATCAAATACACCTACACCATGCACCGGTGGAGCACTATTTAGTAACCTTACTGGATCTGCATGTAAAAGTACTAATCCAAGTACACCACCATCTCCTAACACACCATCTCAATTTCAATTCTTTAATAATCTTTCTTCAGGAATAATTCATCCTGATGTACTACAACTCCAAAAATATTTAAATACTCATGGTTTTCCTGTGGCACTAACAGGTGCAGGTTCACCTGGGTTTGAAACAAATAAATTTGGAGCTTTAACTCGTGCGTCCTTAATTAAATTCCAACTTGCAAACAACATCACTCCCGCTGTTGGTTTCTTTGGACCAATTACTAGAGGCATAGTAAATTCTCCAAACTAGTAAAGGTAAGTTTATTTTGCTATATTCTAAGGATGTCATTATCAATTGGAATTGTCGGTTTACCAAATGTGGGCAAATCCACGCTTTTTAATGCGCTGACAAAAAAGTCTGTGCCGGCAGAGAATTATACCTTTTGTACCATTGATCCATCAGTGGGTATCGTTCCTGTGCCGGACGAACGCGTGCAACTTCTTTCTGACTTTTCAAAATCTAAAAAAACAATTCCAGCAGTTATCGAATTCGTAGATATTGCAGGCCTTGTAGCTGGAGCAAGTAAAGGCGAAGGTTTGGGTAATAAATTCTTATCGAATATCAAAGAAGTGGATGCCATACTCCATATGGTACGAACATTTGAAGATAACTCTGTGATACATGTTGCTAATAAAGTGGATCCAATGCAAGACATTGGTGTGATAAATCTTGAGCTTGTCTTGGCGGACTTTGAAACTGTTTCTAAAAGACTTACGAATCTAGATCGTGATGCGAAGAGAGGAGTCAAAGAAGCAGTTCTAGAACATGATATTTTAAAAAAAGTTGAAGCGGTTTTGGAGAAAAGCCAAATGGCCACGGAAGCGAATTTGTCTGAAGAAGAAAAGTTTAAAATAAAATCATTGAATCTTCTTACGCTCAAGCCAATGCTTTACGCTTTGAATATTTCTGAAGCTAATGAAAATGTAGAAATAACTGCACCGGGGTTGTGGGTAAAAATTGATCCAGTATTTGAAAAAGGTTTTGATGATTTAATAAAAAAAAGTTATGAGCTACTAGGCTTGGAAACATTTTTTACAACAGGAGAAGATGAAACAAGAGCTTGGACTATAAAAGTAGGTTCTACTGCGCCAATAGCTGGAACTGCTATTCATACAGATTTTAAAGATAAATTTATTCGTGCCGAAGTTGTGTTCTGGAAAGACCTCCTCGACGCCGGCTCATATGCTGAAGCTCGCAATAAGGGTAAAGTCAGAACAGAAGGCAAGGAATATATTGTAAAAGACGGAGAT
>JACCDN010576742.1_pt1 | contig 13231 bp, 11 predicted proteins | sample 7441691 | NCBI WGS metagenome assembly JACCDN01 (sample SAMN15323439, study PRJNA562643) | freshwater metagenome | isolation source: river surface water | place: USA:Blue River Watershed | collected 2017-08-16 | reverse complement strand
CATGCGCATCATTTCGCAATAAAGACCGTTGATACCCACAGGATCCAAATTTTTAGTTGATTTAACAACGATGCCAATTGTTTCTAAGTCTTTCGAGTCCTGTTTCACATAAGGCCAAAGCTCATAATATACCAAACAAAGCATTCCCCGTGCTTCTACATTTTGCGGAGCTCCTTCGATCACAGAAACAAGTTGGCTCTGGGCAGATTGATAATTCACAAACGTGTCTTTGACATAATTTGCAACCGCCAGTCTGAGTTTATCTTTTACCTCATTACCGCTAACTGTTGCCTCGATTAAACTCGAGCTAATTTTAGGCCGCAATAAATTTGGCTTAACAAAAGGACTTACGCCACCGTCGTCATCCATCAGCCAAAATACTGTGGGAATAGTTATAATAATCAAGGCTAGCAAAAAATAGAAACTAACATTTTTTTTCGCATTAGTTGGCGATGGACTGGATTCACTTTTACTATTTTGAGGCAATAAAATCTTAGCCGTCCCAGTTGACACAATATTGTATGCATTTGCGGCCGAAAGATTAACACCTGCCGGTACCGAGTTGGCATTTAAGTTCTCATGCTGTGAGTATACAGATGACTTTAGTTTCTTTTTTGGCGACTGGACAAACTGATCCGCTTCGTCTTCATTGGTTTCATTTTTCTCAAAAGCACCATCGAACATACTGTTGAAATCTTCTTCTGATGCTGATTCATTTTTACTGGAGTCTGCTTTGGGCGGTGGACGAATAATAACAGTTTCTGCATCAAACTGTTCAGCGCGAATTGGCTTTGAAGAAGAGGCCGTTACTTTTGCTTTTAATGCCTCGCCCTCTAACACCTCTAATAGTTTATCGTAAAAATCAGGCATGGACGAAATCGCATTCCATTTGCCATCAGGAAATTTTTTTATTTGTTCGCCACCAATAAAGGCACCCTCAGCAATCATTTTTAAAATGGCTTGCGTAGTGAAAGGCCCTATCTGTTTTCCGCTCTCAAGTTTTATAACCCAACGCGTTTGTGATTCGTTATCTGGCATTTTTTTATTCTACGGGGAAACAAGCAAGACATCACGCCGAGACTGTAGTTCCAAATAGATCACAGACCAAAGTACTAAAGTGGAACCGCAATACCCACCTTGGAACTGTTAACGCTTTGTTTCGTTTTCCCGAGTGCAACCTGAACACTTCTCAATAAAAATTATTGTTGGCACAACCGTTGCTCTAACAGTCAAAGTAACTTGATTTTCAGGTTACAAGATTTAGGGGTTAGGGCTTATGAACAAATTTTTCTCAGCACAACAAATTGCAAAACCATTCGAGAAAAGCTTCATTCAAAAAGCACTGGTTTTAATCTACATCGTTTCGATGCTAATCATTTCAGCAAATGCAAAAGCTGATATTCGCATCACTCCGATCATGAAAAACCAGGAACAACTTCAAATCAAAACATTTTCTGGTGAAATTGTTTTGAGCGGCGACGGAGAACTTTTCTTAGTTACTGCTGACGAACAAGCTTACAAGTTAAAATCAAAAACTGATTTGTCTGATTATAACGGCAAAACAGTTCAGATTTCTGCTCATGAAATTCAGTACCACGCAGGTCCGGCTTTAAAAGTTGCTGCTTTTAATCCTGATCAAGATCCACAAGATCAAGTTGGTGACGAGCAAATTCCAGTACTTTATGTATTTGGAATCAATGAATTAAATATTAATTAGTCTTCGAAAGTCTCAGCCCATCCCCTCCCACAGGGCTGGGACTTCAAGTTCTAATCAAAAAATTGAATAGTTTCTGAAGAGCCTCGTTCTCCCCCTCCATTTTGAACGGGGCTTTTTTTTGCCTAAAATTTATGGAAGTTGATTACGGAATTCGGTGAATTTTAGCACCAAGAGATGACAGTTTGTTTTCTAATTTTTCATAACCACGATCTAAATGATAAATACGACTGACCGCAGTTTCGCCTTCGGCAATCAAGCCAGCCAAAACCAATGAAGCACTTGCGCGAAGATCTGTTGCCATTACAGGAGCTCCCTTTAAGCCTTTTTTCTGACCACGCACAATTGCTACTCGTGTTTTTGGAGTGATATCTGCGCCTAAACGAATCAATTCCTGAACGTGCATAAAACGATTTTCAAAAACTGTTTCAGTTATTATCGACGTTCCCTCTGCGATGGTCATCAGTGCCATGTACTGCGCCTGTAAATCTGTAGGAAATAATGGGTACGGATTTGTCGTAATATCAACTGCGCCCCATTTGAAATTTTTTGCTGTAGGCAAAACTGTGACAGAGTTGTCTTGTACTTTAAACTGAAAACCTGCTTCTTTCATTTTTCCAATCAAAGAGTCAATGTGATGTGAAACCATTTTTTCTACTGTGACCTGTCCACCAGTTATCGCTCCGGCTATCAATAAAGTTCCTGCTTCGATTCTGTCTGGCATGATCGAGTACTCTGCCGGTTTTAATTTATCAACACCTTCGATGGTGATCACTCCAGTTCCGTGACCCGTAATTTTGGCTCCCATTAAAATTAAATATTCAGCCATGTCTACGATCTCGGGTTCTTTGGCTGCATTTTCTAAAATCGTTGTGCCGTCCGCTAACGCTGCTGCCATCATTAAATTTTCAGTGCCGCCAACGGTGCTTGTTTCAAAAACGTAGGTGGTACCTTTTAATTTTTTTGCAAAGGCTCTGACATAACCCTCTTCTAAAGAAATCTCAGCACCCATCGCTCGCATCGCATCCAAATGCAAATCAATCGGACGCGTTCCAATCGCACAACCGCCGGGCATAGACACAATTGCCTCTCCGTATTTGGTTAGCAACGGACCTAAACATAAAATACTGGCGCGCATTTTTCTGACAATGTCATAATGAGCTTCCATGGATTCTGCACGTTTGACGTTTATTCGCAGGTCATCATCATTCCATGACCATTTGCAACCCAAAGAACTTAAAAGTTCTAAGGTCGAATCAATATCTTTTAATTTTGGTACATTGTGAAAAACATGTTCGCCATCAGCCAACAATGTAGAAAATAAAATTGGCAGAGCTGCATTTTTAGCCCCGCTGACTTGCACGACACCATTGAGCTGAACTCCGCCCTGAACAACCATTTTATCCATGTTTAACTCCAATAATATGTCGATCTAAACTTGATAGATCTTTAACCACTCGCACATCCGCGAAAACATCTAATGTCTGAAACCAATTTTTCATTTCTGGGCCCTGATCACAGCCCATCTCAAAACCCATCATAGATGTCTGTTTTAAATGTGGAAGCAATTTTTCTGACCAATTTTTTAAAAAATGTAAACCCTGATCGGGCGCAAACAACGCCGTTTGTGGTTCGAATTTTTTTACAGTCTCTTCTACTCTGACATCTTGAATATCAATGTACGGCGGATTCGCCAGGATGAGATCAAACAATTCACCATTTAATTTTTCCACACAAGCCGCTGAGCCAGCATCTGCCTGTATCCAACGAATGTTTGATAAATTAAATTGTTCCGCATTTTCTTTGGCAACAACAAGTGCCTCAGCAGAAATATCCACCATAGTTAGATTTCCCTCTGGATATTTCGCCAACACAGACAATCCAATGCAACCGCTGCCGCAGCCAAGATCTAATATATTTGGTTTTGTAATTTTATTTTTTTCTAACCACTCAAAAGCTTGTTCGACTAGAAGTTCTGTTTCTGGCCGCGGAATCAACACAGCCGGGGTTACTTTGAATACGTGATTATAAAAACCTTTTGTCCCAACAATATATGCAACGGGCTCATGCAAAGAACGTCTTCGGACCAATTCACGACACACCGAAAGCTCTACATCTCCTACGGGCTGATCAAATTTCAGATAAAGATCCATTCGGTTTTTAAGATTTAATCCGTGAGACAACAAAATCTCTGCATCCAAACGTGCTGACGGAATTTTTTTATCTTTAAAAAATTGCGTTGTTTTATCTAAAATTTCTTTCAGCATCATGGGCTAAGCCTTTGCTGTTTGATTTTTCAATGCTTCCGCTTGAAAGTGAGCCACCAATGGATCAATTAAAATTTCAAACGATCCAGCCATGATTGTCGACAACTGGTGAGTCGTCAAACCAATACGATGATCGGTAATTCTTGTCTGCGGAAAATTATAGGTGCGAATGCGCTCTGAACGATCGCCTGTACCGATTTGTTCTAAACGAACCTCTGAAGCTTGTTGAATTGCTTTTTCATCTTCCATCATTTGCAATTTAGAATACAAAACCTTGAATGCTTTTTCTTTATTCGAGGTTTGTGATTTACCCTCTTGGCAATAGACGACAACATTGGTTGGCAAGTGTGTTAAGCGAACTGCGGATTCGGTTTTATTGACCGACTGACCGCCGGCACCACTGGATCTCATCACGTCGACGCGAACATCATTTAAATTAATTTTAACTGTGACTTCTTCAGTTTCTGGTATCACCGCCACCGTCACGGTAGAGGTGTGAACTCGGCCAGCAGCTTCGGTTTTTGGTACACGTTGAACACGATGAACGCCGCTCTCATATTTTAACTTACTAAACACAGACGTTCCAGAAATGCTCGCACAGACCTCTTTAAAACCACCGACATTACCATCTGATGAAGACAGCAATTCAACCTTCCATCCCTGTGACGTAGCAAAGTGTGTGTAACCACGAAACAACTCTTCAGCAAACAGGCTGGCTTCATCGCCACCAGCGCCGGCGCGAATTTCTAAAATAATATTTTTGTCGTCATTTGGATCTTTAGGAATTAATAATATTTTGAGTCGATTTTCCAAATCAACAAGCTCATGCTCCAAAGTTTTTAATTCATCTTTGGCCATCTCACGAAGCTCTTCATCATTCTCTGTAGCTAAAATTTCTTTATTGCCCTCAGCATCGGATTTTTTCTTTTTATAAATTCTGAAAACTGTAACTACGCTTTCAAGGTCAGCAAGCTCTTTCATTAATGCGCGATAGGCAGTTTGATTGCTAGCGACGTCAGGTTTTTGCAATTGCATATTGACCTGTTCATAACGAGATTCGACTTCTTCTAATTTTGAAAACATCGCAAATCCTTTATCACTTTAATTTGCTTTAAAATAAAAGCAAATTGCTGACCTATTTGAAGCTATCCTAAAAATAAAATCGACGCGAGAAATTTCAAAATGAATTTCAATCTGATATCAAAAAAAATGCGGCCTTATGACCGCATTTTTAATTTTAATTTTTATCCTACTTTTATTTATCAAAATTTAGAAAACACAAAAATCTGAAAACAAACTGTAATTCAGTTCTTCAGAAAGTTGCCAATCTAAGCAGAGAATAAAAGCAGATTATTTTCTGCCGTATTTCTTTTTGAAACGATCAATGCGACCCTCAGTATCCATTACACGTTGTTTGCCTGTGTAAAATGGGTGAGATGCGCTAGAAATCTCAACTTTCAAAAGGGGATACTCTTTACCGTCTTCCCATTTGATCATCTCTTTAGATGACATAGTTGATTTGCCTAAAAACGTGAAGTCACATGACATGTCTTTAAATACAACATCGTGAACTTTTGGGTGAATGTCTTTTTTCATAAATTATTCCTTATGCTTATCGAAGAAGCAGGGTTTAGCATAGTGACCTACTTCTGTCGAGACCTTTTTTTAAGAACCGCTTCCGCCGCCGCCCATAGCTTTTAGAAAGTCCGTATTAGTTTTAGTCGCCTCAAGTTTGTCAGATAAAAATTCCATTGCATCGACAACATTCATTGGTGCAAGAACTTTACGCAAAATCCACAGACGATTTAACTCGCCTTTTTCAATCAACAAATCTTCCTTACGAGTGCCTGACTTATTGATATCCATACATGGAAATATACGTTTTTCCATCAACTTACGATCCAAGTGGATCTCGGCATTGCCGGTACCTTTAAATTCTTCAAAGATGACCTCGTCCATGCGCGAACCCGTATCAATTAGTGCTGTTGCAATAATCGTTAAAGAACCACCCTCTTCGATATTTCTGGCAGCACCGAAAAAACGTTTAGGTTTATGTAGAGCATTAGAGTCCACACCACCTGATAAAATTTTTCCTGATGGCGGAACAACTGTATTATAAGCTCGAGCCAAACGCGTGATCGAATCCAACAAGATAACCACGTCATGTTTGTGCTCAACCAATCGCTTTGCCTTTTCAATAACCATTTCAGCTACTTGTACATGGCGAGTTGGTGGCTCATCAAATGTTGAGCTGACGACCTCACCTTTAACAGTTCGCTGCATATCGGTGACCTCTTCTGGGCGCTCATCGATCAACAAAACTATCAGTTTTACTTCTGGGTGATTGTGGGTAATCGCATTAGCTATGTGCTGCATTAAAACTGTTTTACCAGTTCTTGGCGGAGCAACGATCAATGCGCGCTGACCTTTACCCAAAGGAGCCATCAAATCCACCACTCGAGTCGTTAGATCCCCGGGATTGTGCTCCAGCTTTAAACGGCTGTTTGGATATAATGGCGTTAAGTTATCAAATAAAATTTTATCTTTTCCAGCCTCTGAAGTTTCAAAGTTTAATGAATCCACTTTGAGTAAGGCAAAATATCTTTCGCCCTCTTTTGGTGGACGAACAGTTCCTGTTATTGTGTCACCCGTTCTTAATCCAAATCGACGAATCTGTGATGGTGATACATAAATATCATCTGGACCTGGTAGATAGTTGTAATCTGGTGATCTTAGAAAACCGTATCCATCTGGTAGAATTTCCAAAACACCTGAACCGTAAATATCACCCAAGCGAGCGGATCTTTTCAGGATTTCAAAAACCAGGTCTTGTCTTCTAAGGCCCGCTGCATTTTCAATTTTAAGTTTAGTTGCAAGCTCGGTCAATTGCGCAATGTTTTTAGATTTCAAATCTTTAGAACTCAGCCAGCTTTTTTCCTCGTCGCTCAAATTGATGCTTGTGAAATCAATTTCCATTTCTGGTGGAGCTTGCTGATAATTTCCGCTCTCGCCAGCGCCCTCTTCATAGTTTTTTCCTGGATTGCTATTATGGCGGTCATTGCGGTCGTTTCGATCGTTTCTGTCGGCGCGAAAATCACGGCGATTGTTATTATTATTATTTTTATAGTTACTGCTGTTGTTATTATTGCGCTTATCAAAATAACGGTTTTTTGAACCTTGATGATGTTGGTGTCTATTTTGACCACCACCGCCACCTTGTTGATTATTTTGATTAGTTGGCGATCCACCTGCGGCTGGCGCACCTGGTGTCGTAGCTGGCGCTGCGGCTGGAGAACTTTCGTTATTTGCCGCTGGGGTCTCGGCTCTTGGAGCGGACTCTATTGGTTCAGATTTTGGCGCCACTGAAACTGGAGCTTCTGGCTTTGACTCTTGAGGAGCAGCTGCTGGGGCCGCGGAATCGCTCGCCGGAGTTGCGGCTGGTCGTCTACCACGCTTTTTAACTACTTCTACTTCCTCTTTATTATTATCATTGTTGTTAGCCAAGCCTGTTCTCCTTAAATTTTCTTTATTTTGATTTTTTAATTAATTTTTTTATTTTTATAAACATTTAGATTGTGTGGGTTATTGATAATTTGATCAACCGTCCGAACCGTTTTCATTGAATCAAAAACTTATCGGACTAAACAAACTCTCTTAACTATCAAAGTGCTAATTGTTGTGAGTTAAGATGCTGAGCAGACTTCCCGTTATTTTTACAAACCTGTAAAACGGGGCCCTGGAACGCGTTGACTTGCCCTGATATTGAATTCAGCAGGGGCTTTTGTCAATGGTCAAATGCAGCAACATGTTATTGGGCTTTAAAACAGTACCGCAGCGACTCAAAATGAGAAAATGAATTTCAGGCAATTCAATTCGTATTGATTTTCTAAAGAGCCTTTAGTTTTCAGAGTTTTACGCCGAAAAATCATTGAACCGCCTAACAACTATAGGAAGGAGATTCTCCATGGATACAACACAGTCGCCAGCTCCGCGCACCCCTCTTCACATTGATGTGGAATTCCGAAAGAGTTATGCGCGCGATGAAAGTTCAGCAACACTTAAAAACATTAGTCTGTCTGGTGCATTCTTAAAGCACGGAACAGAGTCCCTAAAAGTCGGAGAAAAACTCTCTCTGCGCTTTCAGGTTAGTGGTCGTGAGCGCATGGTTCCAGCACAAGTTGTGTGGACTAACAAACAGGGCTCGGGCATTAAATTTATGCCGCAAAATAATCGCGACACACAAATTGTTGATGATTTGATTTATTATGTTGAAAACAAAAGAACAGATCACAAAGATGTCTTAGATAAAATCTTTAAAAAAGTAGCTTAGTTATTTATGTTTTGTTTTTAGGATTTATTTTTTTATGAGTCATTTTCTGAGCCCCTTTTTTTCAAAAAAAAGAGCCTCACATTAAAACACAAATTGATTTACAAATAAAAAAGCCGGAGTGAATCCGGCTTTTTTTCTTTTATATATTTTAAAATTAATAATCATGTTCCAACTTGTGTATCATTGAAGGCTGCTGCCATTTCTTTTTGTGCACGCCTTTTTCTTGCGATAATCACACCCGCAGCTAGCACTGCTAAAATACCCGCGCCAGCTAATGACATAATCATATCATTATCCAATCCCATCGGTTGATCTGCTTCAACATGCGGAGTGTTTTTCGCAACCGGAGGTGGTGGAGGCGGCGGAGCGGCTTGCTCTACCTCTGGCGGCGGAGGCGGAGGTAAATCTTGTGCAACTGGTGGCGGAGGTGCCGCATCCACTTGCGCTGGTGGTGGTGGTGGAGACATCTCTTGCGCTGGTGGTGGCGGCATGTCAGCCGGCATCTCTGCAGGAGGCGGCGTATTCATAGCCACATCTGCAGCCGCAGCAACCGCTGCAACTGGTGCCACTTTCCAATATCGTAGCTCTGTGCCCGCTGGCATTTTACCTTTGGACTCGACAGTGTTCAAAGCCCAGGTTTCTTTCCATGCATTGTCATACCCTAAAAGTTGTTTAGAAACTTTTTTGATATCATCGCCCTCTTTAGCAACATAAACCTCAGGCAACATTCCATTGTCTTCATAATATGTCATAATTTTAGTATCATCAGTCGGGCGCACGGGAGAGTTGTAATAGATTTTATCACCAACTTTAGGCGACACGCCTGGATTCGCTTTTTTCAATTCACTGGCTTTATCATTTGAGCCATAAATCATTTTACTGATTTTTTTAAAATTGTCTTTCGGTCTCGCGATGTAAACTGCATTTAATAAAATCCCTTCGCGAGTCATCGGCATGCTTTCAACTTTTTTCAAACTTGCTTTTGGTTTTTCTGATATCGCCTCTGGCGCGACAGGGGCAGATTCACTCGGACTGCTCATTGCGGTAACATCACCAATGGGCTCGGTTGGTGATGCGCTCACGTCTGCGGGATTTGTTGTTGTACCCGTATCAACAGAAGCTGTTTCTGCAGGTGGGGGTGTTGACTCGCTTGCTGCAACATCTGTCGCCGGCGCCATTGGTTCGTCAGGCGGGGGAGACGATAAATCTGTTGATGCTGTTTTTTCACCAAGAGCTTCCTCTGGCAGCTGTTCATCCAGCATGCTGTCATTGCTTGCGGTATCTTTTTTATCACCGTCTAACTCTGTGTTTTCTTCTGAATTAGAATCGCTAGCAACAGATTCATCTGAAGCTGCATTTTCATCTGAGCTTTTAAATAAACTGCACCCAGATAAATGCAGAGCAAGTGTAAGACCGGCAACTAGAACAATGAGCTTTTTCATATCCTTCATCCTTGATGTTATGAGGAACGTTCTATTCCTGCTTTAATTCCTATTTCTGTTCCTACGCTCAATGTTAAGGTGTTTTTTTCAAATATGTAAATATTTACAGTTTAGGACCGGACTAGCCCAGACATATACTAGACATAAGTCATCGGATTTATTTAATTCTCTCAAACCTTTGTCCAAGTTTTATCTTGTTTTTTTGAAACCAACCTAGACTCATTTCCAATGCATACTGTGCTGGCGCACGGCTGGCGTAGCTTGGAAAATCGGTTTGCATTTCACTGATTGCTGGTTTCATGTCTTGAATATCTATTAATTTTTTTTGTGAATCAAAATATCCAATAGATAACGGTACAAAAGTGTTTTTCATCCAAAATGATCTTACTTGTTCATCAGAAAAAACAAACAACATACCTTGATCATTAGCTAGAGCAGACCTGTACATCAAGCCAAAGGCCTGCTTTTCATGATTATCTGCAATTTCTACAGTAATTAATTTACTGCCAATTTTTATTTTTTCTTTCGCAAATGAAATCTCAGCTGATTTTTTTTGTATTTTTTCTTTTGCAATGGATCTGCCATTCTCTGCCTGGGAAAATAAAAAAAACATTGTTATAGTGATAATTGGGGCTAGTGATTTAAAATGAACTCTGTTTTTTTTCATCAAAAGGCCCCATATTAGCGTTTGCATTTTATATTACAAACTTGTTCTATTTTAATTAACTTACACTTCTTTTCTGCTGACAACTCAATTTTAAAAACTCACTAGCTTAATCCGTTGTTTGTACAGACCGCGCGACATTCAAATCTCGTAAGTGTTTGCTGGGCAATTTGTAGAATCTATCGAGCTGCAAAAAGGGTCACTGGGAAATTTTTCACCTGTCAGAAAACTAACAGCTTTCATTTTAAATAAACGGGTATATGGTCCGACGTTATCTAAGCCGTCAGAGTTTAGAAGTTTTGGGGATAGTAGAAATACATAGGGTAAATTGGGAGGTTCTAATGAAGAACAATATAAAGAGCACAGAGTCGAGTTCGAAAACGTGGATTATTACATTAATCCTTTTGGCTGGTCTATTTTGGGGCGCAAAATCACATGCAGCAGGTGCTTATCGCGGAGAAATCTTGTTAACTTCATCAATTGATGCGGCCAAGATCAGCTCTGTTCAAAGTCTATGCGAGAACATCGCTTATGATCTTTATCTGCCAAAAGATAAAGGCGTTTCATTGGCAGAAGTTCGTGCCGCTTTGACTGCAGGAAAAAGCAGTAACTATATTCAATACCAACGTCGCATCAGCATCACTCATATTGCTGCTTTGAAAAAAGCTTTGGGTGAAAAAGCTGTTAGAGATCTTGTATGGAATTTAGTTGAAGCTTCTTTAGCTAATCCAAACGTTCAGATCGTTATCAACTAGTTTTATTTCGATTTTCCATCTCAAGAGCTACGCCATAACGTACGCCTCGAGTGGATACCGTCAACGCTTGCATGCCTAAAGCTGCAAGCGTTTGGTTTAAGATCATAGTTCCGGCCAAAATAATATCGGCACGGCCTGGATTTATTTTATATTTGTGCGTTCTCTGTTGCGCAGTTGTTTGTGCAAACTTCTGAACCCAATTTTGCAAATCATTTTGAGATATTACAAAGCCATCTATTTTCTCTGGGACAAATTGATCAATCTCCATGCCTTGTTGAGCTCTCGCCAACTCTGTGGGAGTACCCGCTACTGCTAAAACATTTGCGATAGAAAAACCACTAAGCTCAGTGAGTAGTTTTTTAATTTCTTGATCTATCCATCGTTGGCATAAATTGATTTGCTCCGAAGAAACAACCGCATCAGTACCATTATTAGAGAAAAACTTTTCTGTTAAGCGAACGCCACCAAGATTGAGGCTGCCACCACCCAGTACTTTATCGCGAGTGCCCACAATAATTTCGGTAGAACCACCGCCAACATCAATGACTGCCCAAAGAGAAGCCGGGTCATTTTTTATTTTAAGAGAGTCTAAACTTGAAAGAGCACCACGATAAGTAATCTCAGCTTCTTTTTCACCAGGAATGATTTCAATTGGAATATTTAAATCACGTCCAATTTTAAATAACTCGTCGGCATTTGAAACATCTCTGGCCGCCGAAGTCGCCATTGCTAAAACAGCTTCTGGTTTTTGCTCATCAATAGTTTTTTTAAAATTGCTTAGACTTGCTCGAGCCCTAACCAGGGCGTCAGGGTGAAATTTTTTATTTTCATTTACACCTTGACCAAGTCGAACGATTTCGACTTGATCTGAGTATATTTTTTTAATACGACCGTCTTGAACCTCGGCAATCAAACACAAAAATGAATTGGTGCCCAGATCAAGAGCGGCTATTTTCATTTTAATTTTTCCAATAATATTTTATTCACCAGATCAGGGTTGGCCTGACCACGAGAAGCTTTCATTACTGCTCCAACAAAAAAGCCAAACAACTTGGTTTTGCCGGCACGATAATCCGTAGCTTGTTGTGTATTTGCAGCCAGAACTTCGTCGATGATTTTTTCAATAGATCCAGTATCAGAAATTTGCACCAGATTTTTTTCTTTAATAATAACATCTGCAGTCTTGCCACTGGTCCACATTTCAAGAAAAACCTGTTTTCCAATTTTTCCTGAAATAGTGCCACTTTCAATTAAACAAATCATTTCGCCCAATTGTTTAGGTGAGATTGGTGATTGTAAAATTGTTTTTTCAGCTTGATTCAACTCACGCAAAAGCTCTGTCATAATCCAGTTCGAAGCCGCTTTGGCATTTTTAGCAATCACCACTGTGTTTTCATAAAAATCTGCCAAATCTTTTTCTGCCGTTAATACAAAGGCATCATATTCAGGCAATCCGTGAGCAGAAATAAATCTCTGCGCACGAGCCAGCGGAAGTTCTGGTAATTCAGCACGGAATTTTGCAATCATTTGATCGTCAACCATGATTGGCAACAAATCTGGATCAGGAAAATAACGATAATCTTGCGCGTTTTCTTTGGTTCTCATTGAAAACGTTCTGTTTTTATCTGGATCCCACAATCTGGTTTCTTGAATGATCTTTTCACCACGCTCTACAGCTTCAATTTGACGATCAATTTCATACTCTATCGCTTTTTCAACAAAGCGAAATGAATTGATATTTTTAATTTCAACTTTGGTTCCAAATTTTTCTGCACCGATTTTTCGAACACTCACGTTGCAATCTGCGCGCAACGAACCCTCTTCCAGATTGCCATCGCAGACATCAAGATATCGTAAAATCTGACGAATGGTTCGCGCGTACTCTGCGGCCTCTTGTGGCGTGCGCATATCTGGACCAGATACAATTTCCAACAACGGGATGCCGCTTCGATTGTAATTGATTAGGGTGTACTCGCCAAAGTGATTGGACTTGCCCGCATCTTCTTCCATGTGCGCTCGTTCAATGCGAATTTCTTTAAGTTTATTATCTAACAAAAAT
>JACCDN011131008.1_pt1 | contig 13233 bp, 10 predicted proteins | sample 7441691 | NCBI WGS metagenome assembly JACCDN01 (sample SAMN15323439, study PRJNA562643) | freshwater metagenome | isolation source: river surface water | place: USA:Blue River Watershed | collected 2017-08-16 | reverse complement strand
GTTGCCGTCGGCAGAGTTGCTGGCGCTGTCGATCACGAAAATTATGTACTTCATAAGCCCTCCCGCTTTTCGTCAGAGCAAGTCTAAGTAGGGTTGAACCATGCCGCCGGTAGCCAAGACCAAGAACGGGTTCGAGCCCAAGACGTGCGAGCGCTGCGGCCTGAAGTTTGAGTGGCGCAAGAAGTGGGCCCGCGATTGGGCCAACGTCAAGTATTGCTCGCAGAAGTGCAAGGGCTGATGGCCGCCAAGTTTGAGCGCATTGTCTATGTGCCTTTTGACCACTTGAACTTTGACCGCGGAGCCATGAAGTTGGCCGAGCCGAGCGCAGACGTGCTGGTTTTGGTTGAGAGTAAGCGCATGACCGAGGGTCGCCCTTGGCACAAAGAGCGCCTGTTTTTCTTGATCTCAGCCGCCCGCCACTTCGCTGCCGAGGCCGAAGCTAGGGGCTTCACGGTTCGCTACCTAAAAGCCGAAACCACAATTCACGGATTGACCGCCGCGCGCAAAGAGTTTGGCGGGTTGCCGATTGTTTGCGCAGAGCCTTCGTCGTTTAGGCAGTTTGCGCAGCTGCAAGAGTTTGGTGTGCAGTTCGTTGAAAACGATCTGTTTCTCACATCGCGTTCTGATTTTGCTCTCTGGCCAGGCAAGCAGAAGCGTTTCGTCATGGAGAACTTCTACCGTGCGCAGCGCGTTCGATTGGGCATTCTTGTAGTTTCGGGTGAACCCGTCGGCGGTCGCTGGAACTACGATGCAGAGAATCGTTTGCCGCCACCAAAGAATTACATTTGGCCGCCGCATCTCGAGCACGAACGTGATGCCATAGATAAGCAAGTAGAAACCGAGCTTGGTCACACTGCAACAAAAACCTGGTCGACGACTCGCGCAGGTGCACGAAAGCAACTCGCCTATTTTATTGAGCACCACTTAGCTGAGTTCGGGCCATACGAAGATGCGATTGCTGCAGATGAGTGGGCGTTGCATCACTCTCTGCTGAGCCCATACCTGAACATTGGCCTGCTTCACGCGAGCGAAGTTGTTGAAGCTGCGCTTGCCGCCTTTGCAAGCGGTGGTTATCCGATTGAATCGGTAGAAGCCTTCGTGAGGCAAATTATCGGCTGGCGCGAATATATCAACGGCATGTATTGGTTCTTGGGCGAGGAGTATCGTGAGCTCAACGGACTCGAGGCAAATCGCGAGCTCTTGCCGCTCTTCAACGATTCAAGCAAAACCAAAATGGAATGTGTGCGCTCAGTGGTTGCCGACGTAGAGAAGCGCGCCTGGGTGCACCACATTCCGAGACTTATGGTGCTCAGCAACCTTGCGCTGATAACCGGCACAAACCCGCAGCAATTTCTCGACTGGATGCGCGAGCAGTTCATCGACGCCTCAGAGTGGGTTATGGTGCCAAACGTCATCGGCATGGCGGTTCACGCCGACGGTGGCAAGCTAATGACCAAACCCTATGCGGCCGGCGGGGCGTACCTGAACCGCATGACCGAGTCTTGCAAGGGCTGCATCTATGACCCTAAGAAGCGCGTTGGCGATGACGCCTGCCCATTCACCACTCTCTACTGGGACTTTCTCGATCGCCACAGCGAGACCTTTGCAAAGAACCATCGCATGAGTCAACAGGTCTATGGCCTCAAACGATTGACTGACTTGCCCGAACTGCGCATCCGTGCGAAGCAAGTGCTAAAAGGTCTAGACGAAGCAAAAATCTAGTTAGTTTTTGCAAGCGAGTTAGTGCTTGATTAGCTTGCCAACACCGTTGATCGAGTAATAGCGAATGTAGTCAATCGACAGAGAGCCACTCTGAACGGCAGGGTCTATGTTCGGCTCAAAGTTGCCGCCGGTGGCTAGGTTGAGAATCAAGAAGAACTCTTTGTTAAACACCCAAGCATTTGGCTTCACCTGTGCGGCGGTGATGCTGTAGTACTTGTTGTTGTTGAAGTAAAAATCGATTGCGTTCTTACGCCACTCGATTGCGTAAACATTGAAGCCAGAAGTCAATGGCACCATGTTGTCAAACGCGTAGCCACGCTGCGATCCGTCGCCACCAAAGTAGCCTGGGCCGTGGATTGTCCCATAAACGCGATTTGGCTCTGAGCCTTTGCCTTCGAGAATGTCGATTTCGCCGCAGTCAGGCCAGGTGTCGCCATCTGTTAGTGAAGCTCCTAGCATCCAGAAAGCTGGCCACATGCCTGAACCGGCCGGTGTCTTGATGCGGGCCTCGAGGCGGCCATATAAGAAGCCGAGCTTGTCGGCTGTCTTAATCTTTGCGCTTGTGAATTGGCAGTCGTCACAGAAGTTCAAAATTGACGAGGTCTCGGGTATTCGCTTTGCCGTGATGACCAAGTTTCCTTTGCCGTCGGTGAGAATGTTCGACGAGCTCGCAGTGTAATACTGCTTCTCGTTGTTGCCCCAACCGAAACCGTTGCCCAGATCGTGGGTGAAGTAGCGCTTATCGACGCCAACACGCTTTGTGCCATTGAACTCTTGCGACCAAAGCAGCTTTTTCGTGGTGGCAGCGCTGGCAGATTGGCTTGGTGCCGAGGCGACTACGAAAGTCAGGCTCGCCGCGCTAAGGGTTGCAACGACCAGTCTTGTGAGCGAGCTGAACTTCATGAAACGCCTTTCATAACTATCGAAAAAATGCTACCGATTCCAGGGTGTGAGTCTGTCACGCTTTGATAACGAATGCCCTATTTTACGGGGATTCAGTTGCATTGCCAGTTGTAATTGTGTTTACTCTATTCTGTGAAATCGGTTTCACACTATCTTAGGTCGATTTAGGAGATTCCCACCATGGCTAAGTTTTTCGCAAAGAAGCGCGTTCTTGCCGCGACTTCGACTCTGGCTCTTCTGAGCGTTTTGACAATTGGCATCGAGCCCGCGAGATCTGCCGATGCGCCGGTGAAGATTACCGTGTGGTCATTCGGTGATGTGATTCAACGTGACCTAGTGCGCCAGTATCAGGCCCTACACCCAAACGTGACCATCGAATACACCAAGTACAACCTCGATGATGTTAACGGCACAAAGTTGATCACTCAGTGCTCGGCCTACAAATTGACCAAGAAGCTCGGTGGCCCAGACATAGTTGCTGTTGAAGTTGCATACTCAGGAAAATGGCGCGCGACTCCATCGTGCTTCCAAGACTTGCGCAAAATGGAAACCTCTGACACCAACGTTGCAGCCGGGGTAAAGGCAGGCCTTTCCGGGTCTGACTTGAAGGCCGACTACCTTCCATGGCGCTGGGAGCAGGGCGTTGGCTATGACGACAGCGTTATTGGAATTCCAACCGACGTTGGAGGTCTCGAGGTTGCATACCGCAGCGACCTGTTCAAGAAGGCTGGTCTTCCATTTGAGCGCACCGCTGTTGGCAAGCTATGGCCAACCTGGGACAAGTTCATCGAAACCGGAAAGAAATATGTAGCAAAGCTGACCGCGGCGCAGAAGAAGAAAAACTTCTCGTTTATTGATGACGCCGGAAGCATCTACACGGCGATGTTGAACCAGGGAACTGCAAAGTACTACGAAAATGACGGCACAGATGCGGGCAAGTTGGTTTACAAGACCAACCCTGCAATCAAGAAGGCTTGGGACACCACTGTCAGCGCGATGAACGCGGGCATCAGTTCAAAGACTGCGCAGTTCACCGCCGACTGGCCGGTAGGAATGAACAACGGAAAGTTTGCCGTTATTCTGTCGCCAGCTTGGATGACCGAGTACATCAAGGCCCAAGCGCCAAGCACCAAGGGCAAGTGGGACATCGCGACCATTCCAGTTGGCGGTGGAAACCAGGGTGGCACCCAGCTCACGATTCCAGCGGGTGCTGTCAACAAGCAGGCCGCCTATGACTTCATGACCTGGTATTTAGCACCGGCTCAACAGTTGCAAATGTTCAAGAAGTTCGGCCTGTTTCCATCGACCCTCGCTTCTTACAAAGACCCAGCAGTGGCCGACTACAAAGACCCGTTCTTCAACAACGCTCCAGTAGGCAAGATCTATGGCGAGGGAATGTTGAAACTCAAGCCAATTTTCGAGGGCACCTGCCAGCGAGCGATTGACATGGCATTTGGTGCGGGCCTCGGTCGAGTTCAAGCCAAGAAACAAACCTCGGCGGCATCGTGGACTGCAACTTTAGCTGCGTTGTCTAAAGATAAATGTTTGACCTCTGGTAACTAGGGCGTCAAAGAATGACCGCAATAGACGATTCGACAAAACCGATCGGGTCGTCTCGACAAGAGCAGAAGGGCAGCCGGCGTAAGCCGGCTCCCTCTCCTTGGCGTGCGAAGAAAATCAAGAGCGATAAGAACCCGGGCGGCCTCGCTTCACTGAATGGCAAGTGGGGCTACCTTTTCACTGCGCCATTTTTTGTGATGTTTCTTATTTTCGGTTTGGCTCCGATTATTTACTCAACGGTCATCGCGTTTTTCAACTGGGATCCAATCGGTGAGGTTGAGTACATCGGTCTAAAAAACTTCGAAGACCTTCTCGCCGACGATCGGTTTTGGCTCGCTCTCGGCAACACAATGGAAATTTGGGTCTTGGCAACATTCCCTGCCCTAGCGGGATCAATTGGCTTAGCAGCTATTTTGAGAAACAAATTTCTTCGTGGTGCAACTGCTTGGCGCACTGTTCTGCTAGTTCCGAATATCACCTCTGTCATCGCCGTGGCGATTGTGTTCGGTCAACTTTTCGGCCGCGACTTTGGAATCGTAAACAACATAATTGAGTTCTTTGGCTTTCCTAGGGTCGACTTTATTGAGAACAGTTTTGCGAGCCACGTTGCAATTGCCGCGATGATTACATGGCGTTGGATGGGCTACAACGCTCTAATCTTCTTGGCATCGATGCTTGCCATTCCCGATGAGCTTTACGAGTCAGCATCTCTAGACGGCGCAAGTGCGTGGCAGCAATTTCGCTATGTGACCCTGCCCGGTCTGAGAAACACAATCACATTTGTTTTGATTGTTGGCACCATTGGCGGTCTTCAGGTATTCGCCGAGCCTCTGACTCTCGGTGGCGGTCTATCTGGTGGATCTTCACGACAGTTCTCAACTCTCACCCTTTTCTTGTATGAGCAAGCATTTGCGAGTTACCAGTGGGGCTATGCGGCAGCTGTCGGAATTTTAATTACGGTCATTGTTCTCATCGTCTCTGCAATTAACTTTGCAATCACCCGTCGACTAGCAGATGAGAGCACTCGATGAGCACCACAACGGCGAGACCAAAACTGTTGACGAAACTTTTGCGCAGAAAGCCAAAGAGCCGTCGCATGTCGCTAATGGGCTACATCATTTTGGCAACGGTAACCTTTGCTTCGGTCTTTCCTTTCTACTGGATGTTCGTCGTAGCTTCGAATGGCTCCGACGAAATATCAAAAAACCCGCCAACCCTCATTCCGGGCGGAAATTTCTTCAAGGTCGTTGCCGACGTTTACTCAGTGGTGCCGTTCAACCGAGCCTTGCTCAACACCGTAATTGTTGGCACGATTGTGGCCCTAGCCCAGGTGTTCTTCTCAGCTCTTGCCGGCTTCGCCTTCGCCAAACTCAACTTCAAGGGTCGGCGCTTCATGGTGCTGTTCGTGATTGGCACCATGATGCTTCCGAGTCAGCTGGGCATCATCCCGCTGTTTATGCTCGTTTCGGCGGTGGGATGGTTTGACACGCTGCTGGCGTTGATTGTGCCCGCGTTGGTGACGGCCTTTGGTGTTTTCTGGATGCGCCAGATCATCGACGCTCAGGTGCCCAACGAACTGCTCGAGGCTGCCAGCATCGACGGTGCCGGCGTGCTGCGGGTTTACTGGAGCATCGTCTTGCCGATTATTCGCCAGAGCAGTTTTGTGCTCGGCCTCTTCAGTTTCTTGGCCACCTGGAACGACTTCTTGTGGCCCGGATTGGTGCTGGCCTCGCCAGACAACTACACCGCGCAGATTGCGGTGACCCAGCTGCAGGCGAGCTATGTGCTCGACTACGCCCTCAACATGGGTGGTGCCTTCATGGCCACCGCGCCGCTGTTGTTGCTCTTCATCTTTGTCGGCCGCAGGTTAGTAAGCGGTGTCATGGATGGTGCCGTCAAGGGGTAATCCTTATGGCTGACAAAAAATGAAATCAAGTAGAAAAAGGAAAATCATGAACCGCAATTGGAAAAAGGCAGTTGGTTTCCTGGGAGCGCTTGCACTGAGCCTCGTTGGATTAACCGGCATTTCAGTCTCGGCCAACGCAGCCACGGCTTCTGGCGAGGCATACATTTCTTTGGTTTCGCCGGTAATCACTGACGACATGATCAGCATGAAGGCTGACAACCAGAAGATGGCAGACGGCTGGGTGGCCAACACCTGGTTCGGAACCGGACTAACTTTCACAAAGACTTGGGCTCCGGTTGGGTCGACAATCACCGTGACCTATCACGTGAAAGACAAAAACGGCAACCCGTTCATCGACACTCCTGTGAACCTGAGAGTCGGCAAGGGTTATTCGGGTTCGACCGCAATCGTAAGTGTCGATGGCTTGAAGACCAACGGTGTCGACAAGCCTCCTTTCGATCAGGCCAACCCGATTCGCAAGACCGATTCTTTCGGAAACGTTTCTTTCACCTTGGTGAACCTTAATGATGCCAGCGAGGGTGAGCCGAAGCCAACAAACTGGACTGACGACACTATTCCTGCCACATCACTCGACGCGCTCTATGTTCAGTTGCTGCCACAGGTTGTCGGTGAGAAGCAAGACCACTCGGTTATGACCGAATTCCACTACTACAAGAACCCAACTCCAGTGGCTAACGGACCTGCAACTGGGCCAAGTATTCGATTGCTCACGCCAGCACTAACCGATGTCAACTCGGTGCGTCGCGCTGACCTCGAAAAGACCTTCTCAGTCGATAACCCTTGGTATGCAAAAGGCATCACGGTTCGTCAGGCATACATGCCTGTGGGTGGAAACGCCTACATGACCTACTCGGTCAAGGATGACGCCGGTAAGCCACTCGTGAACCAAGAGGTCAAGCTGCACGTTGGCAAAGCGTACAGCGGTTCAAACGCTAAGGTTACCGACGGAGTTACCGCGTCTGATATGACCAAACCTGCTGATGCCGATAAGGCGCTCTGGGTTGGCAAGACCGATGCCTTCGGCAGCGTTGTCTTCCACATGAAGAACACCGACACTGCCGGAGAGGCGATCCCCGCCTCGCTAACCACCCCAATGCCGCTAGCCGGAAAGGGTGCTGTATTCAGCCAGTTCTGGCCTGAGGTAGCCGGTCTTGCAGATGTTGCAGATATGACCGAGTTCCACTTCACAAACCTACCCACAGGTGTCTCCGCGCTCGCGGCAACCAAGGCGGTCAAGGGCAAGTATTCAGTTGCAATAACTATCCAGGGCAAAGCCTTGAGTTCAGCAGCTGTGTCGGTCACCGGGTTGGCGAAGGTAACCAAGAAGCTGCCTGCATCGGGCAAGCTGACCTACTCGGTTTCTCTAACCAAGGGCACCAAAACCATTTCGGTTGTCATTGCAGGCAAGACCTACAAGACAACCGTTAAGGTCGGCTAACTAAAAATCAATTGTCTGTGGGTGGGGCTGACTTTGCCCCACCCACAAACACTTGTAATAAGGGGAATTCATGAAGAAGTTGTTCTCGCTGGTTGCGATGTTCGCAATTTTGATTTCTCCGGTGGTCAAAGATTCTGCGGTAGCCGAAGAAGTCTCTTATGCGGCACCGTCAATCACAGAGTCGGCAAAAGTTGGTCAAACCATTAAGCTCACACTTGCCTCCTGGCCCGACGCCACCGCGCAATCATTTGTTTGGTTGCAGAACGGCACAGTGCTGTCATCAGCCAAGTCATTGCAACTCAAGATCACCTCATCGATGAACCTCAAGAAAATACAAGCTCGTCAGTCAGCAAACGTCGGCGGCAACACAGTGACTAGGCTCTCGAACGCACTCGTGGTTGGCAAAACCTCAATCGCAGCCGATACCAAAGTGGCATTTGCCGACGCATCCAAAACAACTCTTCAGGTAAGCAACCTCAGAATCTCGCCAAGCACAAAGACAGTGAAATACCAATGGTTTAAAGATGGCACTGCAATCAAAGGCGCAGTTGCTGCGAAATACAAGTTTTCGCCTTCCGCTGTGATGTCTGAATTCAAAGTTTCAATCTCGGCTCAGGCAAGTGGATTTGCTTTGGGTAAGTTCACAACGAACTCCTTTGTTCCTGACGATCAGCCGAAAGACTACGTGCTTACCTGGTCAGACGAATTTGATGCACCTGCGGGCAGTGCAGTGGACACCAGCAAATGGGCCTTTCAAGAGGGCGACGGCGTTGCTTTCAAGAATGCCGGCTGGGGTAACCGCGAAGAGCAGTGGTACCTAAAGAAACAAGCCAGCTTCACTGGCGATGGTTCGCTATCGATTGATGCCACCCGCACGGGTGCTTCGCAGTACAAGTGCTACTACGGTGAGTGCAAGTGGATTAGCTCGAAACTCGTCACCTATAAGAAGGTCGGCTTTCTCTATGGTCGCTTCGAGGCACGAGCAAAGAGTTCACTGGGTCAAGGTGTCTGGCCAGCCTTTTGGTTACTGGGCGCAAACATCGAAGAGCGACCTTGGCCGGGTTGCGGCGAGATCGATGTCATGGAACTCAAGGGTCAAAATGAAGACACCCTCTGGGGCACTCTGCACGGCCCGAACGGCAGCAACGGCTCGACGACAACACTTGACACCCCGCAGACCGAATGGCACACCTACGCAATTGACTGGACCCCAAACTCAGTTACCTGGTATGTCGACGGGGTTCAGTATCACAAGGTCACCAAGGCTGAGTACATCGGGTCTAGCCCAGCTGCAGTTTGGGTGTTTGACCACGAGTTCTACATCATTTTGAATCTCGCAATGGGCGGCAACTTTGTCGGCGGCCCAACTGACCCAGAGCTCGACAAGGCGAAAATCACTTTCGACTATGTTCGTTATTTCACGGTTGACGGCGTTGGCAAGGTCATCAAGTACTGATTTCAACGCCTCTGTTTCACAGATGTTAGACTCTGTCAAACATTCGTTTCACAGGTGAGGGGGATAAACACGTGCCCGAGAAATCAGTGACGCGCTCTACTTACAACGAGATTGCCGAGATGGCTCAAGTCAGCAAGGCCACCGTTTCACGAGTCTTCAATGGTGACCCTCGTGTTCACCCCGATCGCGTTTCAGCGGTGATGAAGGCCGCTCAAAAGATTGGTTATCGACCAAATCGCGCGGCCATCGCCCTCTCAACAGGAAGAACCGGTCTCATCGCGGTCGTTATCGATGACGACATCACTGCCCTAAGTGACCCTTTCTGGGGCATGGTGACCTCAGGCGTGAGCCGTGTTCTCATGGAGAATGACATGCAAACGCTTTTGCTTGTGACCAAACTTGACGACGAGGAGGGTCCGGTATCGCACTATCTAGACAAAAACGAGGTCGATGGAGCGATTTTTGCCCAGGTTCACAAAGACACCTTGGTGCGCAAACTCGTCAACAAGGGCCTACCGATAGTTGTGATCGGAACCCCATCTTCAGATGCCCCGGATGTGCACTTCGTAGATACCAACAACGTGGCGGGAGGTTTTCTCGGAACCAACCACCTCTTCAAGATTGGTTGCAAAAACATTGCAACCATCACCGGCGACATCGAGGCCAGCGCTGGCCAGCACCGGCTTCGCGGCTATGAGCAGGCACACAAAGAAAACGGCGCAAAGATAAATAGAAATCTGATTGCTCACGGAAACTGGTCTTATGACAGCGCAAAGATATTGATGATCAGACTCCTAGCTAGTAATCCAGAAATCGATGGAGTCTTTGCAGCAAGCGACGTCATGGCCCTAGCCGCGATCAACGCCATTGAAGAGCGCGGCAAGCGCGTTCCAGATGACATTGCAGTAGTGGGATTCGATGACACTCTCATCGCACAAACTTCGCGACCATCAATAACCACTGTCAAGCAAGACATTGCAGGACTTGGCGCTGCGGCCGCAGAAACAATTTTGGAGTTAATCCGCGGAAGTCAACCCGCATCAAAAATCTTGAGCACCGAGCTGGTCATTAGAGAGTCTGCCTAGACTCTAGTGGGTCCAAACCTTGCCGAGTTTGTTCAACTGCCAAATTCGCACGTAGTCGATTAGCATCGTCGAGCGATTCCAGGTCATCTTCGACTTGTCGCCTGGAGTTGTGTTCTGAAAAATCAGAAACTCGGGTGCATCAAAAGGCCAGTATTCGGTTGCGGCGCTTGTCTTGCTAAGCGTGCCATAAAGCGTGCCATCAAAATAGAAATCAACCTTGCCTGGCAACCAAGCAATCGCATAGGTGTGAAAAGAATCGGCCAAGTTTTGCGTGTGGTTGAAGTAGCGGGTGAACGTGATGTGGTTCGTGCAACAGCCACCGAGGGTGTTTGAGTAGTGCAGCGAGCCGGCATTTTGATAGTCGCCGATTAGCGGCTGCTCCATGATGTCAATCTCACCCGAAGTTGGCCAACCAACCTTGGTGATGCTGTCGCCGAGCATCCAGAAAGCCGGGTTCTGGCCTATTCCCTTAGGCAGTTTTATTCGGGCTTCTATGTAGCCGTATTGCACCGAAAGCTTGGCTTGCGTATCGAAACGCCCAGAAGTGAACTGACAATAGGCAGCCCCGCAGTTGCCGAGACCCGAGGTGATTTGCTCGACTCTGTTGGTGGTGATCACCATCTGGCCAGAGCCGTCGTGCCGGTTAGCGCTTGGCACGTTGTACTGATCTCCAGAGCAGTAAGAACCGCCACCATTGGCCGGGTCAGTGCCGCAGAAACGACCCGTCCAGAACTTGCTGTTTGGCGCTGTGGCTTTTTTGGCTGAGAATTCGTCTGACCAGAGCAAACTTGAAATCGAGAGCCCGGCGATTTTGGGCGCCGCAATTTTTAGCGACGATGGCTTCACAGATACCCATTTTTTGTAAACGTCTCGCGGTGGGGTCCAGCCACTGCAAACTGGCGAATTGTTTGAGCTCGAATTTCCAAGAACGTGAATTTCAACGATTTCCTTCGACTGCTGAAGATCACTAAGCTCACCAATTTGCAAACTGAATTGTCCGTAAACGCCTTTTGGATTTGTGTCTGGCACGGTCGTATTTGTGTTTACCGGCTCTCCAACGCTGTCAAGATTCGTAATGGTGAAAGTTACCTTGCCACTCGAATCAGTGACTGCAGAAATGTCGGCACCATTTCGGTCGTTGATGTTTGCAATCGGTGTGCAACCCGCCGCCCACTTGGCATTGCTTGAACTGTAGGCCTTATTTGCTTGCAGCTTGACTGTGGTGTTAGCGAGCGGTCGATTGTTTGCATCGGTAGCCAACCAGGTCATTGTGAAAGTTGTGCCCGCGGAAACGAATCCGTGAGTGAATTTCAAACCCGCACCATAGTATTTGGCCCAGTCACTCGAAAGCGCTGTTGCATCTACGGTGGCCAGCACAGAGGTTGTTGCAACCAAACGAGCCGTTGGCAGCCCCGCTGCACCAGCGTTGTCTGCCGGTCCAATCGGATTGATTCCAATTGAAAACAGCGCGGCTAACAAGGCGATGCGACTAGCAAGTCGAAGCTTTACGAACCTAGCGAACAAAGACCTGTCCTACTCCGTCGTTCGAGTAGAACCTGATGTAGTCGATCGACAACGTGCCGGTAGTGAGCGCAGGGTCAACGGCACCACCAAAACCACCACCTATTGCCAGATTCAGAATCAGATAGAACTCAAGATTGAACGGGTAAGGCTGAGCACCGGGATCGGTGGCCTTGAATTCGTGAAACAGCACACCGTCGAAATACCACTGGATGCGGTCTTGACTCCAGTTGATTGCGTAGACGTGATAGTTCTCGGTTAGCGAGGTTGAACTCGTTATGGTTCCGCCGGAGTGAATGTTTCGGTTGTGCGGAGTGCCCCACACGGTAAAGGGCGCCGAACCCTTGCCCTCGTAGATATCTATTTCGCCCGAGTCTGGCCATGGCACAGATCCGCCGTTCTCGGTGATGTTGGCGCCGAGCATCCAAACGGCCGGCCACATTCCAGCGCCGGCGGGTGCCTTCAGCCTGGTCTCTAGATAACCGAATTTGAAACCCACTTTTTGTTTGGTGGTCAACTTGGCGCTCTTCCAGTAGCAGGTTCCGAGGTAACAGCTGGTTCCACTGGTGGTTTTTGTTGCTGTGATGGCAAGGTTGCCAGCACCGTCGAGCCTGGCAGCGTCATTGGTGTAGACCTGCAGTTCGTTGTTTCCCCAACCTGGGTTGTTGAAGATGCTGCCGTCACCCAGATCATTTGACCAAGCGCTCGGGTCAGCGACGGAGTTGGCACCGCCGTTGAACTCTTGTGACCACAGCAAAACTTTCGTTCCGGTCACTGGTGGTGCCACGGGTGTTGGTGTTGGTGTTGGTGCGGGTGCACCTAGCGCCGGTGGAGTGGCTCCCAACATCGAAACATCATCTATCCAGAAAACGGCTCCGGCAGTGGTCGAGCCGAATAGAGGAAAGACCGACATCTTGTCGTAAACAGTCGATGAGTTGTAGGCAGGAGTGCCACTTGCGTTTGAATTGAAGTTCCATGTCAATCGCTGCCAACCCGCTGATGTCGTGACAGCGTCTGTTTCAACTGCTTTGGTCATGTCTGAATTATTTTCGACCTTCAGGCGAATTCCCATGCCAGCAGCCGATGCCCAAACATTTGCCGAAACAGTTTTATGAGTGTTGCTGATGAGCGATGTTCCAGGCTTCGAGAAGAATGTAACTCCAGACCAGCCGAGTGATCCCTTTATAGTTTTCAGCGCTGTGTAATTATTTGCAGAGCCTCCGGTAGGAAGTCCGGCAGATGTAATCGAAGATGTTTCGCCACCGAAGTCGACGCTCGACGTGCCCGCCTGAGAGTTTTCGAAATTCACGATCAGACCGATTGTTGGAGTGACCGGACTTGTGCCACCGCTAGGTGATGAACTACTCGGAGTGGGTGTTGGAGTTGTGACTGGGGCACTGGCGCTCGCCGAAGCACTCGGCGATGGCGAAGCCACAACGGCTGAAATCCTAAATACCGTGCAAGACGCCTTGGGCTTGTCTCCGCTTATCCACGCGCAACGGTTTTTGCCCGTGCCTCCGTCAAGAGTGTCTGCTCCTGTGCCGCCAATAAGCGTGTCGTTGCCGGCTTGGCCGAGCAACCTATCGTTGCCGCTGCCGCCATCCAAGATGTCGTTGCCACC
>JACCDN011229943.1_pt1 | contig 13234 bp, 10 predicted proteins | sample 7441691 | NCBI WGS metagenome assembly JACCDN01 (sample SAMN15323439, study PRJNA562643) | freshwater metagenome | isolation source: river surface water | place: USA:Blue River Watershed | collected 2017-08-16 | reverse complement strand
CCAGATCACGGATTACTGCCAGCGCTTGCGCTGCAAACGCTTCGTTCAGTTCCATCCAGGCGATATCACTCTTCGACAGGCCGGCAATCTTCAGTGCAGCCGGAATGGCTTCTTTCGGGCCGATACCCATGATCGCCGGCGGAACACCCTTAACAGCGAAGGAAATGAACTTGCCCAGCGGAGTCAGGTTGAACTGTTTCAGGATTTTTTCCGAAACCAGAATCACTGCACCCGCGCCATCCGACATCTGCGAGCTGTTACCAGCAGTTACGCTGCCTTTGGCGTCGAATACGGTCTTCAGCTTGGCCAAGCCTTCCAGAGTGGTGTCTGGACGCGGGCCTTCGTCATTGGTCAGGGTTTTCTTTACGTATTCAACTTCGCCAGTAGCCAGATTAGGGATACGGTAGGTCACGTCCAGCGGAGTAATTTCATCCTTGAATTCGCCTGCAGCGATGGCTGCAGCAGCGCGACGATGCGATTCAACTGCAAACGCATCCTGATCTGCGCGGGACACATTCCACTGCTGAGCAACTTTCTCTGCAGTCAGACCCATGCCGTAGGCGATAGCGAAGTTTTCGTCTTTGGCAAACACTTCCGGATTGATGGAAACCTTGTTACCCATCATCGGCACCATCGACATCGATTCTGCACCAGCAGCGATAACAACATCGGCCTCACCGGTACGGATACGGTCTGCAGCCATTTGTACCGCATTGATACCCGACGAACAGTAACGATTGATGGTTACGCCACCCACGGTGTTAGGCAGGCCGGCCAGCAGCACGCCGATACGCGCCATGTTCAGGCCCTGCTCCGCTTCCGGGAAAGCACAACCGACAACACAGTCTTCGATCAGGTTAACGTCCAGTGCCGGCACCTGGGCCAGGGCCCCCTTGATAACGTGGGCCAGCATGTCATCCGGACGCACGTTGCGCATCATCCCGCGCGGCGCTTTACCGACCGGAGTACGGGTCGTCGCTACGATGTAAGCTTCTTGAACTTGCTTGGTCATTTAAACAATCTCCAAATTCAGTGTCTGTACAACAAACCTTGGTTTATTCCTCCGCCGCACAGCAGCGGAGGTTCACGTGAGCATCCGTTATTAGTTGCGGAGCGGTTTGTTGTTTTGCAGCATGTAGAAGATCCGTTCTTGCGATTTCGGGTTCTTCAGCAGGCTGATAAAGGCTTTGCGCTCCAGATCCAGCAACCACTGTTCATCAACCAGTGTGCCAGGCTCAACGTCACCACCAGTCATCACGTCAGCGATGGTTGCTGCGATGTGGTAATCGTGAGCAGAAATGAAGTTGCCTTCTTTCATGTTGGTCAGCTGACCGCGAATCGATGCTGCGCCTGCACGGCCGGCAACCGGAATCGCTTTCAGCTTCAACGGCGGACGGTAGCCCGCTTCAGCCATCGCGATAACCTGCGACTTGGCAACGTGCAGCAACTCGAACTCGTTGAATACGACCAGATCGGTATTGCGCAGGAAACCGATTTCCTGACCTTCCTGAGCCGAAGTCCCCACCTTGGCAGTTGCGATTGCCAGGAAATAGTCCTTCAGTGCAGCGAATACGTCGCCTTTGGACTCTTGAGCCGCACGAACTGCGAATTCTTTACAGCCACCGCCACCTGGCAGCAGGCCCACGCCCACTTCAACCAGACCGATATAGGTCTCCAGATGTGCGACGATCTTGTCGCAGTGCATCGCGAATTCGCAGCCACCGCCGAATACGTAGTTCTTGGTTGCGGCAACAGTCGGGATGTTGCTGTAACGCAGACGCATCGACGTCGCCTGGAATGCCTTGACCGACTCATCGATCACATCCCACTGGCCAGCCATGAACGACGGGCCCATTGCCATCAGATCAGCGCCAACCGAGAACGGATCTTCGGTTTGCCAGATGACCAGACCTTTGTAGCCTGCCTCAGCAATGTCGATTGCCTTGTTGACGGCTTCAATCACAGTCGGGCCAATTGCATGCATCTTCGACTTGAAGGAGATGATCAGAACACCATCACCTTGAGTCCAGACACGTGCGCCATCGTTCTCGTAAACGGTTTCGCCGTATACCGGAGCAGCTTCGCCGATCAGGCGAGCCGGGAACAGCTGACGCTGGTAAACCGGCAGAGTCGAGCGCGGCACCATGGCATTTTTAGCCGGGCTGAACGAACCTTCAGCGCTGTGCAGCGCATCACGCTCGAAGACCCAGGCCGGCAGTGCGGCGTTGGCGATGGTTTTACCGGCTTCGATGTCAGCCTTAACCCACTCGGCAACGGTCTTCAGACCCGCAGCCTGCCAGGTTTCAAACGGACCTTCGCTCCAGCCGAAACCCCAGCGAATGGCAAGGTCAACGTCACGCGCATTGTCAGCGATGTCAGCCAGATGAACGGCGATGTAGTGGAACACGTCACAGAAAGTTGCCCACAGGAATTGAGCCTGCGGATGGCTCGACTCACGCAGTGCTTTCAGCTTGGCGGCAACATCCTTGTTCTTGAGGATTTCCTTGACGCTGTCGTCACCTTTTACGCCGGTTTCAACGTAAGTGCCGGCCTTCGGATCCAGAACCAGTTTTGTCTTGCCATCACGCTTGTAGATACCAGCCTTGGTTTTCTGACCCAGCGCACCCGCTTCGATCAGTTTAGTCAACCATTCCGGGGATTTGAACAGTGGATGCCACGGGTCATTCGGCAGGGTGTCCTGCATGGTTTTAACCACGTGAGCAAAAGTATCCAGGCCCACCACGTCAGCAGTGCGGAAGGTGGCCGATTTCGGGCGACCCAGCCGCGGACCAGTCAGATCGTCAACCACGTCAAAGCGGATGCCGAATTTGTCTGCGTTGTGGATGCAAGCCAGCATCGAGAATACGCCGATGCGGTTAGCAACGAAGTTCGGGGTATCTTTGGCGCGTACCACACCTTTACCCAGCGTGGTCACCAGGAATTCTTCCAGCTGATCCAGCATGACCGCTTCGGAAGTCGCACACGGGATGATTTCAACCAAGTGCATGTAACGCGGAGGGTTGAAGAAATGGATACCGCAGAAACGGCTGCGCATCGACTCCGGACAACCTTCAGCCAGCGTGTTGATCGACAGGCCGGAGGTGTTGGTTGCGAAAATTGCATTAGTACCTAGGAACGGGGCAACTTTCTTGAACAGATCCAGTTTCCAGTCCATGCGTTCCGCGATCGCTTCAATCACGATATCGCATTCGCGCAACAGTTCCAGGTTCTGATCGTAGTTAGCCGCTGTAATGAAATCGGCTTTCTCTTTGCGACCAACCGGGGACGGCTTCAGTTTTTTCAGGTTGTCGATCGCTTTGAGGACGATACCATTCGGGTTGCCTTCTTTCGCCGGCAGATCGAACAATACTACCTCAACATTGGCGTTGGCCAAATGTGCGGCAATCTGTGCACCCATCACACCGGCACCCAGAACGGCCACCTTGCGAACCACAAATTTCGGAGTCTGAGACATAGCTTCCTCAAGGGGTTAATTAAAACAACGTGAAGCGTGCCCGAAGCACAACCTCATGTACCAGCGGACGTGCGTCCTAACTTTTTCAAATTAAACAAATTCATTGCCTTGAAGCACAAGGCACTAGCAGCTGAATTCAATGGTGCAGCATATCACAGCAGCAGATCGCGGCGTTGTATGGCAAAAGCCGTTAAGGAAGCGCTGATTTATTCGGCGAGCGGGATGAAGTGCAAGGAGCCCGGCGCGCAGAAAGCGAGACATATCATGAAGATAGGCGAGCTTTCGAGCACCGCGCAACGCAGCAATTCGCCCGCGCAGTCAATAAATCAGCGTCTTCTTAACAACCACAATCCAGAGGCATTTCGCGAGCCTTGCCATCCTTGCCGACAGCGACATAAGTCAACATCGCTTCGGTGACTTTGACACACTGCAACAGATCAGGGTGTCGCTGTGCGAATACTTCGACCTTCACCGTGACAGAGGTCTTGCCAACACGCAAACGCTCGGCGTAATAACTGACCAGATCACCCACATAAACCGGTTGATGAAACTGGAAGGCATTCACCGCCACGGTATTGACCGCCCCCTGGGCACAACGTTGCGCCTCGATACTACCGGCCAGGTCACATTGCATCATCATCCAGCCACCATAAATTGCACCATCTGCATTGGTATCCGCAGGCATCGGCATGATACGCATAATGGGCTGGCGATCATCCGGCAGCGAATTAATATCCAGTTCAGTCATCTCGGAACTCTTGCAGCCAAACAGCTGCGCTTGCCTAAACCAGAGCATTCTAGCCTGCTTTGCACACAGGCAAAACAGGGAGAAGCCCTATCACTCATGCGACTCATCACCGGCATCAAGCAGGACGGTTTGGGGCGGTCAATCCCGCAACCACAAACGGAACCAAATGCTTGACGATCTCCTGGGGATCGCGGGCGCCCGGAACATTGTTCTGTGACAGCAAACGGGCGACATCATTACCGGCAAAAGCATAAAAAATTGTGCCCATCGCGAACTGCAAGCGCCACGAAACCTCATGCGACCCGAGATGCGGCAAGGCTTTGACCAGAGCAGCACGGTAGGCTTCCAGCACATCTGAATACAAACGCGGCAACATGTCGCGCAAAGAGTCGTGTGGCTCGGCAAACACCCTGGACATCAGCCGGATAAAAATAATCCCGCCACGGGCAGGATCTTTGGCCAAGCGGATCGCGGGACGCAAGTACGCCGCGACGATGCTGTCTACCGAGAGGCCATGCGGTGCGTCAATCAAAGTCTGACGCAACTCTTCAATGCACTCCTGATTATAAGGTGCCAGCCGACGGGAAATGACCCCCTGAAACAACACCTCTTTCGAGCCAAAGTGATAATTTACGGCAGCAAGGTTAACCGCAGCCCGCTGCGTAATCATGCGCAGCGAAGTCGCCTCGAAACCGTGCTCGACGAACAGAACCTCTGCAGCATCCAGAATGCGCGTTGCAGTGTCCTTGCCATTATCTGTAAACGACATGTTTTCTGAGTTGGCCCACAAATCAAACGATTGTTTGAAACATACGTTTGGCGCCAATAATTGTCAACAGCTTTTCATGATGCGACGCAACATCAGGCAAAAGCCATTAAAGTCATTCAAGTACCGCGCTCAACTGAAAACACGCCTTATAATCGATGCTCGGCTTGAAAAAGGATGGGCGCATGCGGGTGGCAGTACTTGGGGCGGGGGTCGTTGGCGTAACCAGCGCCTGGTTTTTATCGCGTGCCGGATATCAAGTCAGCGTTATCGAGCGGCAACCCGCCAGCGCCATGGAAACCAGTTTTGCCAACGGAGGGCAAATTTCTGTCAGCCAGGCAGAACCATGGGCCAACCCGGACGCACTGCACAAGATCATCAAATGGCTTGGACGGGAAGATGCGCCACTGCTGTTCCGCCTTCAGAGAGACCCACAACAGTGGTTATGGGGCTTACGTTTTTTGCGCGAATGCACTCATGCTCGCCATACACGCAATCTGCGTCACCTGGTAAACCTCGGGCTGTTCAGCCGCGCCATGTTGCAAGACTTGCGACAACAACTGGATTTGCAATATCAACAGCAGCAGCAAGGTATTCTGCAACTACACAGTGATCCGCGCGAGTACCAAAACGCCTGCAAGGCAGCAGCAATCATGGCAGAGCAAGGATGCCAGCGGATTGAGTTAAGTCTGCAACAGGCGACCCAAATTGAGCCCGCACTGGCACACAGCGTACTGCCTTTGTGTGGCGCTATCTACAGCCCGGATGATGAATCCGGTGACGCACACCAATTTACGCAAGCGCTGACCGGATATGCACAGCGGGCCGGAGTCTCATTTCTGTTCGGTCAGCACATCAAGCGCATTAACTACAGTCACAACGCAATCAGTCATATTGAGATCGAAGACGAACAGGGGCAAATGCAGATAATCAAAGCGGACGCCTATGTCATGGCTGCCGGCAGCTACAGCCCATTACTGCTGAGAACAATCGGCATTCACTTGCCAATATATCCGGCAAAAGGATATTCCTTGACCATCCCATTAAGGGATGAAGATATTGCGCCACTCATCAGCATCACCGATGAAAGCCACAAACTGGTTTTCTCGCGACTGGGAGATCGATTGCGCGTGGCCGGCACCGCCGAGCTTGCCGGCTATAACACCGAGATCAACACGCAACGCTGCGCAGCAATTCATGCACGCTGTCGCAGCCTGTTTCCGCGACTTATCGGCCAGGCAGCTCCACAAGCATGGGCGGGCCTGAGACCGGCAACACCGAACAACATGCCCTTTATCGGCCGTAGCAGTTATCGCAACCTTTACCTGAATACAGGGCACGGAACACTTGGCTGGACCCAAAGCTGCGGCTCGGCGGCAGCATTGGCACAGATAATGACGGGTAAAACACCAGAAATCGATTTTCCATTTCTTTGTGCGGCTGACTGACACTTCGCTGCGGGATTGTCACAAATGATCCAGCCTGTCGATCACATTACAGTTAACAAACAAGGAGGCATCCTCAAACTGCACAACGCTCCGTCGCAACAGTTGCTGCCAGGCACGCAGAGAACGCTGCCCGTCTCCCCAGGTGCGGCATAAAGCCTGCAAGGCAGTCTGGGTGCGGCATACGGCGATACTGTGGTGAATGCGCTCGGCATCGGCAGCAATGCACACATCCACATCCGACTGCAACAGACACTGGAGCAAACGCGGCAATACAACGCCCCCCAAGCGAGGCACATCACAGGGAACGAGCACAACATACTCGTCTGTCACATATGGCATGGTTGCCATCAGGCCGGCCAGCGGCCCATCAAAACCAGCCCGTCCGTCAGCAACAACCTTATGCCCATACCGCTGGTAGATTTCCAGGTTGCGATTGGCACTGATCAGGATATTCGCGCAAACACCACCGAGCGCATCCAGCATCAACTCAACCATTGGCCGTCCGGCAAACAGCTGCAGCCCCTTGTCGAGCCCCCCCATGCGCCGCCCCTCTCCACCGGCCAACAGAATACCCGTTACGGACTCAGTCACAACGGAATGACCTGCTGTACATCTTTTATGTAGAGACGAAAGCGCTCACGACGGTCACCTGGCCGCCCCCCACTCCAGATTTTGCGCCAATTACCGTCAGGTGCAATTTCATCTCCCCCTCCTTGAACCAGCAGATAGGAGCACTGGGCATCTGCATTTTTGTGCAAGCGCAGCGGTGCATGATAAGCAAACAAGGCCAGTTGCTGAATTGCCACCCCGGATGAGGCAACACAGTCATACTGCTCGGGCAGGGCAGCCTGCAACTGCAGCGCGGTGCTTCGATACGCGCGAACCCAGTCAATACCGGGCAACCACAACAACATCAGCAATGCCCAACCCAGCGTAACACCCGCGGCCCAACTGGTCACCGCCTGACGACCACGCTGGCGCCTGCGGCTCACAGCCCAGATCCATGCCATGGTAAGCAACATTGCCAGCAGCACTGCCACAGACTGCAATTCAGCCTCAAACCCGGGAGCAACTTTGTCACCCCGGGCTGCCAATCGCGCCGGAATACCAAACACTGCGGCACTCCAGGCTATCCAAATGTATATTGCCAACGAACCGAACGCCATAATGCCAAACCAGTTCAGCGCAGCAGCTGCGCCACGCCGCAAACGATCCACTCCGGCGCCCGCAAGAAACGCGAAAGGAATCAGCAAAGGCAGTGCATACCCTTCACGAGGCAGCGGCGAAAACATCATGGCCGGCAGCATCAAACCCAGCACCAGCAGGGGAAACTGAATGTGTGGCTTGGCATACCCCAGCAAACGCGCGTCCCACAAAGTCCATGCAGCCAAAGGCAATGCTGGCCAGGCAAACCAAGGCAGAATACTCAGGTAATACCAGATTTCGCGCAGCAGCCCAAATTCCCCATAGCCCTGAAAGCGCACTGTTGCGCCCTGCAGCCACCACTGAACAAACAACTCCGGAGACGATTTCCATAACCAGAGCGGCCACAGCACCAGCCATGGCAGGGCAAGCAGGCCACCAAGCACGAGCGTCATCAGGTATTCCCGGGTACGCCAGTAACGAAACAACACAGGCAACAATATGGCAACCAATGCCAGCATCGTCGGCTCGAACAATGAGGCGCTCGCGCCTGCCAAGCCAATACCAACGCCCAATGCAAGGCCCGCGATGCCAGGCAGGCGCAACGCCAGCACCATACCGTAAAAAGCCAAGGCAAAGCCGCACAGGGTAGCAACTTCGCTGCTCAGTGCATGGCCACGAACAACCAGTCCGAAACAACCGATCAGCACAATCACAACGACACGACCCAAACGCCGCCCCAGCAACTCGCGCGCGGCACCACCACAAAACGTAAGAGTCAGCGCAACAAACATGCCGGTAGCCAAGCGAGCGGCGTCATGCACGGCAAGCCAATGTGGCGCCAGCACCTTGGCAAACAATGCAGCAACCTGGTAATAGAAAGGCGAACGATCCAGCATCGGCTCACCCAGCAAGGTTGGCATCAGCCAATTGCCGCTCTTCAACATCGCGTCAATTATGGCGATGGCTGCGGGTTCATCCGGCTTCCAGGGATTGTGGCCAATCAAACCCGGCAACACCCAGATCACGCACAACAAAAACAACAACCATGGGCGCTCGGTGGGTTTAACCGGCTGAATCTCGGAGGGCGGCGTATAGGTGAGCATGCAAGCGGGTTCGCAAAAGAAAGGTCTACAGAATTATAAAGCGCAGCAAAAACAAAAGGCAGCCGAAGCTGCCTTTTGTCACCAAATGCGTCAGCTTATTTGCTGAGCATCGAATATTTCTGGCGGAATTTATCAATACGGCCAGCGGTGTCGAGAATCTTTTGTTTGCCGGTGTAGAACGGATGGCAAGCAGCGCAAACCTCAACATGCAGATTCTTGTTCATGGTCGAACCAGTCTGGAACGTGTTACCGCAGGAGCAGGTAACAGTGATTTCCTGGTAATCCGGGTGAATACCTTGTTTCATAATTTCCTCAACTATCGGGCCTAGGGGTTTTGCCTAGACTGCGTTTAAAACGTGCGATTATCACCAACTATGCAGGCTTTGGCAAGCCTTGGCTCAGATTGCGACAGCACATTCAATTGATCAACCGCGACGCATCGAATCAAAGAAGGCAGCGTTATTCTTGGTACCCTTGATCTTGTCGAGCAGGAATTCCATCGCCTCCAGATCATCCATCGGATACAGCAGCTTGCGCAAAATCCAGATTTTCTGCAGAAGCTCGGGCTGAATCAGCAACTCTTCGCGGCGCGTACCGGAACGATTAACGTTAATTGCCGGATACAGGCGCTTCTCTGCCATACGGCGATCCAGATGGATCTCCATATTGCCGGTACCCTTGAATTCTTCGTAAATCACATCATCCATACGCGAACCGGTGTCGATCAACGCTGTGGCGATGATGGTCAGCGAACCGCCCTCTTCGATGTTGCGGGCAGCACCGAAGAAACGCTTCGGCCGCTGCAGCGCATTAGCGTCCACACCACCGGTCAGCACCTTGCCCGAAGCCGGTACCACGGTATTGTAGGCGCGAGCAAGACGAGTAATTGAGTCGAGCAAAATCACCACATCCTTTTTGTGCTCAACCAGACGCTTCGCCTTCTCGATTACCATTTCGGCAACCTGAACATGGCGCGCAGCCGGCTCGTCGAAAGTGGAACTGACCACCTCGCCCTTTACCGAGCGCTGCATCTCGGTCACCTCTTCCGGACGCTCATCAATCAACAACACAATCAATGAAACGTCTGGATGGTTTTCCGCGATGGAGTGAGCGATATGCTGCAACATCACGGTTTTACCGGATTTCGGCGGCGCAACCAGCAAACCGCGCTGACCCTTACCAATCGGCGCAATGATGTCAATTACCCGACCAGTCTTGTTCTCTTCAGCATTGATATTGCGCTCCAGGCGCAATGGCTCGGACGGAAACAATGGCGTCAGATTCTCGAACAGAATCTTGTGCTTGGAGTTCTCCGGCGCGTCGCCGTTAACCTTGTCCACCTTGACCAGCGCGAAATAGCGCTCACCTTCTTTAGGCGTGCGGATTTCACCCTCAATCGAATCACCGGTGTGCAGGTTGAAGCGACGAATCTGGCTGGGGCTGACATAAATATCATCCGGCCCAGCCAGATAAGAGGTATCTGGCGAACGCAAGAACCCAAAGCCGTCCGGCAACACTTCCAGCGTACCTTCGCCAAAAATGCTCTCGCCTTTGCGGGCCTGGTTTTTCAGCAGCGCGAAAATCAAGTCCTGCTTGCGCAAGCGGTTGGCGCCATCAATTTCATTGGCAATGGCCATTTCGACCAGTTGCGTCACGTGCAAATGCTTCAGATCGGATAGATGCATTTTTTATTGGGAGTATTAAAAACGAATTAAAGATAGGAAAATGCCGCAAGGGCAAGACAGGAGATTCAGGGTTTTGCTAGGGCAGGAACCGGACAGACCGGAAAGCCGTATAACAACTACTATAGCAGCTTTCCGGAAATGTATTGCTTTTTCTGATTGGGCAGAATAACCGTATCAGATATGGCTGTCAATGAAGGCAGTCAGTTGCGACTTTGACAATGCACCAACTTTGGTGGCCTCGACATTACCATTCTTGAAAATCATCAAGGTCGGAATGCCGCGGATACCATATTTAGGCGGCGTACCCTGATTCTCGTCGATATTCAGTTTCGCCACTTTCATACGACCAGCGTATTCCTGAGCAATTTCATCGAGGATCGGGGCGATCATCTTGCAGGGACCACACCAGTCGGCCCAGTAATCAACCAACACTGGTACGGAGGATTGCTGCACTTCCTGTTCGAAAGTGGCATCGGTAACGTGATGAATATGTTCGCTCATATATTCCTCTCTGGAAACGCGCGGGGAAATGTTCTTCAGAAGAAACCAGGCAAGCTGGAGATATCGGACAGCAATGGCGGCGTCGTTGCGTCACGTCATTGCCAATACAGCCGAGATCGTATCCAAAAAATGCATGACTGAAAAGTAAAACGCTGAATCAATATTGTGTGCTGCCCAGCAGAAATTCAAGAGCGGAACACCGATTTTGTTTGCAGGCAAAGGTCGACAAGCGCAATTGATGACCATGACAGCGCAAACAAGGAGTGCAACATCTTCGGGCAAGCAGCTGCGGAATTGTTGGCTGTTGTGGGATACTTCGGCCGACACCAGCAAAATGACTCACCAACAGCGACGATCATCAACTCATGCGCTCCAGAACCCATTACCCAAGCCCGACAGACAATACACCACGTAACGACTGGAAAACCATTCGTACCCTTGCCCCGTACCTGTTGCAACATAAAAGCCGGGTTGTCCTCGCCTTGAGCTGCCTGATCCTTGCCAAGGTCGCTACGGTATCAGTGCCACTGGTACTCAAGGAAATCGTCGACAGCCTTGACCCACGCTACGGCATGATTGTATTGCCGACATTGGCAATTCTGCTTTACGGGGTGTTGCGGCTGGCCTCCAGCAGCTTTGGTGAATTACGCGACGCCATTTTTGCCAAAGTGACGCAGGGGGCAATTCGTTCGATTGCTTTACAGGTGTTTCAGCATCTGCATGCCCTCAGCCTGCGTTTCCACCTGACACGCCAAACGGGTGGCATGAGTCGGGATATTGAGCGTGGCACGCGCGGCATTTCCTTTTTGCTGAACTTCATGCTGTTCAACATCATCCCCACCCTGGTAGAAATTGCACTGGTGACGGGCATTCTGCTGAACAAGTATTCCATCTGGTTCGCGGCGGTCACCGTCGGCACAATTGCCGTCTACATCAGCTTCACCTTGTGGGTCACCGAATGGCGCATGGTGTTTCGCCGCACCATGAACGACATGGACTCCAAGGCCAATACCAAGGCCATTGACAGCCTGCTGAACTACGAAACGGTCAAATACTTCAGCAATGAGAATTACGAATCGAAACGGTACGACTCGGCATTGGCGGTATGGGAAACCGCCGCTGTCCGCAACCAGGTTTCTCTTGCCGCACTGAATGCCGGCCAGAGTGCGATTATTGCCGTAGGCGTGACCTTGCTGGTCTGGCTGGCGGCAGACGGGGTACTGAAAGGGGAAATGACCCTGGGCGATCTGGTACTGGTAAATGCATTCCTGATCCAGCTCTATGCCCCCCTGCACTTTCTCGGCTTTGTCTACCGGGAAATCAAGAATTCACTGGCGGACATGGAGCGCATGTTCGGGCTGCTGGAACAAAATGCCGAAATCCGCGATACGGCGGACGCGCAACAGCTGGAAACCCACTCGGCCAGCATTCATTTCAAACAGGTTGATTTCAGTTACGAGAGCAACAGACAAATCCTGTTCAACGTCGACTTTGTTGTGCCCGCCGGCAAAACCGTAGCCGTGGTCGGCCACTCTGGCTCGGGCAAATCCACACTTGCCCGGCTGCTGTTCCGCTTTTATGAAGCCTCCGGCGGCAGCATTCAGATCAATCACACGGATATCCGCAAGCTGACGCAGGAAAGCCTGCGCCGCCATATCGGTATCGTGCCCCAAGACACTGTGCTGTTCAACGACAGCATTTATTACAATATTGCCTATGGACGCCCGGACGCCAGCCGTGATGACATCATCAGCGCCGCCAAATCGGCACACATTCACGACTTCATCAGCAAGTTACCGGACGGTTACGATACATTGGTCGGAGAACGCGGATTGAAACTGTCTGGCGGTGAAAAACAACGAGTAGCGATTGCCCGCACCATACTGAAAAACCCGCCGATCCTGATTTTTGACGAAGCCACATCTGCGCTCGACTCACGCACGGAAAAAGCGATTCAAGCCGAGCTGAAGGAGATTTCCGCCAATCGCACCACACTGGTCATCGCCCATCGCTTGTCGACAATTGCCGACGCCGACGAGATTCTGGTCATGGATCATGGCAAAATCGTCGAACGCGGCAACCATCGCAGCCTGCTGGAACAGGCAGGTTTGTATGCACAGATGTGGGCCATGCAACAGCAAGAAGATGCCGAGCCGGAATCAACCGGCGAGCAGCAATAACCGGAACCCGAGATGGACCAACAACTCATTCAGTCGCAACTGGGCGAAGCAGCCTCGTTGCTGCAACAATTCATGGCCGACCAGAAGAATCTCGCAGCCATTGCCGCTGCAGCAGAACTACTGGTAGCGAGCTTCAAACAAGGCGGGAAAGTCATTTCCTGCGGCAATGGCGGATCACATTG
>JACCDN010807203.1_pt1 | contig 13247 bp, 12 predicted proteins | sample 7441691 | NCBI WGS metagenome assembly JACCDN01 (sample SAMN15323439, study PRJNA562643) | freshwater metagenome | isolation source: river surface water | place: USA:Blue River Watershed | collected 2017-08-16 | reverse complement strand
GCTGGCCATTAACCATTGGCGAGGATGTCACCATCGGCCACGGAGCTTGTTTGCACGGCTGCACCCTGGGCAATCGCATTTTAGTGGGCATTGGCGCCACAGTGCTGGACGGGGCGGTGGTGGAGGATGAAGTCATCATTGCCGCAGGCGCCCTGGTGCCACCGGGTAAACACTTGGAGAGCGGCTTTTTGTATGTAGGCAATCCGTGCAAACAAGGGCGGCCACTGAAGGATTCGGAACGGGCGTTTTTTACCTACTCGGCACAGAATTACTGCAAGCTGAAGGATGCCTACCTGGCGGAAGACGGGGCTTAGGGCTAAAGAGGTTTGGCCACCGAGGCCACCTCACGCATTTACAAACCCCTGCTGGCGGGCAAACCAGCGCTGTATTAACCGCTGTTCCACCTCCGTGCCCGCCACTTGAGCCACACACTCCTGCACCCAGTCGAGCAAGCCGCTATCCCGCTGCAATTGAGCGATGCGAAATTGTAGGGCGCCGGTTTGTCGGGTGCCGAGCAGTTCGCCGGGGCCGCGTAGGGCCAGGTCTTTTTCGGCTATGACAAAGCCATCACTGGAGGCGCGCATTACCTCCAGCCGCTCCCGGCCATTGCGCGAGAGGGGGTCGGCGTACAGCAGCACACAGTGGCTCGCCACCGAGCCGCGCCCCACCCGGCCGCGCAACTGATGCAACTGGGCCAGGCCCAAACGCTCCGGGTTTTCAATTACCATCAGGCTGGCATTGGGTACATCTACCCCCACTTCAATCACCGTGGTGGCCACCAATAGATGCAGCTCACCGGCCTTAAAAGCGGCCATAACGGCTTCTTTCTCGCGACTTTTCAGGCGGCCATGGACCAGACCGATGCGCAGCTGGGGCAGCGCCGCCTGCAATTGGCTGGCGGTGGCTTCTGCGGCACTGGCGGCGAGGGTTTCCGACTCTTCCACCAGAGTGCATACCCAGTAGGCCTGGCGGCCTTCCTCACATTGGGCGCGCACCCGCTCAACAACCGCTGGCCGTTTGGTTTGATTAATTAACACCGTATTGATAGGCGTGCGGCCGGGGGGCAGGGCATCGATGATGGACAGATCCAAATCGCTGTATTGGGTCATGGCCAGAGTGCGCGGAATAGGGGTTGCGGTCATTACCAATTGGTGGGGGAAGGCGCCATCCGGGTTTTTGCCCCGCAGGCTCAAGCGTTGCGCAACACCAAAGCGGTGTTGCTCATCAATGATTACCAACCCCAGCCGCTTAAACACGACATGCTCCTCAAACAAGGCGTGGGTGCCCACCACAACCTGCAGTGCGCCTGTGCCAATCTGCTCGCTCACACTGCGCTTTTGCCCAGCCGAGAGCTTGCCCGCCAGCCAGCCCACGCTTACCCCCAAGGGTTCAAACCAGCGGGAAAAATTCGCCTTGTGCTGCTCAGCCAGTATTTCCGTGGGGGCCACGATCACCACCTGATGACCCGCCTCCACTGCCTGGGCGCAGGCCATAGCGGCTACTAGGGTTTTGCCCGACCCCACATCCCCCTGCACCATGCGTAACATGGGAGCACTTTGAGCCATGTCCCGGCGGATCTCATCGCCCACCCGCTCTTGCGCCTGAGTTAGCGCAAAGGGCAAGCCTTGCAGCAGCTGGCGAGCGAGCATGCCCGGCGGTGTTATCACCGGCGCCTGCTCGTGTTTAGCCTGCAGGCGGGATTGCCAGATGGCCAGGTTGTGGGCCAGCAGCTCTTCAAAGGCCAACCGCTGCTGATAGGGATGGGTGCCGGCCAGCAGCGCGGGCACTTGGGCGTCGATGGGGGGGCAGTGCACAAAACGCAGGGCCTGGGCCAAGTTCTCCACGCCAAAACGCAGGTTTATATCGGCGGCTACTAATTCTTCCGGCGGGTATTGCTCAAGCAGGGCTAGGCCCGCAGCCATAATCTGCCGCATACGGTTTTGGCTGACCCCCTCGGTGAGGGGGTATATAGGTGTAAGGGTTTGCGCCAAGTCCGGCAGCTCTTCGGCGTCGGCTAACCACTCCAGCTCCGGGTGGTAGAACTCCAGGCCGCTCACGCCCAAACGCGGGTCGCCATAGCAGCGCAGGGGAGTGCCGGGGCTAAAGCGCTGCAACTGTTGGGCGGTAAAGTGGTAAAAGCGCAGCACCGCCTGGCCGGAGTCATCTTCCAACACCACCACCAGGCTGCGCCTGCGGCCCTGTTGCACTTGGGCCGAATGCACCCAGCCCTGAATAACGACGCTGCTGTTGAGGCTTAGCTCCCCCATGGGGGTAATGTGGGTGCGGTCCAAATACCGCAGGGGTAAGTGAAACCACAAATCCTGCAGCGAATAAATGCCGAGCTTTGCAAGGCGCGCCGCCATGGCATCACCCACCCCTTTCAGCCCGCGCACCGCAATAGCCCCAGAGCCGCAACTACTGGGCAGCACAGCCGGGCGGGCTACCATGGGGTTAGGTGCCCCGGCTCACAACGCCCAAATTAGAGCGGGCGATGGATTGCCGCAGGGCGTCTATGGCTTTAAGGCGTGGAAAGCTCGCCCGCCAGGCCAAGGCCACGGTGCGGGTAGGGGCGGGGTCGGTAAAGGGTTTGGCCACCAATAAACCCTCCGCCAGATGCGGGCCGCTAGCCGCGGTGGTGGGCAAAATGGTAATTCCCAGCCCCGAGGCCACCATGTGTTTGAGGGTTTCCAGTGAGCTGCCTTCAGAGGCCGTGCGCACCCGTCCACTGGGGTCTTCAATATGGCCTTTCAGGTTGGGGCATGCTTGAATTACCTGATCGCGGAAACAATGCCCCTCGCCGAGTAACAACAAGTTGTAGTCGGTAAGCTCATCTGGCGCTATGGCCTCGTGCTGGGCGAGAGGGTGATTTGCGGCCATCAGCACCACAAAACGCTCCTCATAAAGGGGCTGAGTCACTACATCAGGCTCCGTAAACGGCAGTGCCACCACTATTGCATCTAGCTCCCCCTGGCGGATGCGCCGGCGCAGTGTGGCGGTAAAACTCTCCTCTATATACAGGGGCATCTGGGGGGCAATTTGCTGCAGCTGAGGAATAAAATGCGGGAACAGATAGGGGCCAATGGTAAAAATCGCCCCAATAGACAGGGGGCTGTTGAGCTGTTCTTTGCCTGAGGAGGCCAAATCCCGTATGGCTGCGGCCTGCTCTAAAACTTTTTGCGCCTGCTCAACAATTTGCTCCCCCAAGGGCGTGGGATACACGCGGGTTTTGGAGCGCTCAAACAAAATAGTGCCCAGTTCATCCTCCAGCTTTTTAACAGCAATGCTCAAGGTGGGCTGGGAGACATTGCAGCGCTCGGCAGCTCGGCCAAAATGTTGTTCCTGGGTTAATACCACTATGTAGCGCAATTCGGTTAAGGTCATACGTTAACCCACATTATTTAAACTCCCATGACTGCAAATACTTCGAAACTGCTGTGGATCGGCTGCGGTGAGCTGGCGCGAGAAACCCTGCCCTTACTTAGCCACTATGCCATTACAGGCCTCAGCCGCACATACAAACCCTTCCTCGAGGGGCATTCATTTTGGCAGGCTGACCTTAGCGCGCAAAACCTAAGCCCTGCCCTCAGCACACAAAACTTTAGCGCCATTGTGATTACTCTGGCCCCCGGCGCCTACAGTGCAGAGGATTATCGCACCACATACTGGTTAAATAGCCAGTACATTGTGCAGCAGCTCGGCCAGAATGCAAAGCCCCTCCTCCTATTCGTCTCCAGCACCAGCGTGTATGGCCAACGCGACGGCGCGTGGGTGGATGAAGCGAGCCCCACCGCACCCTCAAGCCCGGCGTCGCAATGGCTACTACAGGCCGAACAAGTGATTGCTAATTCCGGCTGCCCGTTTTGTATTGTGCGCCCCTCCGGTATCTACGGCCCGGGGCGGGATTTTTTAATTCGCCAAGTGCTGCAGGGCATGGGCGGTAGCGAGCAATTCTCTAACCGCATTCACAGCCTAGACCTAGCCCATTTGTTGGCGTTCTTGCTGGAGCGTTCTCGCGAGGGCAGACCCCTGCCCCCCTACGTGCTAGCCAGTGACGACCTGCCTGTGAGCAGCCAAACCCTACGCCTGTGGCTCGCCCAACAATTAGGAGTTAAGCCCCCCGCCCCCAGCCAAGAGCCTTCAACTCGAGGTGGCAACAAACGCATTGGCAACCGACTGTTGCATCAACTGGGTTTTAGATTGCGCTACCCAACCTATCAAGAAGGCTACCCAGAGCTCTGCCTAGAGGCGAAATTAACGTGACGCGCGTCACATTTTATTCACCTGATAAAAAATTATTTTCGTGTGAAATATCCCGCGGCTTACATGTTTCGCTACGATTTTTTTCATTTTCAACCAGGGACCTGTCCGCCCCCACCTTATATTGCCAGCGGCTCCCGCTGCGGCCCCAGCGTTTACCGCAGGTGCCCTGCAGGCCCCAATGCCATAGACCCAAGGGGGTTAGCGCCCGCTCACTGCCGAAAATTTTAACACCCCTTCGATGTAGCCTAGGGAGCGGTAAAATTGCCTGTTGTTGTGAAAAATGAATTCCGCTAGTATCACTCTCACCAAGGCGCTGATGGTTAAAAAGCCTCGGTAAAAACAGCCTTCAGCGGCTCAAACTCATTTTTGTTTAACGCAAAAATAAACACAAACCCCTATTAATCATGTTCGAAGGAGTAATTCCATGGCTATTTATCTTTTATACGAAGGCATCAAAGGTAACGTTACTGCAGACGGCTATAAAGACCACATTCAAATCGCTTCTCTGCAATTTGGTGTAGGCCGCGGTGTTAGCATGGAGCCAGGTAACTTGGCAAACCGTGAAGCTACTCGCCCTTCTATTAGCGAAGTAACTATCTCTAAAACCGCTGACAACTCTGTAACTGACTTCTTCCGTGAATCAGTAGTGGGTTCAGCCGGTAAAACTGCCAAGTTCAAGTTTGTGCAAACTGGCGCCGACAAAGTTGTTGAATACATGAATATCGACCTGTTCGATACCATCATCAGCGGCTACTCCATCAGCGCTCCTGGTGACGGCGACCCAATGGAAAGCATCAGCATCAGCTTCTCCAAAATCGAAGTTAACTACAACGACTTCGACACGGCGAACAAAAACTCTAACCCACAACGTGTGGGCTACGATTTGGCTACTGCTAAGCCGATCTAATGCTCGGTGGGTAAACCACTTTGCCCTAAAAAGGCCTAGAAATTGTTCTAGGCTTTTTTTTCGGCTAAAGGTTTTAAGCGGCATTTTTATGCACACCAGATGTGATGGATATTGCGCTAAGAATACAGTTGGCATCTGCTCGCAGGGCGCGTTTATTAAGTTGATTGCCCTTAGTCTGTTGTTAAGCAACGGGGCTATTGCACAGACATCGATATCGTGCCCGGATAAAATTTATCCCACTGGGGTAGAATTAAATACCGCCACTAAAGCAGCTGGCTGGGCTACACATGTGAGCGATATGCCCATTTGGCTTACGAATGTGAGTGTCTACGACGGCCCGGTCGCTCAAAATGGCGCCCTTGTGCCTAATGCGTTAAAAGGCCGGGAAGAGTATTGGGATTTTAAGAACCACCCGGGTGTTATATTTTTAAGCTGCGAATACGCCAACGGGGTGTTTAAACTATCTAAACCGCTTCCTCAAGGCGTATTAGCCTGTAGGGTGAGCGTACAAAAATCATCGTCCACAGGGATGCTGCAAGGCGGTTTTATCTGTTGGTAGGGAAATATTCACCCAACAATCTAAGGTAATTGATATGGCAAAGTTATCACAAGACAATCGCTTGATGGCCATCAGTGATTTTGGCCTGGGCAAAGATGCGTTTTTGGCCACCGATTTCACCGGCACGGAATTTCTCTGCGGTTTATTTGAATACGAAGTGGAAGTATTAAGTGATATCCACGATTTAACGCCGGATAAGGTCGTCGGCAAACGTGGCACCGTATCAATTCAAAACGAGCAAAAACGCAAATTTAATGGCTTTGTGCGCAGCCTGACCATGGGTGAAACCGAGGGCCACGATTATCGTCGCTATCGCTTGGTATTGGTGCCCTGGCTGTGGTTTTTAGGTAAAACCCAAGGTAACCGAATTTTCCAAAACAAAACCACTAAAGATATTATCAGCAAAGTTTTTAGTGATTTAGGTTTTAACGATTTTGAATTTCGCGGCTGTGCCACAGCGCCGCGAGAATACTGCGTGCAGTATGGCGAGAGCGATTTGAATTTTGTTTTGCGCTTAATCGAAGAAGAAGGTTTTGTTTATTACTTTAAACACACCGACGCCAAACACCAATTAATTATTAGTGACGCATTCCATTCGCCGGAAAAACTGCCTGAGACCAATTTAGAATACTCCCAAGGCAGCAATAATAATGCGCAAATTTTTAGCTGGAATCGCTCCTATCAGTTTCGTAAAGGCGCCTGGACAATCAATGATTACGCCTTTAAAACACCACCCAAAGACTTAAAAGCCAATTCTAAAACTGTCAGTAATTTTGTTGACAACAAAAAATACGAGCACTACGAATATGCCGATTTAGGCCTGCACGATCAGGGCAGCGCCAGCAGCCGGGTGAAAAAGCGCCTGGAAGCAGAAGAAGTTGCCCGCGACTTAACTAAGGCCTCCACTAACTGCAGCAGCTTTTTTGCTGGCGGCACGTTTAAAGTGGCCAAGCATTCCCATGCTACGGAGAAAGGTGAATTTACCATTACGGAAATTCAACACTTTATTACCGAGCACTCCTATTTTCAGGAAGGCGGCAATACCAGCAATTACGAAAACCACCTGGTGTGTATGCCCGCGGACTTACCCTACCGGCCCGCCCTGGTTCACCACAAACCCGTTATGCGCGGCCCCCAGTCAGCCATTGTGGTAGGCCCTAAGGGTGAAGAAATCTACGTTGATGCTTTTGGTCGCATTAAGGTGCAGTTTATATGGGACCGAGAAGGTAAAAAGGATGAGAACTCCACCTGTTTTGTGCGCGTGATGCAAATTTGGGCCGGTAATACCTGGGGTGCTTCTTTTATTCCGCGCATCGGCCATGAAGTGATTATTAGCTTTTTAGATGGCGACCCAGATAAACCCATAGTTACAGGCTCTGTATATAACGGCGATAATAAACCGCCCTATGAATCAAAAACCCAAAGCGGTATTAAAACTCGCTCCACCAAATCGGGCACCGGGGCGAATTTTAATGAATTACGCTTTGACGACAAAATCGGCAGCGAGCAAGTGTATATGCACGCTGAAAAAGATTTTGATTCGGTGGTGGAGCACAACCAAACGCGCCAGGTGGGCAATGATCGCAGCCTTAATGTGGGCCACGATGAATCCACCAGTATCGGCCACGACCGCACAGAATCCGTAGGTAATAACGAATCCATCACCATCGGCAATAATCGCGATAAATCGGTGGGCAAAAACCAAATGGAAACTATCGGTTCTAATAAAACCATTTCCGTCGGGGGCAACCACACTGAATCAATTACCGGCAAGGTGGTGATTGATGTGGGCGGCACCCATACTGAATCGGTTACCGGTAATATCACTATCAGCACCGACGGTAATTTTAATGAATCGGTAAAAGGCACCTACACTGAAACAGTTACCAAAGATTATTCAGTGAAAGCCAAAACCATTACGCTAAGAGCAGATGACTCCATTACCTTTCAAACCGGTTCTGCCAAAATTACCATGAGCAAAAATGGTGACATCACCATTTCAGGAAAAAACGTCACAGTGAAAGGCTCCGGGGATGTGGTGTTAAAAGGGAGTAAAGTCAGTGCCAACTAAAGCACAGCCGGACACCTCAACGAGCACGCACGCTGCGGGGCTTGCTCCAGCTGAAGTGGTGATTGGCACCCTGGTGGCCATAGACCCACAGGGGCGTGCGCTGGTGAGTTTTTATTGGGGGGAACAACTGGCGGAGCAAGTGCCTGCCTTGACGACACAAATACTGGATAGCAGCAGCCTAGGCCGCCAGGTGGCGCTCTTATTTGCTGCGGGCAATCAGCAACAGCCGGTTATTATGGGTTTTATCCATTCCCCGTTGGATTTAGTGATCGGCCAGACTGTCTCGGCCAGCGCAGGCTCAGAGCCTATTGAAGCTGAGTTGTTTTCAGGCCCGGCGCAGTTTACCCCACCTGAGCGCTCAGCAAATTTAGACGGTAAACGCCTGGTATTTGAAGCTGAAGAAGAAGTGCAAATTAAATGCGGTGAGGCAAGTATTAATCTGTACAAAGATGGCCGCGTGGTGATTCGCGGACGTAATTTAATTAGCCGCGCCTCAGCGGTAAACCGCATTTTAGGCGGTTCAGTGCAGGTGAACTGACCCATGTGCTATAGGCAGGGCTTGCTGCGTTAGGCCCGCTTGTTGAGCCAGCCCGTAGTTGTAGTTATTGTGCCGATAGTTGCTGCATAATGACCGCTTTTGTCCGACACCTATGTCTGCTCTGCACACAGCCGCTCCCCTTTCCCTTTGCCACCATGTTCTAGTCTTTGATTCAGGGCTTGGTGGCTTGAGCATTGCGCGGGAAATTATTGCCGCCGCCCCTGGCTGTCGTATCAGTTATCTAGCCGATACTGCCTATTTTCCCTACGGCACTAAAAATGATGAGGAATTAATCATTCGCATCGAAGCCGTGCTGCACAAGGCGATTGGCCAGTTGGCACCTGATATAGTGGTGATTGCCTGTAATACTGCCAGCACCTTAGCCCTGAGCCATTTACGCCAGCGTTTTAACCTACCCTTTGTGGGCGTGGTGCCCGCCATTAAACCCGCCGCAGCTTTAAGTGCCACTAAAACCCTCGGCCTATTAGCAACTCCTGCCACCGTCAGCCGCCCTTATACGGCACAATTAATTGCCGATTTTGCGGGGGATTGCCAGGTTGTGCGCTTTGGCTCCCATAGTTTAGTGGCAAGCGCCGAGGCCTCCCTTTGCGGGCATTCCCCAGCCCAGAGCCACATTAAGCACGAATTAGCGGGCCTGCTCCAACAGCCGGGCGGCGATAGAATCGATACCATTGTACTGGCGTGCACGCATTTTCCGCTTTTGGCTGAGGCGCTCCAACAGGCCGCACCGCACATTAGCCATTGGGTGGATTCAGGCGCTGCGGTGGCCCGCCAGGTAGGGGTTTGGCTTGGGCAGGTAGCGCCTTCAGTGGCAAGGCCAGGGCCGGTGCAGTTTTTTAGCACCCAGGCTTATGGGCAATTAGAAATACCTAAGGTAGAACAGGTTTTAAATCGCGAATTAATGGTCTGCACCCACTTGTTAATGCCTGCAGAACCCATCACGGGGGTTCAGCATGGCAAAAATTGAACTGAGCGCTCTTTATGAAGGCGCAGGCACGGTTGATTTAGTGGATTTTATTGCCACCCAGTGCGCGCTCTCAAAAGCCGCCATTAAACGCGGTTTAACCTTCGGTGGAGGCTGGATTAAACCGGCGGGACAGAGTGCTTTTAAACGCTGCCGCAAGGCAAAAACTAGCGTTAAACCTGGCGACACCTGTGCGTTTTATTTTGATGAGTATTTAATTGCTCAGCAATGGCCACAGCCTGAGGTAATTCTTGAACATGAGCATTTTGGCATTTGGTATAAACCCCGCCATCAAGTTACCCAGGGCAGCAAGTATGGTGATGCCAATTGCTTAGAGCGACAAATTAGTCAGCTGCGGCAAAAACCGGTTTGGTTAATTCACCGCTTAGATAGCGCCGCCTGTGGTTTGGTATTGTTTGCCTATAGCGCAGCGGCCTGTGCCAAGTTAAATCAGTTATTGCAAACCCAGCAAATTCACAAAATCTATCAGGCACAGGTATTAGGGCAAATCACCACAAGTGGGACGATTGATACGCCCCTAGACGGTAAAAACGCCCTTACGGAATTTACTCGCCTGGCAGTGGACGAACACTCAAGCCTGGTGTCCATCCGCCTGCATACAGGGCGGTTTCATCAAATTCGCCGCCATTTTGCAGCCCTAGGCCACCCCTTATTAGGGGACCCGCGCTACGGTAGCGGCAATGCCCATCCTGACGGGCTAAAATTGGTGGCTAGTGAATTAAGTTTTACCGATCCCATTAGCCGTGCGCCGCTGTGTATTACACTGCCCCGTGAATATTGTTTATTTTAGGAATTATTATTATGTCGCTTAATCCGCACAATGTGCATTTTAAATCGGTCAGTTACCAAGCATTAGAACCCGGCGCTAAATTAATTATTCTCGGCGCCGTGCACGGCAACGAAGTCTGCGGTACCCAGGCGATTACGCGCATTATGGCGGATATAGACCGGGGCGATATTATTGTGCGCAAGGGTAAGGTTACCTTTGTGCCCATTACCAACCCGCTGGCTTATGCTAAAAATGAGCGCTCTGGGGATCGCAATTTAAACCGCAATTTATTCCCCAGCGAAAACCCACAGGATTTTGAAGATCATATCGCCAATTGGCTGTGCCCCTTATTGGCGGAGCACGATATTTTATTGGACTTACACTCCTTCCACACACCCGGCTTACCCATGGTGATGATGGGGCCGGAAAATAATAGTGGCTCTTTAGAAGCCTTTAAATTTGCTGAAGAAGAAAATGCCCTGGCCATGCGCCTAGGGGTAAATCGTTTTGTGGATGGTTGGTTAGATACCTATGCCAAAGGGGTTGAGCGCCGCCAGCAATTAAACATACATCCGCAAGATCGCCAGCACCTTTTAAATACTGACGTGCGTTATGGCGTAGGCACCACCGAATATATGCGCGAACAAGGTGGTTATGCCCTCACCTTAGAATGCGGCCAACACGCCGACCCTAAAGCCCAGGATATTGGCTATCAAGCCATTATAAATACCCTGGTGTATTTAGGGTTTATTGACGGGCCTGCGCCTGCACCGGTTGCGGAAAAACAATCGCTGCGTTTATACGAGGTGATTGATCGCAATGATCCGGCTGATCAATTTATTCAAGAATGGAAAAGTTTTGATGTAATTAAAGCCGGTGCCCCGGTGGGGCGCCGCGCCGATGGCACTTTAGTCTGTGCCGAGAGCGATGGATTTATTGTTTTTCCAAACCCCAAAGCACAACCCGGCCAAGAATGGTTTTATTTAGCCAGGCCCACCGCGCGTTTGAGTGATTAAACTCTGGCAGCCTATTGGAATAGGTAAGCAGTAATAATAAGTGCGGCTTTAGATAAATATGCCGGGTATACATTTTAAATAGGCCACCCTAAAGTTTTGCTTTTTGGGTGGCCTTACAGAACGCGTTTTTAGCCTGGCTGTCTAGCAGCTTGTTGAAATACGTAGGCGGCGACGCTCTGGCAAGGCAAATTTTGGAAAAAAACCGGAGTTTACACGTAGTAAATGAGGATTTTTTGCCAAAATTTAACGCCGCCAGGGCTAGCAAGGTAGTATTTCAACAGGCTGCTAGTGCAAGGGCTAGTAAAAAGGTTTAGCGCAACTGGCTGGTAGTGAAGCAAACCAACCAGTGCCACCAGCATTATTTACCGGTTTGGTATTTCGGTGAGCGCGGGCCGTGTAATAAACCGTTGGGGCTGGGGGTTAATAACCGAGTGCTGGCAATACCGGCAAAATTGTAGCCGTTGTCGGTCAGTTGATTCACCACCTGCTGAACCGCCGCTTGAATTAACATGCCCGCCAATCCACCGCCGGAGTTGTTGCGCTGTTCGCTACTGGATGCGCGAGCGGTTCCTTCCCACAGGGTTACGCCGGTGCGCAAATCCACCAACTTGGTTTTTAAGGTAACGGCGGTTTCAGCGCTAATTAACCGGTAGGAATTGCCGTATTCAGTAATATCCGTATACAGCGCTGTATCGGCGGCAAATATTTCCCGCAATTTTTTCACCTGCACTGCCTGGGCCTCGGCGCCGTTTAATACACCATTTTCTCGAAACGATGCCTCCATTAGGCTGACGGGAATTACGTAATAGCCAGCTTCTGCCACAGGCCGAGTCATTTGCGCTAACACCGCTGCAGGAGCGTTGACATCGGGGGAGTGGTTATTGGGTGGTAAAATTAAAATCGAACGGGGATTGGCTTCTTTAAACGCTGAATAATTATAGGGCGCTTGGGTTGCACAACCACTTATTAATGAAAGTAACAGTAGGCTCCATAGAATTTTCATTTGCTGGCTCCCTGGCTAGGTTGTTTTTTGCGGTTCATTAAAAAATCCAAATAGGCGGCTGACTCAGGGTAAAGCGCTTTTTCTTTTTCCCAGTTTTGGCGCATTAAATCTTCCCGGCCTTGTTTGGCATATAAAAGCCCTAAGTGCGCATAAATGCCAGGCCCTGGGTTTTGGGTTTGGTTGCCTGTGGCGAGGATTTTTTCCAGCGCGGCAATTTGTTCATCAACACTGCCGGTGTTTTTAAAGTGGCTATACACCTGGGCGTCGAAATCCCCCCAGCGGTATAGGCTGGGTTGGCTGGCGCAGCCGCTTAAGAGCGCGAGCGCAAAAAAAGGCGCCCATAACTGGCGCCTGCGTACAAAAGGGGAAGCAATTAACTGTGTTAACACTGTGTGTTCCTTTTTAGTAACGAAATCATTAGAAATTCAACATGATACATGGGCAAAAAGCCTGCAGTGCAACAGCAGGCTTTTTGCCCATACCGATGTGTAAACAGCGGTGTAGCAGAGGCGCCTAATTTCAAACGATAAACCCGCCTGGCGGCGGGTTTGTCGGGGTTTTTATTAGGGTTTGATGGAGCCTTGTTCTACACCCTGGGCTAATTTGCTCACCGCTTCGCGGATGGCTAAATCTAATACCTTGCCGTTAAGAGTAGCATCGTAACTGGAGGTGCCACCAAAGCCGACCACTTCGCGCTGGCTTAAGCTGTATTCACCGGCACCTTGGCTGGAGAAAATAACCGCCGAGGTCTGTACATCCACTAAATTTAAGCTCACTTTGGCGTAGGCAATTTGTTGTTTGCCGCGGCCTAAAATGCCAAATAATTGCTGGTCGCCCACTTCTTTGCGGCCAAATTCAGTAACGTCCCCCGTTAATACATAACGCGCGCCCAGGGTAGTTTGGGTTTTTTTCATTAACTGCGCTTCTTGGGCGGCCTCAGCCATGTTGTCGCGCTCTAACACATTAAAACGGCCGGATTGTTGTAAATGTGTGATCAAAATAGTTTTGGCCTGGCTACCTAAACGGTCAACACCGTCAGAAAAGATGCCGTTCATAAAGCTGGAGCGGTTATCGAATTTGCCCACCGAAAGCATAGGTTTTTGGCCGAGGTAACTGCT
>JACCDN010280636.1_pt1 | contig 13247 bp, 10 predicted proteins | sample 7441691 | NCBI WGS metagenome assembly JACCDN01 (sample SAMN15323439, study PRJNA562643) | freshwater metagenome | isolation source: river surface water | place: USA:Blue River Watershed | collected 2017-08-16 | reverse complement strand
TTTGCTGATGCTGGTGCGGAGACCAGACCTGCGAACGCTAGTGATAGAGCGGAAGCAATCGCAAGACCCCTACGAGTCGTGTTCTTGAACATTCGTTCTCTTTCTTTCTTGGTTTCCAATCGGCCTTGGGGCCGATTGGTTTGAGAGCGAGCAAGCACCAACCAAGCAGGAGCTCACACACCCTCTAGTCCAAGATAACGGACATAATGTCCAGACATTACGATTTGGATACAAAAAAGTTTGAGCCCCTTTTTTCAGGGCTATGACTTAGTAGTTGGACTTGATAGTCAAAGAAGAGGTGATTGGCGAAGCCGCATCGTCGAGAACGATCTCTAGACGGATCTTGCCATTGCCCAAAACAGAGTTCTCGATAACAACGTTGCCAAGCTTGCCATCTGCGTTTCCGACTACTAGGTCAGTAGCGCCAAGCATCAAAACGGTGCGACCCTGGGCGTCGATGGTCTTTGAGGCGATCCAGGTCTTAGGCAGTGCATAGAACACTGCATCGCCAACCTTGAATTCGAACCAAGCTGACTGAATACCGTTCTCTGTGTTGAGGTCGTAAACAACGTTTGCCTTTAAACCAGAGGAGTTGAGAACACTAACCTCGCCGGTTGAGGCAGAAACGATTCGGCCTTCGGCGTCCGAGGACAGCGATGCCAGAGTCTTAGCCCCAAGCAAAGGCTTGAGAGTCGCAACCATGAGCTCCTGCTCAGTGAGCAGATCTCCCTTAGGCTCAGGAGTTGACTGGGCTGTGGTGTTGACCGTCGCGGTCATGACTACTGTCTCAGCTTCAATTGCTGCATCGGTCGCTGGGGCAAGGTCAGAAGGTGAGGCCTGAGTCTCATCCGCTACCTCAAGCTCTGCTGGCTCAGAAGGGGAAGTAATTGTTGGCTCAGGAGCAGAAATCTGCTGCTCAGAAACTGATGGTGACAGGTTTGGCAAGACTCCGATTGAGATCGCCAGCACGAGCAAGAATGCTCCGGCGGCTGAGATGTACTTGCCGCTCTCGGCCGCTGCCTTGCGGGCAGCGATCGAGAGAATCTGAGACATTGAAAGACCTGCGGTCTCGGCCTCGCCAATAAGCGCCTTCTTGAATGCGGAGCGAGCGCGGAAAAGTAACTGTCGGAAAGCGTTGTCGCTTAGACCCATTTGAGCAGCAACAACCTCTTGTGGCTTCTCTTCATAGAGGGTTGCGATTAGAGCTTCGCGGTGACGGGGCTGCAACTTGGCAAGCGCCATCGAAACAATTGCAGCGTCTTCCGCGCGCTCAAGGTCTTGGCTAATCTCTGGGTCGTTTGATGCAAACTCGGGCTGGTCATCGATTGGAGCCATGGTCGCCCGGCTGTTTGATCGAATGACATCGAGTGCCAGGAGCCTGGTCTTCCACTTCAAGAACTTCAAAACTCCGAGCTCGGAGTCGAGCTCTGGGAGCGAGGTCATTAGATAAAGGAATGCGTCTTGAACTACCTCTTCAACCTGAGATGGGTTTTGAAGGTAGCGACGAGCGTGACGCTCTAGGTGTGGGCGGAAACGAACATAGATGCTCGCGAAGTCTTTGGCAGTCCAGTCTTTTAGAACAGCTGGGGTTAGCGAATCGGCAAAGTGCTCCCGAAACTCGGGTAGACCAAACTCCTCGTCAGACTCCTCGTCTAGGAGCTGCTCTAGTGGGTCTTCCCCAAAAGCCTTTGGGTCTTCAATGTTTGCCATACAAAAATCACTATACGCCCGTAGTCAATACCCGTTACGGTCAGGGTTTATTTACCAATAGCTAGGTAGACTCCCTGCTTGTGAAGGTTTCAGTCATCGGGCTTGGATATCTGGGTGCAACCCATGCTGCTGCCATGGCAGAACTAGGTCACCAGGTAATAGGTGTAGAGGTTGACTCGAAGAAGTTTGACCTTCTATCTAAAGGTGTTATCCCCTTCCACGAGCCAGGCCTCGAAGAAGTCTTTGCCAAAAGTCTCGATGCAGGCAAAATCAAGCTGACTCGCTCGTTTGACCAAGAAGTTGCGAGCGCCGACCTCCACTTCATCTGTGTTGGCACACCCCAGCGCTCTGGCAGCGATGCAGCCGATACCTCATATGTAATGGCCGCTGCCAAAGCGCTTGCCCCTCACCTAAGGCCAGATGCCGTTGTTGCTGGTAAGTCGACAGTCCCAGTTGGGACCGCGACTGAGTTGCAAAAGGTGATGACCGAGATTGCAGGGTTTAATGTCAACCTCGCTTGGAACCCAGAGTTCCTGCGTGAGGGAACTGCCCTTGAAGACTCCCTTCGCCCAGACCGCATTGTTGTTGGTGCCTGGAACGAGCACACGGTTGAGGTAATCAAGACTGCCTATTCTCCGATCTTGAACCTTGGCACCCCGTTCTTGGTTTTAGATGTGCCAACCGCGGAGCTAGTAAAGGTTGCGGCTAATGCTTTCTTGGCAACCAAGATCAGCTTTATTAATGCCATGGCGGAGGTTGCCGAGGTTTCTGGTGCTGATGCAGTTTCACTTGCCAAAGCCATTGGTTATGACGAGCGCATCGGAAACAAGTTCCTAAGAACCGGTATTGGCTTTGGTGGTGGGTGTCTCCCTAAAGACATTCGAGGCTTTATGGCAAGAGCCGAGGAGCTCGGTGTTGGATCTGCGGTTGAGTTTTTGAAAGACGTTGATGCCATCAATCTTCGTAGGCGTGACAGGGTTGTCTCGCTTGCCAAGAGTGAGCTTGAAGATGTTCGTGGCAAGCGAGTGACCATGCTGGGAATCTCGTTCAAACCAGATAGCGATGACCTTCGCGACTCCCCTGCCCTAGAGATCGCACAGCGACTAAGTCGCGAAGGCGCTGAGGTCACGGTTCATGACCCGGTATCACTCTCTGCCCTCTCTGAGAAAGAACCCGCTCTAGGTCGCGAAGCAGATTTAGTTGAGGCGGTTCGCGAGGCTGATTTGGTGATCCTTGGAACTGAGTGGAAACACTACAAAGAAGCTGACCCTCATGCTCTTGGTGCTGTGGTGGCAAACAAGACGGTGATTGATGGTCGAAACGTGTTGGATGTTGCCGCCTGGCAAGCAGCTGGCTGGAAAGTAATTGCGCTAGGTCGCAGTATTCAAAATGGCTGATCTAAACAACATCTCCTTTGTTATGCCCGTGAGGGATGAGGAAAAATACCTCAGAACCGCAGTTGAGTCGGTATTTGCTCAAGCAGTGCCGGGTGAGATGGAACTGATTCTCTCTGTTGCCCCAAGCAAAGACCAGACCATGGCTATTGCCAAGGAGCTTCAGGCTGAGTTTGGTGAGAAGCTGCAGATAGTTGAAAACCCAGATGGCATCACCCCGATTGCTTTGAACCTCGCAATTGCCAAAGCAAGGTACGAAGTTGTGCTGCGCGTGGATGCTCACTCTGAGCTCAGCGATGGCTACGCCTCGCTGGCGGTCTCGCTCTTGAACCAAACCGGTGCTGCAAATGTCGGCGGCATGATGGTTGCCAAAGGCAAGAGCGATTTTCAATCAGCGGTTGCCCTCGGCTACAACGACCGGATTGGTCTTGGTGGTGGTGCTTTTCACGTTGGTGGTGAAGCGGGACCAAAAGAGACTGTTTATTTAGGGGTTTTTAGAAAGTCGGTTTTGGATGAGCTTGGTGGTTTTGACCCGGCTTGGGTTAGAGGTCAGGACTGGGAGCTAAACCAACGCATTCGAAAAGCTGGTTACCAGGTTTGGTTTGATCCTCGTTTGCAGGTTGGTTATTACCCAAGATCTACTTGGGAAGAACTTGCTAGGCAGTTTTTCAAGACCGGCATGTGGCGCGGAGCGTTGACTAGAAACAACCCGGCCGACTCCTCGGTTAGGTACTGGATCCCGCCGGTCTTGGTGCTGTCTTTAGTTTGGGGTTTGCCGCTAGCGCTTTATTTGATGGGCATTGGTTTTTATGTGTTTACCCGCTCGGGGCCAAGTAATAACGTGAAGGCCTGGCTGATGGTGGTGTTGCCAACTATGCACTTTGCCTGGGGCTTAGGTTTTTGGTGGGGCTTATTTAGAGGGGTATCGCGGGGCTAGCTGGTAGTTTTTACCCGTGAGTAACCGAGACGTAGTTATCTGTAGTTTCTATACCCCTGACGCCTACTATGGCGGTCACGCCAAAGAGCTTCGCGAGCAGCTTGACTCGTTGGGTATCGCCCACGAGCTACTGGAGATTCAAAAGCGTCCCGGTGAAGACTGGGCCGATGTCACCAGACGCAAGATCGGCTTTATCCGCGAGATCTGCCATAAGCACCCAACCAAGATGGTGTTCTGGATCGATGTTGACTGCCGCATCACTCACCTACCTGAGTTCATCTCCAACACCACCGCTGATTTCATCGGCTTCCAGCGCAGCTTTGGAAGCCCTCTCCAGATTGGTTATCACAACCGCACTCGCTTCTGGGAGCCAAGCTTCTGGGGCGTAAACGCCACCGAGCAGGGTCGCAAGCTAGTTGAGGATGCTTACAACCTTGAGCAGCGCGCGGACATCAAGGCAACCGATGACTACTTCCTGGAAGAGGCTTGGCGAGCTAACGCCAAGAAGCTCACCTTCCAGCTCATTCCATCGACCTGCATCGTCAAAGACCGCAAGCTCGCCGAGCCTGGTGCTCGCGAGGCATTCTTCGTCTTTGGGTCCTCGGGCAATGTTGCCGAGTTCAAGGACAAGGTTGTCCAGCATGGAGCGGGTAAGAAGTCGAGCCCGAGAAAGAAGCTTCTAAAGCAGGCCAAGAAGATTGAAAAGGCACTGCCAGATTCGATCAAGAAGCCGCTTCGTCGCATTGCCGACTCCGCAGGTATTACCGGTGTTCTGACTGCGGGTAAGGCCAAGAGCATCGACCCTGAGCGCAGCCGCATGGTAGGTGAAATGCTCGGTGGTGGCATCAAGGGCGATGGCGCACTATTTATCAAGGCCAAGGCCGAGTTTGAAAACAAGTACATCGCTAGCTTTGGTGAGGCCTCAATCATTGAGGCTGCCGAAGCCTTCCTGTCTTACTCAGCCAAGGAGTCTGAGGACAAGATTCGACTGGCCTGGTGGTCAAAGCCGTTCCCTGGAAACTTTGGTGACTGGCTAAGCCCGCTGATGATCTCGCACTACACCGATGCTCGCATTGTGCTGCAGTCCCCGGTGAAGCCAGCGGCCAAACCACACCTGATTTCTCTTGGTTCGATTGGCCGCTTTATCAAGTCAAACTCGGTGGTTATCGGTACCGGTATCTCAACCGATGACATCGAGCTAAACCGCAAGGCGCAGTATGTCTCGGTTCGTGGCCCAATCACCGCCAGAGTGCTAAAGCAATCTGGCGGGCCTGACGTTGAGGCTTTTGGAGATCCAGGTCTTGCACTTAGCCGAGTGATTCCAGTAAATCGCGGAGCTACCAACGGCAAGATTGCGTTTATCCGTCACTTCTCTCACACCTCGGCTCCCATGCAGCTACCTGAGAATGTCGAAGAGCTCTCGGTGTTGATGTCTCGTCCAACTGACATTGTTGAGTTTGTTGGGAAACTCGCTCAATACGACGCTGTGATCACCTCCGCGATGCACGTGATGATCACCTGCCAGTCCTATGGCATCCCATGTGGTTTGGTGACCTTCGAGGGTTACGAGGAAAACGTTCACGGCTCCGGCATCAAGTACGGCGACTATGCCCAGGGTGCAAGTGTTGAGGTGATGAACCCACAGGTTGTGCCACTAGATCTTCGCAGCGCAAACCTAGACAACCTGATTCGTGACATCAAGGTCTCGGAGGCCAAGAAGGACGAAGTCATCGAACACATCAAGCTGGGTATTGCAAAGGTTCGAAAGAAGTAGCCATTGCGCAAAATCTTTCAAGAACTATTTAGCTCTTCAAAACTTCTGGTTCCGAAGGGCAAGTACCGCACGCAGCTGGTACTGCTAGTTCTCATAGCAGCATCGATCCCGGTGATCGAGCTACTAGTTGCCAAGCTCTTCACTGACCTGGTTGTCGATGGTGCCAATAAGCCACTTGCTGAGCTAGTGGTTGCGGTAGTGGTTTTTGCGGTGTTGTTTATTTCAACCAGAACCGCAAACTATCTGCAAAAGACCTACCGGGTGAAGTTCTTTGACAAAGCCTTTGGAGCTGACACCAGAGAAAAGTCCAAGACCAAGGAGTCCTGGGAGTGGGCAATGGGTCTTGAGCTTGTCAACGTGCTCAGCTTTCTCACCCAATTGTTTGTAATTGCGTTTTTCTTCTTCGCGTTGAGCCCGCTGTTTGCAGGGCTCAACATGCTGTTGGTTTTGATTGTGCTGCAGGTAATGGGTGTGCTTTTCAAGCGACAGCTCAAAAAACAGCGCGGCTTCGTAGAGAAAAAGCGTGCCAAAAAAGAGGTCACACCAGCCGAGCGACTTGGATCTCGCATTCAGCAGGCAGAGTTTGGAACCCTGCTTGCAAGCTTTGGTGTGGTGGTCTTACTGGGCCTACTAATCTGGTTCTCTTTGGAGGGTCTAGTGACGCTTTCAAACACCATCGTTTTGTTCTTAGGTCTTCGACTTCAAAACACGACTTTCTCATCAGTGAGTAGCTCACTGATGAGATTCGCTAGAGCCAAGGCAAATAGCTTCTAATGATCAAGCTGACCATGAGCTACTCGACCCTCGCTGAGCGCGTGGGGAACATCAAGCCACCGCCAGAGCGACTGGACTGGCGAGTGACGGTGATTATTCAAAACCCCAACAACATCGCCTGGCGCGGTGAGGGGTTGGCCGAGCTCATGATCAGAACCGATCTAGATATTCACGAACTCACCAACTACGGCGTTGCAAAGAGTCGAAACCAAGCCATCTGGCAGTCAAAGGGTGAATACCTGATCTTCTCCGATGACGACATCCTCTTCCACGAAGAAGGTCTCGATGAAGCCATTCGATTCCTAGATGACAACCCGCAGTATTCGCTGCTGCTGGGCCAAGCGGTTGACCCCGATGGCAAGCTGCGCAAGCGCTACCCAAAGAACCGCGAAGAGCTGACCGAATACAACTCAGCCCGAGCTGCCACATACGAAATGATCATCAGAGTTGAGGCCGTTAGGCAGCTCGGGGTTTGGTTCGATGAGAAGTTTGGGGCAGGAGCCAAGAACTACCTAGGTGATGAATACATCTTCATCGTTGATCTACTGAGCGCTGGTGGCAGGGCAGTCTTTATGCCTATCACCCTGGCCACTCACCCATTTGAATCATCGGGTTCGCGCTGGGGTAGTAAGAAAGACCGCATGGCTAGAGCCAGTGTCTTCGACCGCGTCTTTGGGTCAAAGGCACCACTGGTTCGCTTTGGTTTTGGCGTTAGAAGAATCAAGGAGCTTGGTGGTCCCTTAAAGTTCTTGCTCTTTGTATTTGGTCGTTAGCGAGTTCTAAGAACCAAGACCTGAGCAGCTGGTTGACCAGAGGTGTTCAGGGTCTGCTTCACACCGTCAATCCAGACCTCGACCTTGACGTCGTAGCCGGCGCCGGTGTTGCGCTTGATCAGTGCATATGGCTTACCAGCAACGTTCTTCAGTGGTGAGACGCTGGTCCACTTGCCTGCGATGCGAGCCACGAACTGGCTTCCCTCATAGCCCTGAACGTAGATTGCGATGTAGCCATTGAAGGTTCCCACCGTTACCTTCTTGGTGGTCACCGGAGTTGGGTTGGGATCAACCGGAGTGGTGCCTACCGGTGTTAATTCCAAGACCTTTTGAGCTGCTGCGATATCCACCATCGGAATCTGCTTACGCACCACATCGTCAATCTTCTTGCCTGAGACCTTCATGGCATCCAGCACAGTCTGGGCCGAGTGCTGCGGAAACTGCTGTCTCAGCAGCGCATAGCTGGCTGCGGCGGTTGGAGCAGCAGCCGAGGTGCCGCTGGCCTGCATGTAGCCGTAGGTGGCTGCTGAGATGGCGTAGTCGGGAGCTAGTAGCTCAACCTTGGTGCTCATGGTGTTGTAGATGGAGATCTGACCAGTTTCATCAACCGAACCAACAGAAACTGCTTCATCGAGGCAGGTTGGCGCCCAGGACTCCACTGAGTTTAGGTAGAAACCATTTCCCGCTGCGGCAAATGGAATCACGCCAACCTCACGAAGTTTCTTAAGTGATGCTCGCACCTCGGCATAGACCGGGTTGGTGTTGCAGTTGAGTAGGTCTTGACGCGAAGTCAGACCCAAGATTCCAAAGGACATAGAAACTGCGACGATGTTGTATTTCTCGCGGTTTTGGTAGAAGTACTCAAGGGCTGCAACCACGCTTCTAGGTTGCATGTCGGTGTTGGCCATGACGATCTTTGACTGTGGGGCAACTCCACCCGGGGCCACTGAGTTTGGCTTACCTGCGACGATGCCGGCCACCATGTTGCCGTGAGTCTCCTCGGCAATTAGCGCACCCCTTGAATCGCGACGCTGACTAGCGGCAGCCAAACCTGTTTGATACTTGGTGCCGTTTGGACAAAGCGCACTGTTGTTGGTTTGGTAGACGCAAATGCCGTCTATGACCTGACCATCAAAGTATTCGTGCTGCAGGTTTACACCCTGGTCGATCATGGCGATTGTTACACCCTGGCCAAGAATCTGCTTGCTCCAAGCTGAGTTGATGTTGATGGCCTCATAGGCCTTTTCAACCGGGGCTGCTTGAGCTGGAGTGGATAGCCCGATGACTACCAGCAGGGCTGCGGATAGCACCCCAAGAATTCTCTTAGCCATCTCTAACTCCTATCCGACTGCCCGAAAGTGTAAACCTCAGAAGTCAGCATTTCCTGAGAGTTGAGTCTAGGCTTTAGCCATGACTCAGGCGCACTATCGTGTCAAAAAGGCCGTTATCCCAGTTGCTGGACTTGGAACCAGATTCTTGCCAGCCACCAAGGCGATGCCCAAGGAAATGCTGCCACTGGTTGATAAGCCAGTAATTCAATACGTTGTTGAAGAAGCAGTTGAAGCAGGTCTTGATGACCTACTGATGATTACTGGTAGAAATAAGAACGCCCTCGAAAACCACTTCGACCGTGTTGCAGAGCTAGAGCAGGTATTGGCCGATAAGGGCGATGCAAAGAAGCTATTCAAAGTTCAAGAGTCTTCTCAGCTTGCCGACATCCACTACACCCGCCAGGGCGACCCCAGAGGCTTGGGTCACGCGGTGCTCAGAGCCAAAAGCCACGTTGGAGATCACTCCTTCGCGGTGTTGCTCGGTGATGACGTCATCGACTCAAGAGATCAGATCCTCCCCCGCATGCTCGAGGTTCATGCACAGACCGGTGACAACGTCATCGCACTAATGGAGGTCCCTGAGGACCAGATCCACCTCTACGGCTGCGCAAGTATCAACCCAACCTCTGAGGATGACGTTGTTCAAGTCACCGGCCTGGTTGAGAAGCCTTCTCGCGAAGAAGCACCTTCAAACCTTGCAGTCATCGGCCGCTATGTCCTGCGCCATGAGATGTTCGACATCTTGGAAAAGACTGATCCAGGTCGCGGTGGTGAGATTCAGCTAACCGATGCCTTGGAGTATGCAGTTTCACACCCTGAGATTGCCGGTGGCGTTAGAGGAGTGGTTTTCCGAGGTCGTCGCTATGACACCGGAGACAAGCTCGACTTCATCAAGGCCACCCTCAGAATCGGTATTGACCGTGAAGACATAGGTAGTGATCTAAGAAGCTGGCTAAAGGACTTCTCTAAAGAGATTTAGTTCGCTTGCACTTCTCTGAGCAGTACTTCACCTGATCCCAGGTCTTTTCCCAAGCCTTGCGCCAAACCATGGGTCTACCACAGCGTTGGCAGTCCTTCTGGGGAAGGTTTTCCTTCTTTACTCCGCGCACACAGAAACAAACCAGTTTCCCGGTTGCGCTGTTCCTACTGGCTGACTACTGTGACCCTGCCATCGAAGCTCTTGGTCTTGGTGAGCTTCGCAACACTCGTCACCTTGAGTGCTGGAGAAACCTTTTTGACGTAAGTACACGCGTTCTTCGCTCTAGTTAGAGCGAGGCTCTTGTCTGATGCTTTCACATAGAGTGCGGTGCAAGTGGCCTTGGTGTTGGCCTCTGTGTCGAGAAGTGCCAAGTCGATAACGAATCTTTGATTCGCTGTCAACTTGGTGTTCTTGGCTGTGAACCTAGGAAGGTTTTGAGTGACTTTGCGAGCCTGAGGTGGCTCTTTGGCCTGGGTGAGCGTGACGCGAACTTCTTTCTCGGAGAATGTGAAGCCGTAGGCAGCAAGCTTCAGCCAACCGTCTTTCTCGTTCACAATGGTCGTTGCTACTTTTTCTTCACCTGCGGTTCCAACAACTTGGATTGTTGCTGAAACTGGAGCTTTGCTGAAGCCGTAAACACAGCGAGCAACGTCTGAGCGCATGACCAAGTCGTAGGTTCCCAAAACCTCAGTCCTGCCATCGGGCATGTAGTGCATGCCTGCAACTCGGTAAGAGAGGTAACCATCTTTATAGTCAGGTACTGTTCCGGTGTAAGCCATTGAGTTCGTGGTGACTATTCCCAAAAGCCGAGAAGTGTCCGAGAAGCACCCCGCCGCAGACCCAGCTGCCTGATTAGCAGTTATCGAATTGATCGCCCAAACAGTGTTAACCGCGGTTGCAACGTCCTTGACAATGGGTCGCAATTGATTTACAAGATTCACACCATTTGGAGAAGCCGCATCGAAAAGCGTGAATGGGCCGGTGTGCCCCTGATCGATACCATCACCGGTAATTGCAGGACCATCCTGTCCCACCACATAGGTGGAAACCAATCGAGGAACAGAGACTGGCTCCCCGGCAATTTCAACTTTCGAATACAGGGCATCTATCGGCTCAACCTTGATGTCCGGAGCTTGAAGTCTTCCCCTAAACCAACCTGAAACATCTCGACTTAGTTTTAGCCCAACCTTGAGCCTGGTTCCAGGAGCAAATTCTTGGGCGGAGCCGCATCTCCCAGGCGTCTGATAGATGCACTCTTCAAAGTGCTGGATGCATCGACCTGTCGTCCCGTCTGGCGTGACACATACGGAGGGCTCGGGCATGGGCAGATTACTTGCTCGCTCGATTACGGGAAACACACGGACGCTGAAGTCGTTGACTTGCACTCGACCAGCTTCCGCGGAGAAGTTCAGTAGGGCAGCCACCACGTAGCGATTGCCGTTTGAGTGCGCATGTTCGGCCTCGAAAATAAGTGGCCCAGATCCATTGGGAATACCCTTTGCTGGATTTCCCTTGAATTCAAATCCGAAACCGGCCTGCACGAATTGAGAGACGCTCATGGAAACCGATGTACCGACCATAAGATCGGACACACAGTTCTCCGTTACTGCGCCGCAAATGGGTAGCACTGCGGTACCAGAGACATAACCGCTGGTGCTCGAGCCACAGTCCAGATTTACCCCAACGTCCTCACAAACCGAGAGCTTACGCTCTGGAGGAGCGGTTTCAAAGAAGACAGCGTCGTATGTACGCTCTGCTTCCTCCTCAAGAAGGATGATGTCGCGGCCATTCGTGTAATCGACATTGAAAGAGCCGAACTTAGGTCCGAAAAAACCAGGGTCGCCAACCCGCCAGGCATCCTGTGCCTGAGCTGAAACTCCAGATGTGAGAACTAGCGCGACCGTGAACAAGGTCGCAAGAGTCCAACGAATACCCCCGCGTTGCATAGGTCAAGAGTAAACAGGAAACAGGTTTCCCGAAAAGCCAGTTTGACTGTCTATTTAGGGGACAGTTACTCGTCTGACTCTGTTGCAGTCTCAGGCTTAGGTGCCGTGATGGTGAGCTTGGACTTTGCGGTGTCCATCATCTCAACCCAGGTGTTTCCAATCGCCAACTTGATTGCAGAACCATCTTCAGCAAACAGCAGAATTGGCTGGTCCGAAGCACCCTTTTTCCAAGTTGCCTTCAGGTAGTAGCCATCGGTGAAGATGTGCGCAATGCCTGAGTTATCGATCAGTTTTGCCTTAGGAATCGCCCCATACTTCGGGTCAATAAAGCTGTTGTCGTGAACCACCTCGAGCACTACTACGTTCTTGGTGACAACTCGGTCGCCACCATTTTGAACGTGCTCTTTTTTGTCAAGGGTGTGAAGCCAAGCAGGCTCTGAACTCGCAGCCCATGGGAAGGCTGCGGTTCCAATGTCCCAGGTGGAGATTGTGCCCGGGTATTTGATGGTCATCGCGGTAACAGGGGTTCCCGATGTAACTGCAGATGGGCTTGCATCGAATTCGAATCCAGGGGTTGGAGCTGGTTGGTCAGCATAGTTTTGCTGCAGCTTAGTAGCCCGGAAAATTAGGTTCCAGGGTGCGGAGCGAGTCTTCTCACGGAAATAGGTGTCGTTTGACTGCTCGGTGTCTTCATCGCTCATGACCAAGCCAGTGTCTTTGGCTGCGCGCTTGAAAGGCGACTGACCGCCTGAGTAGACAAAGATTCCGTTGTATGGGTCGATGATTGCGGCATCAACAGGCCTTACCGAGCGAATCGGTCCGATCTCCTCTGGCATGCGTGAGTGCCAAACGGGAAGCATTCTGGTCATGCCGCCCTCGACTCGGGTCATGTAGACGATGTCGGCATCATTAAGCGCATACTGAGGTCTACCGCCCCAGGTGTTATCCACTTTGCCTGAAACAGCTGGGAGCTTTAGGTGCTCGGCCTGGCTTTCCTCATACAAAACTCCCGTCAGCGGAGCAGCAATGAATACCGGCTCTGGTTCAGGCTCAACGGTCTGGGTTTGAGTTGGTGTTGCGGTTGGTGCTGGCATGGCGCTGCAGCCAGTGAGGGCGAGTGCGAAGACGGTAGTGAGAAGAAGAAGCTTTGAGCCGTTTTTCATTTGAGCAAGTCTAGAAGCTTCAGGACTATCTGCGCTTTTTACTAAAGCGGTTTGCCAGTCTGTCGCGCATAATCTCAACCGGCAGTAACAGCGTGGTGAATACCACGATCAATAACACCGTGGTCTCTAGGTTTTCCTTCACCAGTGGCACATTTCCAAGCAGGTAGCCGGAGAACATAAAAACGCCGATCCAAAGCACGGCTCCAAAGAAGTTGAGCTTTGTAAAGCGCTTGGTGTCCATTTTCGATATGCCGGCAAGCATTGGAATGAGTGCTCGAAGAATGGGGAGAAAGCGAGCTAGCACAATTGCCCTGGTTCCATACTTCTCAAAAAACTCATGAGTTTTGGCCAGCACCTTTTTATTAATGATGATGTTTTGCCTGCGCTCAAAAAGCGGTGGGCCGATCTTGTAGCCAACCCAGTAGCCGGTCTGGGTGCCAAGAAAAGCTGCCAGCCAAACCATCAG